>Ga0194127_10002191_pt1 | contig 27150 bp, 25 predicted proteins | sample TA2KigC100mmetaG_FD_148624 | JGI IMG/M metagenome (GOLD analysis project Ga0194127, IMG submission 148624) | Freshwater microbial communities from Lake Tanganyika, Tanzania - TA2015036 Kigoma Deep Cast 100m | ecosystem: Environmental > Aquatic > Freshwater > Lake | place: Tanzania: Lake...
TGGAGCGGGGTCCGTGGCTCGGCGCCTTTGGGCTTTCCGGATTGATCTCGGGCGATGCAAGGGTCTGCAGAATCTGGCCAATGGTGATTGCGCCTGAGCTGGGGGGCGGGAAGCCGCAGATTTCGATTCCGTGTTTGGGCCGAATGGTGGCCGCAAGCGAAAAACACAGGGCCTCGCGTTCAACGGCCCGATAGCGGCGAAGGTCTTCCTGATCCAGGGTGCCTGCAGCGGCCGGATGTTGCTGAATCGCAGCAACGATCTCATTCGCGATCGGACCCTGATAAAACACGCGGGCGCCGTGCTGCGCGATCTCGCGATAAATTACAGCCAAATCGGGATTACGAAGTAAAGTACCGACTGCGAGTGCATTGCCATCATCGGAGTAAAAGAGCGCCCGGGCCCGCAGATCCTTGCGCAGTCCGGGGTCTCGCTGTAGCAGCTGGTGTAAGCGCGGGCTGATTTGAAATCCACTTTCGGCAAGGCGAATCGCGGGAACAAAAAGATCTGCCCATGCGAGCCTGCCGTGCTGCTGATGGGCAAGCTCCAAAAGACGTAACACCCCCGGCGTGCCCACCGATCGGCCGCCCATAACCGCTTCTTGAAAGCCAATCGGTTTGCCATCACGAAGCCATAAGTTTTGATCTGCGGCCCGTGGTGCGGTCTCCCGGCCATCATAGGCCTGCAGGCTGCGGCCATTAAAGTGCAGCATCAAGGCGCCGCCCCCGATGCCGCTGGATTGCGGTTCCACCAGATTGAGCACGAGCTGAATCGTGATGGCCGCGTCAACGGCACTTCCGCCGGCCCGCAGAATTTCAAGCCCGGCCCGGCTTGCGTAGGGATTTGCAGCAGAAACAATGTGATGCTGAAAGACTTGCGGCGAAGGGAGACTGCCCGTAGCAGCACTGGCATGGTCCGCTTCGGGCCGATCCTGCGTTAGTCGATCGGTCAGCGCCTGGCCGATCGAAAGATGAAACGCCAGCGTCAGCGCGACCGCGCTGCTGGCCGTTTGCTGCCACCAAAAATTCAGAATCACTCCGCCAGCGCTTCCCGGGCAATTCTAAAGCTATCAATTGCCGCGGGCACACCACAGTAGATCGCGGTCTGAAGCAGGATTTCGCGAATCTCATCACGGCTTACACCGTTTCGGACTGCACCCTTGATATGGAGCTTGAGCTCGTGCGGCCGGTTTAAGGCCGTCAGCATCGCGATATTGATCATGCTGCGGGGCTTGCGCTCCAGGCCCGGCCGATTCCAGACCCGATCCCAACAGTATTCGGTGACCAGCTCCTGCATGGGGAGATTAAAGTCATCCGCCTTGCTAATGGAGTCATCAACATACTGTTTGCCCAGCACCTCTCGGCGTGTGGCGAGCCCACGCTCAAACGATTCGGATTTCATGAGTGCCTCTCCCGCAGCCCGCAGGCCGTGTTTAAAGCGCGTAGTGTGGCACGCCTGGTTTGAGCACCCGCAGCACGCGGCTGAGCAGGCCGAACTGGCGGGCAATGCGGTCAAAGAGCTCATCGGCGGGCCAGGTTGCGATAGCCGCCCGCGTGTAAGCGATTTGGCCCATTTTTTCGTAGTACTGGCGTTCGACCAGCCGAGCGCGTTTCACATCCCACGCATCCACCAACAGGCAGCTGTCGCCGATATCGCGGTAGTCATCCTTGGTTTTGGCTCGGGAGAACTCAAGGCAGACAATATCGGGAGGAAATTGGGTCTTGCGAAAGTTTCTCGCCATCATGTGAACCAGATAGGCCTCGAGTTCCTGGTCGAGAAAGACCTGACTCTTGCCCTCGGACTCCATGACAAGTTCCCAGCTCGCTTTCAGATATGGCTGCCAGTTCATTGTTCTTCCCTTTGCATCTTTTGAAAGCCCAACGCCGCTAAAAATAGTCGGAATTTCCTCATCGCGCAATAGGACAAGATGATTTTGATCGTCAGCCGTAATCACCAAGCAGGGCTTGGACCGGTCGATGGCCTTGATGCAGATAGACTCTGAGCTTCGTTGGAACGCTTTGGGCAGGGAGTCGATGTGCAGGCAAGAGCATGGGGAGTTGCGGCTGTGGTACTCGGAGCAGTGGTGTGGCTTACGCGAATTCGGTCTTAGCGTTTGCGGCTTAGGCGTTGAATCAGCATCAACGTCTCATGCAATGGCAGGCCCATGATGGCAGAGAAACTTCCAGAGATTCGGGGGATGAGGCTTCCGGCAGCCCCTTGAATGCCATAGCCGCCTGCTTTATCCATTGGCTCTTTAGAGTCCACATAAGCCTGAATCCAGGCGGGCGATAGCGGTGCGAAGGTTACTTCGGATTTGACGGTGACATCGCCGGCGTTACCGCCATCGAATCGACTGATGCTGACTGCCGTAATGACCTGATGGGTTTTGTCGGAGAGGCGGGCAAGCATTTTTCTTGCCGCGCTGGGGGTCGCCGGTTTGCCCAGGCTCTTACCATTGAGTGCCACCACGGTATCGGCGGCGATGATTAAATCCGCCGGCGCTGGGCGTTGGCGTGGGCCTGAGCGATGGAGTCGCAAAAGCGCCTGCTGCAGCTTTGCGTGGGCGACGCGCTGCACGTAGGTGAGCGGCGCCTCGCCGAGCTGGGCCCGCTCCAGCTGCTCGGGATCATCGCCGACATCGGGAGCAATTACGATGGGGTCTAAGCCTACCGAGCGCAACAGATCGCGACGGCGTGGGCTCTGTGAGGCCAGGTAGATTGCGGGCGGTCTCAAATTTTTTGATCTCAAGGCGGGCTCGATAAACCTGTGACAATAGCGACTATGACATCAAATGCTTTGCTCTCCATTCGTGCCGAACAGACCCGGCCGTTTTATGTCATGGAGCTCTTGGCCCGGGCAGCGGCGCGGGCGGCGCAGTTCGGCCCGGCGGTCAGCATGGTGGTGGGCGAGCCGGATTTTCCGCCGCCCGCACCCGTGATTCGCGCAGCGCAGGCGGCATTATCAAAGGGCGACATTCATTACACCCATGCGCTTGGCATGCCGGAATTACGGCAGGCGATCGCTGCAGACTATGCGCGGCGCGATGGTCTTGAGATTGATCCTGAGCGTGTTGCAGTGACTGCGGGCGCCTCGGGCGGCCTGCTGTTAACGATGGCGGCGATTCTCAATCCGGGCGATGAGGTCTTAATGCCTGATCCCAGTTATCCCTGTAATCGACAGTTTGTGACGGCAATGGGCGGCGTGGTGCGCACTATCGCGGTCGATGCGACGACTGCGTTTCAGCCGACCGCAGATCAGGTCCGTCAGTTCTGGGGGCCTAAAACCAAGGCATTGCTGGTGGCAAGTCCTGCCAATCCCACCGGCACGATGTTAAGCCATGCATCGGCGAGTTCACTGGCGCAGGCTGTGCGTGAGCTCGGCGGTGTGATGGTGGTCGATGAAATCTATCAACGCGTGGTGTTTGAAGGCGCCCCCAAATCATTGGTCTCATTGGGCGAGGACATCATCTCTGTGAATAGCTTCTCTAAGACCTTCTCAATGACTGGCTGGCGCCTGGGCTGGCTGGTGCTGCCTCCGCAGATGAGCGGTGCAGTGGAGCGGCTATCACAGAATCTTTATATCTCGGCGTCCTCACTTGCGCAGCGGGCTGCATTGGCTGCCTTTGAGCCAGAGTCACTTGCGGTGGCCGAAGACTATCGCCAGCGATTTGCTGAGCAGGGCCGATATTTACTCACCGCGCTCAAGGGGCTGGGCTTTGCCTTGCCATCTGCGCCGCAGGGCGCTTTTTATGGCTATTGCGATGTATCGGGCCTCACGGATGACAGCTATCAGTTCTGTCTGGATCTTTGTGACCATGCGGGCGTGCTGATGGCGCCCGGCCGCGATTTCGGGGAGCATCACGGTGATCGCTTTGTGCGGGTCTCCTACACCAAGCCGCTCGATCTTTTGCAGGAGGGTGTCGAGCGCGTACAAGACTTTTTAAAATCCGGCCGGGCTTAATTTAAGAAAAGGACAGTCAATTGCCATCTCTTTATGAACCCTTTTCTTTGGGTGATCTCGCTTTATCGAATCGCATCGTGATGGCCCCGCTAACCCGCAGTCGGGCCAATGCACAGCTTGAGCCGACCGATTTAGCGGTGACCTACTATCAGCAGCGGGCATCTGCCGGGCTCATCATCACCGAGGCCAGCCAGGTCTGCCCTGAGGGTCAGGGCTATGTCTCAACGCCAGGAATTTACTCGGCCGGACAGATTGCCGGATGGCGTCGGGTCACAGATGCGGTGCATGCGGCAGGCGGAAAGATCTGTATTCAGCTCTGGCATGTGGGCCGTATTTCACATCGTTATTTTCAGCCCAATCATGCAGCCCCAGTGGCACCATCTGCGATAGCAGCAAAGGCAAAGGTCTTTACGCCCGATGGCCTCGAGGACTGCTCCGAGCCGCGGGCTTTGACGGCCGATGAGATCACTGGCCTGGTCTCCATCTATGCGCAGGCAGCAAGAAATGCGCAGCAGGCCGGCTTTGACATGATTGAACTGCACGGTGCGAATGGCTATCTTATTGATCAGTTCCTGCGGGATCAGTCCAACCGACGGACCGATGCGTTTGGCGGCAGTATCGAGAATCGAATTCGGTTTCCGCTGGCCGTCATTGATGCCCTCTGCCAGATTTATCCGCCGCACCGCGTGGGCATTCGTCTATCGCCTGCCGCCACCGTTCATGATTGCGAGGACAGCGCGCCGATGGATGTTTTTTCCACACTGGTGGGTGAACTCGGCAGCCGCCGGCTGGGCTACCTGCACTTAATTGAGGGCCAGACTCGCGGCCCACGGGACTGGCGGCCTGAGGTCGATCTGCAATGGTTAAAGGGGGTATTTCGGGAGTCGGGCGGTCTGACGGTGATGGCCAATAACGGCTACGACCGGCAGATGGCCGAAAAGGCGGTGGCAAGCGGGGCCGCCGATCTCGTTGCGTTTGGTGTGCCGTTTATCGCCAACCCAGATCTGGTGCTGCGGCTTCAGCGTGGGGTTGCCCTCAATGAAGCAGACAGCTCCACCTTTTATAAAGGTGGCCCGAAGGGCTATATCGATTACCCCTTTTATTCGGCATAAGCGGGCCGCTAACACTGGTTAGAATCGGGGATCATGTCTCTCGCACCGCTTTTTGATCCGAGCATTCTGTTCTTCGTCGTGGGCATTGCGGCTGGGCTGATGAAATCCAGCCTTGAAATCCCGGTCCCGATTGCGCGATTCCTGTCGCTGTATTTGCTGATGGCCCTGGGCCTGAAGGGTGGATTCGCACTGGCGCAAAGCGGCTTCACACTCGAGGTGCTGGCCGATCTTGGGATTGCCATCGCCCTTGCAGTCATTGTTCCGCTGCTTTGCTACGCCATCTTGCGTCGGGTTATTGGCGGATTTGATGCGGCGGCGATCTCGGCAACCTATGGCTCGGTCAGTGCAGTGACCTTCATCACGGCCACCCAGTTTTTGGAAAAGCAGGGCCTGGAGTACGGCGGCCATATGGCGGCCGCGATGGCACTGATGGAATCACCGGCGATTATTTTTGCGGTGTTGATGGCCAACATGCTGCGACGTCGTTCGCTTTCCGCTGCTGGCGGGGACCCGTTGTTCGGCCAGACTTATGCGTTACGGCCCGAGCAGGTGCCGAAGTCGCGACACGGCGTTGATGAAAATTCCAGCCTCGGAGCAGTGCTGAAGGAATCATTCACGGAGGGCGCACAGATTCTGCTTTTGGGCAGTATGCTGATTGGGCTGCTAACCGGGGATGCAGGCAAGCAGATCATGGAGCCTTTCACCGGACAGCTCTTCAAAGGCATGCTGGCGTTTTTTCTTTTGGATATGGGCATTGCGACCGCGAGTCGGATGGCTGATCTTGGCAATGTGCCAAAACGACTGCTGCTGTATGGCGTGCTTGCGCCGCCGTGTCACGCCTTAATCGCGATTGGCCTGTGCGCAGTCTTCAATATTCCAGCCGGTAATGCAGCGCTTCTGGCGGTACTTGCTGCGAGCGCTTCTTATATTGCGGTGCCGGCAGTGCTCAAGCACGCAATTCCCGAGGCCTCACCGGTCCTCTACTTGGGCATGTCCCTGGGGGTGACTTTCCCGCTGAACATCATCGTGGGCATCCCGCTATATGTTGGTATGGCCCGCTGGCTTTTGGGCTAGCCGGCCTGTAACAACAAGACAAAGGCCGCAGATCTGAGCTACGGCCTTTGCTTTATTTCTGACCGATTTCGAAGTTGGCCAATTTTTCCAGGGCCCGGACCATCGCCGAGTGATCCCAGGCCTTCCCACCGTGGGCGGCGCAGGCATTAAAGAGTTCCTGGGCCGTGGCGGTATTGGGCAGCGATACCCCCATGGCGCGCGCAGTTTGAAGCGCAAGGTTGAGATCTTTTTGGTGTAGCTCAATCCGAAAGCCGGGATTAAATGTCCGGTTGATCATGCGCTCACCGTGGACTTCTAAAATCCGCGAAGCCGCAAAGCCGCCCATCAGTGCCTGACGGACCTTTGCGGGATCTGCCCCCGCCTTTGCTGCAAACAGCAGGGCTTCCGATACGGCTTCGATGTTCAGTGCCACGATGATCTGATTGGCCACTTTTGCGGTCTGACCATCGCCGTTGCCGCCTACCAGTGTGATGTTTTTGCCCATCAACTCAAAGAGGGGCTTGGCGCGGGCAAACGAGGTCTCGGAGCCGCCCACCATGATGGTCAGCGCTGCATTTTTTGCACCCACTTCACCGCCAGAGACAGGAGCATCAAGATACTCGCAGCCCAAGGCGTTAATTTTCTGGGCAAACTCCTTGGTGATGATTGGGGAAATCGAGCTCATGTCGATCACGAGCTTCCCCTTTGATAGGCCGCTGGCAACACCGCGATCACCAAACAGCACCTTTTCGACATCCGGGGTGTCGGGCAGCATGGTAATGATCAGATCGGCCTTCTGCGCAACTTCTTGTGCAGAGGCGCACTGTATTGCTTTGGATTGAGCGATTGCCTCGGGGACTTTACTGCGGGTGGTGACAAATACGTTGTGGCCTGCGTTGATCAGGTGGCCGCACATCGGCGCACCCATGATGCCTAAGCCAATAAATCCGACATTGAGTGTCGACATGAGGGAGTTTCCTTTCTAGTGTGTAGCGCGCCATCCAAGGCCCGCCTCGGTGGTGGTTGCAGGCTTGTATTCGCAGCCGACCCAGCCGGCGTAGCCGATCTCATCGAGCAGACGAAAGAGATACTTGTAATTGATCTCGCCTGTGCCGGGTTCGTTGCGGCCCGGGTTATCCGCGATCTGGATATGCGCGATGCGACTGAGATGCTTTTTCAGCGTTGCTGCCAACTCACCCTCCATGCGCTGCATGTGATAGAGGTCGTGCTGAAGAAAGAGGTTGTCTGCGCCGACTTCGTCGTGCAGTCGCAGGGCCTGCTCGGTACGATTCAAATAAAAGCCCGGAATATCAAAGGTGTTGATGGGCTCGGTCAGCAGCTTCAGGCCTGCCTTCTTGAGTTCAGCTGCCGCAAATTTAAGGTTTGCAAGCAGTGTGTCGTGCAGCGCTTGGGGGCTGACACCAGCCGGCGCCTTGCCGGCTAAGCAGTTTAACTGGGGTACGCCCAGCTGGGTTGCGTACTCAATGGCCTTGGGCACACCCGCGCGAAACTCATCGACACGCGTGGGATCGCAGGCGATGCCGCGGTCGCCTGCGTCCCAATCTCCGGCGGGCAGGTTATGCAGCACCAGCTTGAGATTGTGTGACTGCAGGCGTGTTTTCAGTTCCTGGACCGGATAAGGATACGGAAACAAAAATTCCACCGCTTGAAAGCCGCTGGCAGCGGCCTTCTCGAAGCGATCCAGAAACGGCACCTCATTAAAGAGCATCGTGAGGTTGGCAGCAAAACGCGGCATGAGGGATCCTTTTGGAGTCAGTAAGCGATATCGGACTTAGTCCAGCAGTCCAGCGACCTCAAGGCCCTTGCGGCCCTCGGGGTGACGGCAGTCGATTTCTTCAAACTCCATGATGTTGTCGATCTCGGTGCCCATCGCAATATTGGTCACCTTCTCGAGAATCACCTCAACCACAACCGGCACGCGATATTTCTGTGCAGTGGCCTGTGCTTCTTTTAAGGCATCCTGAATTTTTGAAGGATCGGTGACCCGCAGGGCTTTACAGCCCAGCCCCACGACAACCGCCTGGTGATCTACGCCGTAGCCTTTCAGGGTTGGATCATCGATATTTTGGTTTTCAAAGGCCAGCTGAACGTTGAAGTCCATATCAAAATTGCGCTGGGACTGTCGGATCAGGCCAAGGTAGCTGTTGTTGACCAGCACCTGAACATAGGGCAGACGGAATTGCGCGCCCACTGCCAGCTCCTCGATCAGAAACTGGAAGTCATAGTCACCGGCAAGGCCCACCACGGTACGGGTGGGGTCTGCGGCGACAACACCCAGCGCTGCCGGAATGGTCCAGCCCAGCGGGCCGGCCTGGCCACAATTAATCCACTGACGCGGGCCATAGACATTCAGAAACTGCGCGCCGGCAATCTGTGAAAGGCCGATGGTGGTCACATAGATGGTGTCGCGAGGAAATGCTTTGTTCATCTCTTCGTAGACGCGCATCGGCTTGATTGGGGTCTCGGTGTAATGGGTCTTGCGGTGCATTAGGCGCTTGCGCTCCTGGCAGCGGAATACCCAGTCACCGTAGTTCTTCAGGCCGCCTTTGGCGCGACGCTCACGGGCGACTTGAACAAACAATTCCAGGGCTGCCTTGGCATCGGAGACGATGCCGTAATCCGGCATGAATACGCGGCCGATTTGTGTCGGCTCGATATCCACGTGCACAAATTTACGGCCCTTGGTGTAGACATCGACAGAGCCTGTGTGGCGATTCGCCCAGCGATTGCCAATACCAAGCACAAAATCCGAGGCCAGCATCGTGGCATTGCCATAGCGGTGGCTGGTCTGCAGTCCGCACATGCCGGCCATCAGCGGATGGTCATCGGGAATTGAACCCCAGCCCATCAGTGTCGGAATCACGGGGACATTGATGGTCTCAGCAAATTCCACCAAAAGCTTCGCTGCATCGGCGTTGATAATGCCGCCGCCAGCAACGATCACAGGCTTATCGGCCGCCAGCAGCATATCGATGGCCTTCTCGACCTGTTTGCGCGAGGCTGCGGGCTTATAGACCGGAAGCGGCTCATAGGTATCGATGTCAAATTCAATTTCGGCCATCTGCACATCGAACGGCAGATCGATCAGTACGGGGCCCGGACGGCCGGAGCGCATCAAATGGAAGGCCTGCTGAAAGACACGCGGCACCTGGGCGGGCTCGCGAACGGTCACAGCCATCTTGGTGACCGGCTTAGCGATGCTTTCGATGTCCACCGCCTGGAAGTCTTCTTTATACAGCCGCGCGCGGGGCGCCTGACCCGTGATGCAGAGAATAGGAATTGAGTCAGCGATCGCAGAATACAGGCCGGTGATCATGTCGGTGCCAGCAGGGCCCGAGGTGCCGATACAGACACCGATGTTGCCCGCTGCGGCACGGGTGTAGCCCTCGGCCATGTGCGATGCGCCCTCAACGTGACGCGCCAGAATGTGGGCGATGGATTGGCGCTCCTTGAGCGCTGCATACATGGGGTTGATGGCGGCACCGGGAACACCGAAGGCCTGCGTGATGCCTTCTTTTTCCATCACTTGGACTGCTGCCATTACTGCGCGCATTCTTGCCATGACTGTCTCCTGCTTTTTGTGGGGATGGTTGGGGGAAGTGGCCGGAATAGGAATCCAGCGTTAACTTGAACTGGATGGTCTCAGGGCTGGCGATCCCCGGGAAGCCTGCGCGGGGGCATTTCAGCTATTCCAAAATGGAATACCATGACGGCCATGGATCGAATTCAGTCCCTGCGGCTCTACGTCCGGCTGGTCGACCTTGGATCGTTTTCCAAGGCCGCCAGCGATCTTGGGATCGGCCAGCCCACGGCCACCAAGATGGTCGCCCAGCTGGAGCAGCGGCTGGGCAGCCGCTTGCTGCACCGCACGACACGGGGCGTCAGTCCGACCGAGGTGGGCCAGATGTTTTACGAAAAGTGCCGCCTGATCCTGCATCACGTGGATGAGGCCGATACCGTTGCGGCCCTGGTGCAGTCGCAGGTTCAGGGGCTGCTGCGAATCAATACCTCGGTGGCGTTTGGCCGGCGGGTCATGGCGCCGATGGTGATTAACTTCATGCGACAAAACCCCAAGCTGCAGATCGATCTTACTTTTGACGACCGCTATGTTGATCTGGTGGAGCAGGGCATCGATGTGGCGATTCGAATGGGAAGGCTGGGCGATTCGAGCCTGGGTGCCCGGTATCTCGGGTTAAATCCCTGGATCGTTGTGGCGTCGCCCGAGTATCTCAAGGGCCGTGAGCTTCCCGCGCACCCGCGTGATCTTGTGAGGCACGACGCACTGATTTACAGCACCGCACAGGGCGATGCCCGCTGGCACTTTGCAGGCGGCGACGGCGCCAACGAAGTCGTGCAGGTCTCGGGGCCGCTGCGATCAAACAATCTCTCAACACTTTTAGTTGCGGCACGCAATCACATGGGGGTGGCGGCGCTACCTTGGTACGTCGCAGTTCAGTCGGTGAACTCCGGCGCGGTTGTACCGCTTTTAAAAACCTACACGCTGCCAGCTCAGGAGATTCATGCAGTATTTCCTTCGCCCCGGCTGGTGCCGGCGAAGGTAAAAGGCTTCATTGATTGGCTTTCTGGCCAGTTCGGCGGGGCCTGGTGGGAGACGCAGGCCTGAGCGTTATCGCCGACGTGCGATCTCTCCAGCTTTTTCAAAAGGAATTTGAATCAATCCATTGGCAACTGTGGCGCTGCCTGCGATTTTGTAGGGCAGGCTGCCAGCGCCCGCGGCAATAAGACTCTGGCGCAGCGTCTCGGGCAGGGCCTTAAATGCAACCGATACCCGCATCGGCACTGAGATTGCGGTCTGGGCGCTGAGCGTCGTTTTTGCCGATAAGGTCTCGGCCTTGCCAAGAAGCTGCCCGGCGATGCTTAAGTCGGCCTTCAGATCGGTCACTGTGATCTCAATCGGATTGGGGTTGGTGACCCGCAATGACACTGTGAATTGCACCCCCTCGCGATCGATGGAGGCCAGCCGGACCTCGGCAACTTCGACCTGGGGTGATTTGATGGCACTGGCGCATCCGGCCAGGGTGCAGGCCATGACTGCGGCTGCAATAAAATAGGTGAGTCGATTTGTAATTTGCATAACCCGTTTGCTCCCAGGAGGCCTGCATGTTGATGGTGATTTCACCAGCCAAGACGCTGGATTTTGACACGCCGCCCACCACGTCCGTGAGTTCGCAGTGCGATTTTCTAAATCAGTCAGCTGAGCTCATCAAGATTCTCAGGCCCATGGGGCTTGGTCAGGTCGCTGCGTTGATGGACCTCAGTGACAAACTGGCAGCCTTAAACGTCGCCCGCTTCGGTGCCTGGAAGCGGCCCTTCACATCGGCCAATGCCAAGCAGGCAGTGCTTGCTTTTGATGGCGATGTCTACGATGGGCTTTCCGCCAAGACCATGAATAAGACGCAGCTCGGCCGGGCCCAGAAATGCTTAAGAATTCTGTCAGGGCTCTATGGGCTGCTGAGGCCGCTGGATCTGATGCAGCCCTATCGCCTGGAAATGGGCACTGCCTTGGCCAACCCAAAGGGCAAGGATTTATACAGTTTCTGGGGTGACCGAATTGGTAAGGCCTTAAATACCGAGCTGCAGGGCCACCGCGAAAAGGTGTTGATTAATCTTGCCTCGGATGAATACTTCAAATCCGTCCAGGCCCTGAGTTTTCCAGTCGTAACGCCGGTATTTCAAGAGAAGAAGTCAGGCGCCTACAAGGTGGTGAGCTTTAACGCCAAGCGCGCCCGCGGGCTAATGGCGCGTTTTGTCATCGATGAGGCCATTGATCGGCCCGAGGGGCTGAAAGACTTCGGGCTTGAGGACTATCGTTTTGATGCAAAGGCCTCGACCGAGAGCAAGCTGATGTTTCGCAGAGGCTAGTGCTGCGGTAGAAAAATAGGCTCAGGCTCAAGAAAAATTCCGAATTTAGCCACGACGGCCTGCTGGATTTCGTGGGCGAGCGCCAAAATTTCGCGGCCCGTGCCACCACCGTGGTTGACCAGCACCAGCGCATGGCCATCGTGCACGCCGACATCGCCCCGCCGGGCGCCTTTAAAACCGCAGCGCTCAATCAGCCAGGCTGCCGAAATTTTGCATTGATCATGATGAGACGCATCGACCGGATACTGAGGCAGATCAGGGTGGAGCAGGCTGAGGTTTTTAGCCTGCAGCTGACTCACCATGGGATTTTTAAAAAAGCTGCCGACATTTCCGATGTCATTCGGATCGGGAAGCTTTCTTCTTCGAATGGCAATCACCGCATCGGCAACCTCCCGGGCTGAGGGCGGCTGGGCCTGATGCGCAAACGCTGATTTCAGATCCGCATAGTTAATTTCAACTTGCGTATTGGCCATCGGGCGGAGCTGGAGTTCAATTTCCGTAATGAGATAGCGGGGCTGATCCCAGGGCCCCTGGATTGCTGGGTCTCGGAATATGCTGTGACGATAAGAAAAGCCACAGTCGTTGGCGCCTAAGCGCACCAATTTTTTGTCTTGAAAGTCCCATGCGGTGACCGCTGTGATGCGGTCACTGAGCTCAACACCGTAGGCGCCAATGTTTTGTACCGGGGCTGCGCCGGTGGTTCCGGGAATCAGCGCCAGATTCTCTAAGCCGGCAAATCCCTGGCCAAGACTCCACATCACCAGCCCGTGCCAGTCTTCGCCCGCGCCTGCGGTCAGGCGGCCATCTTCAGTGATCTGGCGGCCCATGATGCGCGCCAGTAAAACCGTGGCGGCCAATGGCGCATGCAGTACGACATTGCTGCCTGCGCCCAGAATGCACCGCGGGGCCTGACCGAGGGCTGCGGTGATTTCGGGAAGTGCTTGGATCGAATCAACCTGAATCACGCGGTCCGCCCGGGCCGGCAGACGCAGGGTGTTGTGTTGCGAGAGATTCATACGCCAGCAGCCGGATGAAGCATTCTCGGCAAAGCGCGGTGCTTTACGAGGGCGTATAGCCCAGTCGCACGTAAATTGGTGCGTAGGCTTCGGCCTGGGTCACCTCGACAAGGCCCTCGCGGGCGAGCTCTAAGAGGGCTAAAAAGTGGATAACGATCACCGGAATGCCGCCGCCATGGGCCAATTCCTGCAAAAAGAGTTCGGTGAATTCAACAAAGGGCCGGCCCTGCAAAAACTTCAGAATCCGCGACATGTGTTCGCGCACGGAGAGCGGCTCGCGTGTGATGTGATGGTGGGCGGTCAGCTTGGCTCTGCGCAATATGTCATTCCATGCAGCCCGCAGATCTTCAGCGTTGACGTCCGGCAGCCTGGGCGCCATGGTCTGATCGACAAAGATGGTGGCGGCCAGCACATCGCGGCCAAGCTGCGGAAAGGCATCGATTTGTCGGGCCGCGATTTTCATCTGCTCGTATTCCAAAAGCCGGCGCACCAGTTCGGCCCGGGGGTCCTCGGGCTCCTGATCGCCCTCGCGCGGCCTGACCGGCAGCAGCAGGCGTGACTTAATTTCGATCAGCATGGCGGCCATCAGTAGGTATTCCGCGGCAAGCTCAAGATTACGGGAGCGGATTTCTTCCACGTAATTCAGATACTGGCGGGTGACTTCGGCCATTGGAATATCCAGGATGTCGAAGTTCTGACGGCGAATGAGATACAGCAACAAATCGAGTGGGCCCTCGAAGGTCTCAAGAATGACCTCAAGCGCATCCGGTGGGATGTACAAATCCTTTGGAATTTCGGTGAGCGGCTCACCGTAAAGCCGCGCAAAGGTCTCTTGCAGTGCAGGCGCTGCAGCCGGCTCGGCGGTCTCGGCCCCCTGGTCGACGGGGTCAGTCACGGGATCCACGGTCGCGAGGGTTAATCCGGCTGATACACGTAGGGCTTTTGCTTGACCCGGATTTCTTGGGCCCGCTGAAGCTGATCCAGGTCAAGCGGATCCCGATCCCAGAGCAGGCGGCGGCCCGACTGCTGGGCATCTTCAAGATGGGGCCGCTGCTCTTTTAAAGAGCGCAGGAATTTGGTGATTTCTGATTCGTAGAGAGGCATGGGCCCGATTTTAACCGAGCGACTCGCGATTGGCCGCGATCAGGGCATCAATACGCTCCCGGTCCACCCGAGTCATCAGGTGAGAAAAGCCCTTGATGGATTGGATTGGGGGTGCGGCCAGGTCTGACCAGTTCAGTGGGCCGGCCAGCCCAAAGACCTCTTGCTCAATACGCTGGGCGGTGAGCGGCAATACGGGCTTCAGAAGAATCGTCAGCTGCGCGAAGGCCTTGAGGGCGCGGCTGCAGATCTCATGAAGTCTGGGCAGCAGGGTGGCATCGGTCATGGACTGCTTGGCAATCTCCCAGGGCTTCTCGCTATCGACATAGCCATTAACAAGATCCATGAGCGCACCCACTTCGCGCACGACCCGGGCAGTATCACGCTGCTCATAGGCCGCCGCAATCTCAGGCTGCGCGGCGGTGATGGCCTGATGCAGGCCATGCGCGGGTTCGGCCAGGGATCGCGGATCAAGCTGGCCGTCGAATCGTTTGGTGATGAACCCCGCACATCGGCTGGCGATGTTGACGTACTTGCCCACCAGATCACTGTTGATTTTTGCGATGAAGTCCGCGAGGTTTAAATCCAGATCTTCCATGCTGCCATTGAGCTTTGCCGCGAAGTAATACCGCAGCCACTCTGGATTCAGTGCCTGGTCTAGGTAGCTCTGGGCAGTGATGAAGGTGCCCCGCGATTTACTCATCTTCGCGCCATCAACGGTGAGAAAGCCATGGGCAAAAACATTGGTTGGCGTGCGAAAGCCGGAGAACTTCAGCATGGCCGGCCAAAACAGTGTGTGGAAGTAAAGAATATCTTTCCCGATGAAATGGTATTGCTCGACCTCGGAGTCTGGCGCGGTGAAGGATGCAAACGAGAGGCCGTGATCCGTGCAGTATTTTTTTAAGCTGGCGTAGTAGCCCACCGGCGCATCTAGCCAGACATAGAAATACTTGCCGGGTGCGCCCGGAATCTCAAAGCCAAAGTACGGCGCATCGCGTGAGATATCCCAGTCGCTCAGGCCCGCGGGATCAGTAGCCGACTCGCCGAGCCACTCTTTTAGTTTGTTGGCGGCCTCTGGCTGAAGCCGTTCATCCGTAATCGCCCATTGCCGCAGAAATGCAAAGCAGCGCGGATCCGAGAGCTTGAAAAAGTGATGATCGGATTCTTTGCGAACCGGTGTACTGCCCGAAACAACCGACCGCGGGTTCTTCAGTTCGGTCGGGCTGTACGTGGCGCCGCAGGCCTCGCAGGAATCGCCATACTGATCTTTGGCGCCGCATTTCGGGCAATCCCCTTTAATGAAGCGATCCGGAAGAAACATCTCTTTGGTTGGGTCATACATCTGCTCAATGCGACGGATCTCGATTAAGCCGGCATCCTTTAGCCCCCGATAGACCTGCTCGGAGAGTTCTTTGTTTTCGGGCGAGTGGGTGCTGTAGTAATGATCGAACGAGACCGCAAAGCCTGCGAAATCCCGGGTGTGCTCATGCCAGACCCGGTCAATCAGGGCCTCTGGGCTTAGGCCCTCTTTTTCGGCCCGCAGCATGATGGGCGTACCGTGGGTGTCATCGGCGCAGACATAGACCACTGCATGGCCCCGCATGCGTTGAAACCGGACCCAGATGTCAGTCTGGATGTATTCGACCAGATGCCCAAGGTGAATGGCCCCGTTGGCGTAGGGCAGGGCAGAGGTGACCAGAATCTTGCGCTGTCGATTGGAGTCAGCAGACGAGTGGCCAGGTCGCGAATGCTCGGTCATTGTGCGGGGAATAGGGGAAGATACGAGGGCGTGTGCGGCTCGTCTAATTAATCAACCGTGTATTCTGCCCGATCTATGGATTCTTCTTTATTGAACTCAGTAAACGCTGTCCTCTCGACCGTGTTCGACCCCCGGCTTGGCCCGGCCCCCGGCAAGGACCTCGTCAGCGCGAAGATGGTCGAGAGCGTCGAGATAAAGGATGGCGCGCTTTGCGTGGGAATCGCCCTGCCGTATGCGGCGATCGGTGAGGCATCGGTCTGGCAGGACCGTATTGGCCGGGCGCTGGCAGGCCTTGCGCCCGAGGGCAAGGTCAAGGTGTCGGTTGCGGTCAAGGTGAAGGCCCGCGCGATTCCTGCAACCATGAAGCGGCTCAATGGAATCAAAAACATCATCGCAGTCGCCTCCGGAAAAGGCGGCGTGGGCAAGAGCACCACGGCGGCCAATCTGGCACTCGCGCTGGCCGCAGAGGGTGCCCGCGTGGGCATGATGGATGCCGATATTTATGGGCCATCGCAGACCATGATGCTGGGCGCTGCAGGCCAGGCATATTCCAACGATCAAAACAAGATTGAGCCCAAGATCGCGTACGGCGTGCAAGTCATTTCGATGGGCATGCTGACCAACGACGATACCCCGATGGTCTGGCGCGGCCCGATGGCCTCCAGCGCCATGGAGCAGCTGCTGACCGAGACGGCCTGGGAGGATGTGGACTATCTGGTTGTCGATATGCCGCCAGGCACAGGAGATATTCAGCTCACGCTGTCGCAGCGGGTGCCGGTCACTGGTGCGGTGATCGTGACCACGCCGCAAGACATCGCGTTGCTGGATGCGAAAAAGGGCCTGGTCATGTTTGAGAAAGTAAAGGTGCCGATCCTGGGGATTGTGGAGAACATGGCCATGCATGCCTGCTCGAAATGTGGGCATGTTGAGCATATTTTCGGCGAGGGTGGCGGCGCCCGAATGGCCGAGCAATACGGTGTTCAGTTCCTTGGATCCTTGCCCCTGGATATCAAAATCCGTGAGCAGGCCGACTCTGGCCGGCCCACCGTGGTGGCCGAGCCGGATGGCCCGATTGCGACGGCCTACCGGGAGATTGCCCGCACGGTCGGGGCGCGGGTGGCCATGCTCTCCGAGGATCACAGCGCCAAGTTCCCGAGTATCAAGATCGTCGGGACTTAAGTGGCTTGTGGGACAATTCGTCCCATCATGAGTATTAAAAGTGATCGCTGGATCCGCCGGATGGCGGAGTCCCACGGAATGATCGAGCCCTTCGCGCCGCAGCAGGTTCGATATGCGGGCGAAACAAAAATTGTTTCCTACGGCACATCAAGCTACGGCTACGATGTCCGCTGCGCAAACGAATTTAAGATTTTCACCAACATCAATAGCACCATCGTAGATCCCAAGAATTTCGATAGCGCCTCGTTTGTTGATTTTCGTGGCGATGTCTGTGTGATTCCGCCAAATTCATTCGCCCTGGCACGCACGGTGGAGTACTTTCGAATTCCGCGAAGCGTCTTAACGGTCTGCCTGGGAAAAAGTACGTATGCAAGATGTTTTCGCGGGGATACGCGTGTGGCCTTGGTTGACGGCAGTGCGCCGACCCTTGAAGAGATGGCCCGACGCCACGAATCGGGAGAGCGCTTCTGGGGTTACAGCATTGGTGAAAACGGAAGGCTGATCGTCTCTCAGCTCGATGCTCCGCGCTACATTGGCCGGGACAATCTGGTCGAGGTAACCCTCGATAATGGTGAGAAGATTCATGCAACGCCCGATCACTTGTTTATGACCCGGGATGGCCGATGGACTCCAGCCGCTGAGCTTGCGCCCGGCGCATCTCTCATGCCGCTTTATCGGTCTCGCGTCGGTTCGCTCGAGTACGTCTACGACCCCCGGCTGGAGACTTACGTTGAGCAGTGCAGACTTGAGCGAGTAGGAACACCCCTCGAGACAGATAACGACAGATATCATGCGCGATGCCCCCAGAGCGTCAACCAAGTTGCGGGTTCGGCATATCTGAACCATAAAGTAGCTTCGGTACGCTCAATTGGCGGTGAGCATGATGTGTTCTGTCTGACTGTGCCAGAGGCGGGGAACTTCGCTCTTGAGGGCGGGGTATTCGTGAAGAATTGCGGCATCATCGTCAACGTAACGCCCTTGGAGCCCGAGTGGGAAGGCCATGTGACGCTGGAATTCTCCAACACCACACCACTGCCAGCGAAGATCTATGCGGGCGAGGGCTGCGCCCAGATGCTCTTTTTCGAAAGCGATGAGGTCTGCGACACTTCTTACAAAGATCGCGGCGGCAAATACCAGGGCCAGACCGGCGTCACACTGCCAAAGACTTAGGCGGGCATCTCGCCGAATTTGCCGCTATTAAAGTCATGAATCGCCTGCTCGATTTCGCTACGGGTATTCATCACAAAAGGCCCGTAGCCCACCACGGGCTCATCAATCGGTTCACCGCTCAGTAGCAGTACAGATGCATCTGAAAGTGTCTCGATAAAGCAGTCGCTGCCCTGCGCGCTGAGCACGACCATTGCACCCTCTTGAACCACCCGCTCGCTGTTAACCTTAATTTGGCCATTTAAGACGATCAACGCGGTGTTCCACCCCGCCGGGGCAGACACGGTGGTGCTGCCCGACGCCGTTAGTCTGAGATCCCAGACATTCATGGGCGTAAACGTCTGGGCAGGGCCCTTAGCGTTTTCATATTGGCCGGCAATCACCCGAACAGTGCCAGCACCGTTGGCCAGCGGCGCTGCTGGAATCTCCGAATTCAGGATGGCCTGATAACGTGGCGTGGTCATCTTGTGGCGGGCAGGAAGATTTACCCAGAGTTGAATCATTTGAAGCATTCCGCCCGCACGCGTAAACGCATCCGAGTGGAACTCCTCGTGCAGAATCCCGGCGCCTGCTGTCATCCATTGCACATCGCCAGGCCCAATGGTGCCGCCTTGGCCTGTTGAGTCGCGATGGGAGACCTCGCCCCGATACACAATGGTGACGGTCTCAAAGCCACGATGGGGATGCTGTCCGACGCCGCGGGGTGTCGCCGCCGGCGTAAATTCAGCTGGGCCGGCAAAATCCAGTAGCAGAAAAGGGCTCAGCGTCTTGCTGTGGGTCGAGTAGGAAAACAGTGAGCGTACGGGAAAGCCATCTCCTACCCAGTGGCCGCGGGGGTTGCTGCTGACTTCAAGAATTGTCTTCATAGGGTGCTGGCGGGCTCGGCGCCCAGTTTATCGGTTGCAAAGGCAGCGCGAATCAGGGCGCGAGTGTAGTCGGTTTTTGGCTGCTCAAGCACCTGCTGCGTTAATCCCGACTCAATCACCTTGCCTTGATGCATCACCATCACCCGATGGGCCATCGCCTGAATGACCGCGAGGTCATGCGTAATGAGCAGGTAAGCCATGTGATGACGCTGCTGGAGTCTTACCAGGAGTTCCAGAACCTGCTGCTGAATCGAAACATCAAGCGCGCTGGTGGGCTCATCGAGCACAACAAGATCTGGCTCAAGAATCACTGCCCGGGCAATCGCAATGCGTTGCCGCTGCCCGCCGGAGAACTCATGCGGATAGCGGCTGACGCTGTCTTCGGGCAGACCGACCTCGCGCAGCATCTCGATGACCTGGGATTCCCGTTCGATTCGCGAACGCTGCGAAAAATGTAAACGCAGGCCTTCTTCCAGAATCTGGCCGATGGTCATGCGGGGTGATAAAGCCGAGAAGGGATCCTGAAACACAATCTGCATTCGGCTGCGCAGCCGACGCAGGTCTGAGGATTGCAGCCCGAGTAGTTGCTGGCCATCAAACTCAATCTCGCCGTTCACGCGCGCACTGCTCAGACGTAGCATGGCCAGGGCCAGGGTGGTCTTCCCGGATCCTGATTCCCCGACGATGCCCAGTGTTTCGCCGCGACGAAGGCTTAAATCGGCCCGATCGACAGCGACGAATTCACGACGTTTCCACCAGCCAAGCGGTATCGAAAACTCGCAGTGCAGCTGACGGGCAGAAACGAGCGGCGCACCCTCACTGGACTGTTCCACCATGCGCTGCGGGCGGCTCGCGAGCAGACGGCGGGTGTAGTCGTGTTCGGGCGCGGAAAAAAGTGCTGCTGTTGGCTTTTGTTCGACCAGCCGACCCTGCTGCATAACACCGACCCGCTGTGCAAACCGCTCGACCAGTGGCAGATCGTGGGTGATCAACAAAATGGCCATGCCCTCTTGCCGCTGAAGATCCAGAAGCAACTCCAAGACCTGCTCGCGAATCGTGACATCGAGCGCCGTTGTCGGCTCATCTGCGATTAACAGCTGGGGACTGCAGGCCAGGGCCATTGCAATGACGACACGCTGACGCTGGCCTCCGGAGAGCTGATGGGGGTAAGCCGCCGCGCGCCGATGTGGCTCATCGACGCCCGTGCGCTCCAGCAAGGAGATAGCCCGCGCCAGGGCCTCGCGTTTTGAAAGCCCATGATGGACTTCCAGTACTTCGGCAATCTGCTCGCCCACGGTGTACAGCGGATTAAGCGCTGACATGGGCTCCTGAAAAATCATGGCGATATCGCGGCCACGCAATGCGCGCACCTTGCGATCACTGCACGACAAGAGGTCTTGGGCGGGCGACTGCGGTGAGGCCTGCCAAAGCACCTGGCCCGAGGTCTGGGCATCTGGCAGTAGCCGGAGCATGGACAAGGCCGTCACGGTTTTGCCGCTGCCGGACTCCCCGACCAGTGCGTAACGCTCTCCGCGATAGAGATCAATACTGACCTCCTGCACCGCCTCGGCCGTCTGCGAGTCTGTCGCAAAACGTACGCTCAGATTGCGAATCGATATCAGCGGAGAGGTTTGCGGCGGCTTATCCACGGCGTGTATCCAGTGCATCTCGGAGCGCTTCTCCGATAAAAATAAGCAGCATCAGCAGCACGACCAGCACACCAAAGGTGCCCAGTGATATCCACCAGGCATCAAGGTTGGCCTTGCCCTGGGCCAGCAGTTCGCCCAGACTCGGCGTGCTGGAGGGTACGCCCAGGCCGAGAAAATCCAGACTCGTCAGCGCGAGAATCGCAGCGCTCATTCGGAAAGGTAGAAATGCAATAACCGGCGTCATGCTGTTGGGCAGCACATGTCGGCCGATGATCTGCAGGTTGGATAGCCCGAGCGCACGCGCTGCGGTGACGTAATCCAGTGCCCGGTTTCGCAGAAATTCAGCGCGGACATAGTCGGCCAATCCCATCCAGCCAAACAAAGACAGAATCACCAAGAGAATCAGCAGGCCCGGCTCAAAGACCGAGGCCAGAATGATCAGCAAATAGAGCTCCGGCACCGATCCCCAGATTTCGATGAAGCGTTGAATCACCAAATCAACACGGCCAGCGAAATAGCCCTGGATCGCGCCCATCACGATGCCGAGCACCACACCAATTGCTGTCAAGGCCAAGGCGAAGAGCACAGAGGTGCGAAATCCGTACAAAAGCCGAGCAAAGACATCGCGGCCTCGGTCATCGGTTCCAAGCCAATTGACTGCTGACGGAGGTGCCGGATTCGGGCTGGGTGCGAAATAATTCAGGCTCGTAAATGAGTAACGATTCAGCGGATAGATCGCCCAATTGGATCCCTCGCGGATGCTGCGCTCGATAAATGGGTCGAGAAAATCAGTGGGGGTCTCAAAATCGCCGCCAAAGGTTTTTTCTGGGTAGTTCTGCAGCAGCGGAAAATAAGTCTCGCCCTGATAAGCCACGATCAGCGGCCGGTCATTCGAAATCACCTCGGCAAACAAGGAAATCACAAACGCGACTGAGAAAATCCAGAGGCTCAAAACGCCGCGGCGGTTGCGCTTAAATCGCAGCCAGGCGCGCTGGCCGGGCGAGAGGCTCTTGGTGGCGCTCATGAACGGCTGGCCTCGAATTGGACCCGTGGATCCACCCAGATGTACATCAGGTCATTGAGTAGTTTTGCGAAAAGACCAATGAGGGAGAAAAAATAAAGCGTGCCCATCACCACGGGATAGTCCCGTTTCATCACCGACTCATACGACAGCAGGCCCAGACCATCGAGCGAAAACAGTGTCTCAATGAGTAGCGACCCTGTAAAAAATGCCCCAACAAAGGCCGCCGGAAATCCGGTCACAATCGGAATTAAGGCATTGCGAAAGACATGCCGCCAGAGCACCGTCTGCTCGGAGAGGCCCTTGGCGCGCGCCGTCAGAACATACTGCTTGCGGATTTCTTCGAGCATTGTGTTTTTAGTCAGCATTGTGGTGACTGCAAAACTGCCCAGGGTCATGCAGATAATCGGCAGCGTGAGATGCCAGAAATAATCCAGCACTTTGCCCATCAGGCTCAACGAGTCCCAATCATCCGAGGTCAGGCCACGCAGCGGAAAGAGCTGTAAAAAACTGCCCCCACCAAACAGCACCAGAAGCGCCACACCGAGCACAAAGCCTGGAATTGCATAACCCACGAGTATTGCGGTGCTGGTCCAGAGATCAAAGCGCGAGCCATGCCGAACCGCCTTGGCAATTCCGAGTGGAATCGAAATCAGGTAGGTCAGCAGAAAGGTCCAGATGCCCAGGCTGATGGAGACCGGAAGTTTGTCTTTCATCAACTCCCAGACACTGCGGTTATGGAAAAAGCTCTTGCCCAGATCAAACGTCAGAAAGCCAGACAGCATATGCACGAAGCGCTCGTGCACGGGCTTATCAAAGCCATAAAGGGCCTTGATTTCTTCAAGCTTGGCGGCATCAACACCGCGGTTACCGCGGTAGATATTGCTGGTCTGTCCGACTTCGGCCGAGGCTGCACCGGGGAGTGTGGCCGAAGCGCCGCCCAAGGCGCCGTGGTCACCTTTAAGCATCTGAACCATCTGCTCGACCGGCCCACCCGGCACAAATTGAATGATCGCAAAGGTAATCAGCAGGATGCCCAGTAGCGTGGGCACCATCAGCAGCAGTCGCTTGCCGATATAACGCAGCAGACTCGGGCTCATGGGGATCGGGCTCCTTTACTTGGTGAGGCCGCTGCCCGCGGATTGTTGTCCCACCACCAGGCGGCCAACACCCAGTCCTCAGAGTGGTAGTAGTCGGGCAGCTGCTGCGGCCGTCCGAGTCCCTTGCGATACGAAATCCGATGCACATTGTTGTGCCAATGGGCGATGGCATAGTAGCCATGACGCAGTACGCGGTCTAAAGCACGCGATGCGGTGATGAGCTCCTCTCGGGTCTCGACGGCCAGGATTCGATTGATCAGGGCATCCACTGCGGGATCTTTTAGGCCGATGAAATTATCGGCCCCCAGTTCGTCAGCTGCATTGCTCATAAAGCGAAACGTGAGTTCGTTGCCGGGGCTTTGGCTTGACAGGTACCAGTGCACAATCATGTCGTAGTCGTAATCATCGACCCGCTTTTTATAAAGCGAGGTATCGGTCACGCGGACCTTGGCCCGAATGCCCAGCTTTTCAAGATTGCGGGAAAAGGGCGCCAGGATGCGCTCCCAGGTTCGACTGGCCAGCAGGACCTCGAATTCAAAAGGCCGGCCAGCCGCATCGCGCAGGGCGCCATCGCGATAAGTCCAGCCGGCCTGGGCCAGCAGGGCCCGGGCCTCGCGCAAGTTATCGCGCAGCGAATTCGGAGGATTGGTATTCGGTGGCATGGGCACTTCGCCAAAGACACTGGGGTTCAGTCGATCCTTCAGTGGCTGCAGTAGCCGCAGTTCATCGGGGGAGGGCAGCCCCGTGGCCGCCATAGCAGTATTGGTGAAGTAGGAATAAGAGCGTTTGTATTGGTTATAGAAGAGCTGCCGGTTCATCCACTCATAGTCCATCGCCAGCCCAATGGCCTGGCGGACCCGAACATCTGCAAATAGCGGCCGACGAATGTTGAAGTAAAACGCTTGCATGCCTTGGGCATTGGAGTTGGGCAGTTCGGTTTTCAGCAGGCTGCCATTGGAGAACTTCTGTCCGATATAGCCACGGGCCCAATTCTTTGCGGCATTCTCATGGACAAAATCGAATTCACCGGCTTTATAGGCCTCGATACGAGCGAATTCATCCTTGTAGTAACGAAAGCTAATCAGGTCAAAATTAAATTGGCCTTTTCGACTCGGCACCTCATCGGCCCAGTAATCCTGCTGGCGGCGAAAACGAATGGTCTTGCCCAGATCAACCCGTTCGATGACATACGGGCCGCTGGCAATGGGATGCTCCAGTATCCACTGCTCAAAAGGCTTCTGTTCACCCTGCACCAGGCCCCATTTTTTTGAAAAGACCGGCACCGCACCCACAATCATGTGCAGCTCGCGGTTTTTTCGTGAGAAATTAAAACGAATGGTTCGCGCATCGATGACTTCCGCATCCCGAACATCGGCCCAATAGTTGCGCCAGATCGGATTCGCGGCCTTGCTGCGCAGGGTGTCAAACGAAAACTTCACATCTTCGGCGGTGACCGGGTCACCATTGGAGAAGCGGGCCTCGGGCCGCAGCCGAAATGTGATCGACATACGGTCTGCGGCCAGCTGCATATCTTTTGCCAGCAGGCCGTAGCTGCTCATTGGCTCATCAAGGCTGCCGATGGTCAGAGACTCAAACATCAAATCCATCACACCGCGTGCCGCAATGCCTTTTAACGTGAATGGATTTAATTTATCGAAGGTGCCCATCGCCGAAAGCCGCAGTTCTCCGCCGCGCGGTGCATCTGGCTGAACATAACGAAAGTGCCTGAAGTCGGGCCCGTAGCGGGGTGTTGCCCCCAGGGCCATTCCGTGGACAAATCCGGATTCGACCCCCGCCTTGGCCCGGCCTGAGGCCGCTGCGGCAGAAAAATCAGGGCTGATCAAGAGCAGCGCCGCAGCAAGCAGCAGCGCCCGGCCCATGGCCAGGCGGGCCAGGCCCCGGTGGCCGATGCCGGCGGGCTGGATCATCGCCAATTGGGGTGTGGGACAGAGACCGTGCATGGCTGGCAGTGTAGCCAAGGCCGGACGGTCCGGACGATTAGAATTGGCCCTAGCGCGCTAACCCTGAGATCCCGGCACAGCGCAACTCCCCCCATCGCCTCCAAAGGAGCTTTCATGGCGTTTTTACAAGGAAAGCGCATTCTGATTACGGGCCTATTGTCGAACCGATCCATTGCGTATGGCATCGCGCAGGCCTGCCATGCCCAGGGCGCGTCGCTGGCCTTCACTTACCAGAATGAACGATTCGAGCAACGCGTAAAAGAGATGGCCGCCGAATTCGGCAGCAGCCTGTGCTTTCCGCTCGATGTCGCTGAGGATGCCCAGATCGATGCCTGTTTTGATGGACTCTCTCAACACTGGCCGCATTTTGATGGGCTCGTTCACGCCATCGCTTTTGCGCCACGTGAGGCCATCGCTGGACAATTTCTTGATGGCCTCTCGCGCGAGGGCTTTCGACTCGCACATGAAATCTCTGCCTATAGTTTTCCTGCCCTTGCCAAGGCAGCTTTGCCAATGATGGAAGGCCGTGCGGGATCCATTGTGACCCTGTCGTATCTCGGCGCAGAGCGGGTGGTCTCCAACTACAACACGATGGGCCTTGCCAAGGCGAGTCTTGAGGCTGCCGTGCGCTATCTGGCTGCCGACCTTGGCCCTAAAAATATTCGCGTCAACGGCATTTCAGCCGGCCCGGTGCGGACACTGGCTGCTGCAGGCATTAAGGGCTTTAGCCGAATTCTTGATCTCGTGGAGCAGACGGCCCCACTGCGGCGTAACGTGACGATTCAAGATGTGGGCAACGTGGCTGCCTTTTTACTATCGGATCTTGCAGCCGGTGTGACCGGTGAGGTGACATTTGTTGATGGGGGATTTAACAAGGTTGCGGTGAATGTCGCGGAGTAATCTGTGACCCGTCGCATCGATGTCAGGATCCTGACACCGTTTGGCGCCGAATCCGGCATGGGCAACTGGCGCACGGCGAGCCGCTATGCCCAGATGTTGCGTGCGGGCGGCCTGAGCGCCTCTGTATTTGAGCCCACCGCGATTGCCGACGCCTGTATCGAATCCGGTCAGCGCACTGTGGCGATTGTTCTGAATGCGAATCGGTCTGCGCAAGAGGTGGCCGCCTTTGTTCGGGCGGACATCCCCGTGATGCTGGTGATGACCGGAACCGATATTTATGGCGCCCTCAGGCCAGAACAGCAGGGGTCTGGCCAATATCTGCAGGCAGAGTCCGCTTTAAAAAGTGCCGCTTTAATCGTCGCGCTTCAGGATGAGGCGAGTGCAGAGATACGATCGCGCTGGCCCGCACTGGCCGATCGGGTACATACACTGATGCAGACGTCGCCAGTTCGTAAACCATTTGCGCCGCAGGTGACACTGCAAAGCAAAACCGTACGATTTTTAATTGCCGCCCATCTTCGCGAAGAAAAAGATCCGCGGACCGCATTTTTTGCATTTCATCGGGCCTTTCCAGAGGGCTGGGCCCGCCGCTGGGATGGCAGCCGTGTGCCCGTCCGATTGATTCATGTTGGCAGTCACCGGGATCGGGCGCTTGCACAAGAGATGTTGCAGCTCTCTGGGCAGTTTCCGGGCATCCTTTTAGAGGGGCCGTTGACCCACGCCCAGACCATGCGACGGATGACCCACGTGCATTGCTTGATTCAGCCTTCGGTCTCCGAGGGTGGGGCCCTGGTGGTGGCAGAGGCGGTGGGCTGCCGGCTGCCGGTGATTGCCTCCGATATTGCTGCCCATCGGGCGCAACTCGGTAGGCAGGATCCGGGTTTATTTCCTGCAGGTGATGTGCCGGCCCTCGCATCTCGGCTGAGCGAATTTATCATTCGGGAAGAATTTTTTACACAGCTGAGGTCGCATCAGCTGGCAGTCGCAGCGACCTTGACCTCGCCTGCGCAAGAGCGCGATGAATTGGTTAGACTCGTGCGGCGCTTGGCAGAGTTTTTACCGAAAGAGTCCTCATGAACGCCCCCCAATCCACACCCGTCCCACGACTGACCTCACTTGCCCATGGGGGCGGCTGCGGCTGCAAGATTGCGCCGGCAATTCTTTCGCAGATTCTGGCCAAAATGCCGGCGGGCGTGATGCCCAAAGAACTGCTGGTCGGCACGGAGACCAGCGATGACGCGGCGGTATGGCGGCTCAACGATCAGCAGGCCTTGGTGGCCACGACTGATTTTTTTATGCCAGTGGTGGATGACCCCAGAGATTTTGGAGCCATTGCGGCAACCAATGCGATTTCTGATATCTACGCCATGGGCGCACAGCCGATTCTCGCGCTGGCCTTGGTCGG
>Ga0194127_10002193_pt1 | contig 27146 bp, 18 predicted proteins | sample TA2KigC100mmetaG_FD_148624 | JGI IMG/M metagenome (GOLD analysis project Ga0194127, IMG submission 148624) | Freshwater microbial communities from Lake Tanganyika, Tanzania - TA2015036 Kigoma Deep Cast 100m | ecosystem: Environmental > Aquatic > Freshwater > Lake | place: Tanzania: Lake...
CCCCGCCTTCTCGCTCTCGGGGCGCGCCGCGAGAAGCTCTTCGAAGAGACGAAGGGCGCGCTCCGCGTTTCCTCCGTGGAGGTTCCGATCCGCCTCTTGGAGCTTCCGCTCGAAGCGCGCGTCGTCGTTCGTGATGACCTGCCCGTAGGCCAATTCCCCCCCGAGAGAGGAAAGAAGACAAACGAGCAGAACAACAAGAAGACCGGCGCGCCTCATCCCGCGGGCGCCGATCCTGCGAAACACGCCGCTTGGCCGCGTTATTTGCTTGAAGTGCATTCGATTCATCTTTCAATCGACCTCACGACTCCCGCGCTTCCGGCCGAGACGGCGGATCCTCTCTCCCACACCCCGGGCCGAGTCCGGTTCCCCGGGAAGACGCGCCGCGCTCGTCATCGAGCGGACGCCCGCAGCGAGTCCGCGCGCGCGCGAAGAGCCCTCGCCCCGCCGGGATCGCCCCTCGCCTCGCGCACGCGCGCAAGTCCTTCGCACGTTTCCGCGCGCGCGTTCACGTCCGCCTCGGGCGTCTTCTCCAGCGCGCGCCGGAACGCATCTTCCGCCTCGGCGGTTCGTCCGAGGCTCGCGAGCGCTCTCCCGCGCGTGTCCTCATAGTAACCGAGATCGGCCTCCGCTCCGTGACGGATCGCGCGATCGACCAGCACGAGCGCTTCCGCCGGCCGCTCGCCCGACTCGACATACGAGTACGCGAGCGCGTTCAGCGCCTCCGCGCACGCGGAGTCGGCCTCGATCGCGCGCAGGAACTCGCTCCGCGCCTCCGCCTCCCGCCCGCACCGAAGATGAACGAGACCGATCTTGTGCGCGAGGCGAGGATTCCCCGGGTCGAGTCTTCGCGCTCCTTCGTAAGCGGCGAGCGCATCGTCGCCGCGCCCCTCGAGCTCGTAGGCGTCGCCGAGCCCCTCGCTCACGTCCGCCCTCTCGGGCGCGTGCGCGTGGAACGTCTCCAGCGCTCTTGTGTGATCGGAGCGCAGCCCGAGCCTCCCGAGCCCGCGGACGGCGCCGGAGAGAACGAGCGTGTCGCCCGCGGCGCTCTCGAGCGCAATGCGATACGCGCGCGCCGACTCCTCCGTTCTTCCGAGAAGAGAGAGAACGTTTCCGAGGTTGAGAAGATCGCCGGCATCGCCGCTCCTCTCCGCCGCGAAGCGATACTCCTCCTCGGCCCGCGCGAGGTCCCCTCCGGCGCGAAGAAGCTCGGCGAGCCTCCTTCGCGCCTCAAGGAACTCCGGATCGGCCGCGAGCGCCCGCTCGAGCTCGCTCCTCGCGGCGCCCGTGTCCCCCGCGGCGGCCGCCCCCTCGCCGAGAACGAGATGCGCCTCGCGAAGCCCGCTCCCCGCCTCGCGAACGAGCTCGTTCATCTCGGCGATTCCGGCACGACTTCCCGTCTCCCTGTAGTGATCGATCCAGCGAAAGAGATAGGAAACCGCGAAGCGGCGCGCCATGTAGTCGTTCCGCGCCCCCGGAAGCTTGAGGCCTCTTGGATGATCGCGCGCGAAGAAGCGCGGCGCGACCTCCTCTTCCGCCGACACGAACTGGTAGAGCGAGCCGATCGAAGCGAGCCGCTTTCCTCCCACCGGTTTCTCCGTGAAGCGGCTCACCGCGTACACCGGACGATCCCCCGTGGAGACGATCCTCTCGATCGCCGCGTCCCTCTCCTCGGGAAGAACCCGGCCGGGCTTCCCCGTTCCGAAACGCTCCGCGTACAGGTTGAGATCGCGGTCGAGAAGCTCGATGTCCGCGCGCTTTCTCTCGACGACCTGAAGGTACGCGAGGATGAACGTGTCGTTGTCCCCTTCCGTGAGAAGAACCGCGTCCTTCTCCGCGGAATCGAGCATCGCCTCGCCCGCTTCCTGGGCGAGGGTGAAACCGCGCGCGTCGCAAACCGTCCAGTTCGCCGCGAGGGGAAGAACCGGAAGCGCGAGAAACGCGAGCGAAAGCCGCGCCGCCCTCTTCTCCGCCTGAACCGCGAGGCGTGCGAGAAGAGGAGCGGCGGCGAGAAGACCGAAGAGGATCGCCGGGAGATAGAAGACCGTCGCGACCGAGGCGTCCCTCGGATCGGTCCCGTGATTGAGAAGAAGAAGGAGCCCGAAGGAGAAGACGAGAAAGTGGATCGCGAGCGCCCGGTCCTCGGGGGCGCTCCGCGCCCTCAGCGCCCGATGGAGCGCGAAGGGAAGAAGGAGCGCGGGGAAGGTCATCTCGCGAAGAAGAAGCCGGAGGAGAAAGAGGATCTGATCGAAGAACCGCGCGAGCGAGCGCGGCGCCTCGGACAGCTCTCCGTACTGCGCGCGGAAGACGTGCGCGAGGAGCGCCGGAAGATCGTTCGGCTTCCTCCACGCGAAAAGATCGGGCCCGTCGGGGCGGACGAGCGGCACGAGGTAGAGCGTCGCCCCCGCGAGAAGCGCCGCCGCGCCGGCCGCGTACGCGAGGAGCCCCCGCTCTCCGCGCGCGCGAAGAAGAACGATCATCCCCGGGAGAAGGAAGAGCACCGTCTGGTGGTTCGCCGCCGCGACCCCGAGGAGAAAGAACAAGAGAACGCCGGGCGTCCTGCGGGTCGTGAGGAAGAGAAAAAGCGCGATCCAGAAAAGATTCAACGTATAAACTTCCGCCTTCACGCTCTCCATCCAGATCGAACGCGAGAAGGCGAAAAGAGCGGCGAGAGCGAGCGCGGCGACGGTCCGCGGGAGCTCGGGCGCATCGGGCATCCGCCCGCGAAGGTGCGCGCGCGCGAAGAGAAAGAAGAACGCCGCCGCCGCGGCGCCGAAAACCGCCGAGAGAAGGTTCACGCGGAACGCGGCGGAACCGACCGGAAAAAGAACGACGAAGAGGCGTCCGAGAAGAACGTAGAGAGGATAACCCGGGGGATGCGCGACGCCGAGCGTCGCCGACGCGGCGGCAAGCTCTCCCGAATCCCCCACGTACACGCCCGGGCAGAGCGTGAGAAGGTAGATCGCCAGAACGGCGCCGCCCACGAGAAAGCCCATCGCGCGCTACTTCTCCTCGGTCAGCGAACGGAAATACGAGCGGATCAGCTCTTCGTACTCCGGAGGAACCGCGAGATCCCGCGTGCGAAGCGGGTCCTCGCGCATTCGCTCCCGCACTTCCGAGAGCGTGCGCGGGATCGACTCGGGGGAGACCGTCTCCATCTCCCCGCCCGTTCGGCTTCGCCGCTCCCGCCGATAGCCGCGGTCTCGGAGCGACCGCTGGGCATCGAGCATGCGCGAGAGGATCTTCTCCTGCCGCTCTCTCGTCTCCGGCGAGAGGTTCGCCTTCTCGAGATCGCGCTCCACCTTTCTCATCTCCTCGAGAATCTGGTCGAGCTTCCCGAGCACCTCTCCCCCCTCCTCCACCTCACCCTGCAGCTCCTCGAGACCCTTGCGGATCCGATTCTGCTCGGCGGCCAGCCTCGTCATCTCGGCGCGCGCCTCCATCGGAAGCGAGGCGGGGTTCGACGAGGGGAGAGGAAGCTGGGCGGTCTCACGATTCAACCCGCGCTGCTCCTCCGTCATCTGCTGCATCTCTTGCAAACCCTGGTTCTGGCCGCTCGGGCTGCTGCACGAGGCGCTCTGGTTCTCCATCGAACGGAGAAGCTCGACGACCGCGCGGTTGACCGTGCTCATCGCCTCGCTGGAGCGCGCCCGGGCGAGATCCGCCTGTCCCTCCTCGAGACGCCTCGCGGCTTCTTCCGCCTTCAAGCGCCCGCGACGGAGCATGTCGAGGACAAACGCGGAAAGCTCGGGGACCTCCCTGCCGACCTCGCGGATCTTCTCCATCGTCCGCCCGAGCGCGGCGGCGATCTCGAGCTCCTTCTCCGCGAGCGAGCGGCGCGACTCGATCGAGGCTCCCCGTCTCATTCCTTCCGCGGAGAGAACGATCTCCTCCTGCCGCTCCGATAGATAAAGAAGATCGAGGATGCTCTCGCCGAACGCGGCCTGCGCTCTCTGCCTGGAGGCGCTGCACATCGAGGCCACCTGCTCGGAAAGCCGGAACGCGAGGTCGAAGAGGTCGTTCTCGGCCTCCTGCTGGCTCTCCGTCCCCTCGTTCTTCTGCCCCGCGCGGAGGCTCTCCGCGGCGCGGCTCATCTTGGACGAGGTCTGCTTTTTCTCGAGAGACGATCGACTCTCTTGCAGCGCGCGCGAAAGATCGGGCGAGGTCTCTCCCGCGCGGCGCGCCGCCTCCTCCATCTCCTGCGCCATCCGCTCAAGCTCTTCCCGAAGCGCCTCCTCCTCCGCGGCCCGGTCCGCGAGCTCGCTCGATTCGGAGGCCTCGGATCGCTCCCGGAGCTCCCTCTGCCGCTCCGCCAGCCTCTGGAGCGAGGCGGCGATCGCGTCCGCGTCCTGAAGATCCCTCAGCCTCTTCAGCATCTCGATCGCGCGATCGAGCCGCTCGATGAGGTCTTGCTGCGTGAGGTTCAGGTTCTCCGCCGCCTTGCGGATCTCCTCAGGGCTCAACTCCTGCATCGCCCGCTGAAGCTCTTGCATCGCCCGGCGCATCTCGTCGGTTGCGACCTCGTTCAGAAGCTCGGCGAGCTCCGCCATCCGCGCGAGCGTTTCCGGAGTGATCAGACGGTTCTCCTCGAGGGTCTCGACCGCCTTCTCCATCCCCTCCGACACCTCGCGGAGCGATTGCTCGATGTCCTTCTGCCTCTCGAGAATCCCCTCGATCTTCTTCTTTTCCTCCCAGGAAACCTCCTCGCTCTTTCGGATCTCCCGCGCGAGATCGTCGATGGTCTTCTCGAGATCCCGGCTCTCCTCGTAGATCTCCTCCAGCTCCTCGATCTCCGAGGCGCGGTCCCCCGTCGCCTCGGCGAAGACCTCGGCGAGCGAGGGCATGCGGACGCGGCGGATCTCGCTCACGCCGCGCTTCGGGCCGCGAACCGTGTCGTTGTCCCACGCTTCGAGGTAGTAGACGACAACGTCCTCAGGAAAAAGATTGAGATCGGAAAGATCCCACGCGCGCTCCCGCTCGATCTCCCTCACGCGCTGGCTCGTCTCGAAAAGGTCGATCCTCCGCTCGTCCTCCTCCCCCTTCCGGTAGACGAGAAGCACCTTCGTCACGCCGAAATCGTCGAGCGCCGAGAACCCGAGGTCGATCTTCATCCCCTCGCCGAGCACGATGTCCTCCGCGGGGCGGTCGATGCGCACGAAGGGCTTCTCGTCCTCGAGAGGGACCACGCGGTAGAGGACCGGATCGGCGTTCTCCGCCCCCTCTTCGTCCAGGGCTCGCACGCGATACTCGAAAGGCCCGTCGACCGTGAACGAACCGGCGAGCGACGCCCCCTCCGCGCGAAGCTCGATCGGAGGCTCTCCCTCCCTTTCGAGGCGCCCTTCTCGAAGCGGCTTGTTCGCCGCGATCTCGAGCCGCACGAGAGTGCCATAGAGGGCGCTCACGTTCCCGTGGTTTTCGCGGACGGTCTCCTCCGGGAGGCCGGTATAGGAAGGGAAGCGGAGGGTGTACGCGATCTCCGTGAGGACGGGCGGGCGGCGCACCGAGACCGTGTACCACGAGCTCTCGCCCCCCTCGAAGCGGACCCGATAGCGCGCGTTCTCCTCGAGGGGCGGGATCTCCGCCTCGAACGCGCGCCCCTCGCGGCGGGGAGCCTCCGCCATCGGGTACGTTTTCATTTCGTCCTCGTTATTTTGAACGAGAAGGAACACGTCGGTCCCCCGGTAGCCGGCGAAGCGCGCCTCGACCGGGATCGCCTCCCCCGCCCCCGCTCGGCAATCCCCGGGGAAGACCTCGAGGCCGAGGCTTTCGAGACGGCGCGCTTCCGCGCCGGGCCCGACGAGCCGGATCACATCGGCCGCGCGGTCCGGCGCGCCGAGAACGAGAACCGCTGCGGCCGCCGCGAGGAGCGGGAGAAGGAGGGCGGCGCGGCGGAGCTTCCCCGCGCCGAGAGCGCCTCGTTCGCGAATCGCTTCCGATTTCGCGAGGGCGTCCGCGACGAGCGCGTCGATGAGCGCCGGAGAGTATCCGAAACGCTCCTCCTGCTTCCGACTCCCGAGATCGAGAGCCGCGCGAAGGAGATCTCCCTCGAGAGCGGGGGAGAGTCGCTCGATCTCTCCCGCGATCCACTCGAGACGAGGCCTCCGTCTCCAATAGAGAAACAGCTCGCGCCCGGCGAAGCCGGCGAGGAGAAGAAGCGTGAGAAACCCCGCCGCGCGAAGAACGGCAAAAGAAGAAACGAAGGCGCCGATCGCGATGTTGAGAGCAAAGAACGCGAACACACCCGCGAGGATCCGCAACGCGGCGAGCGCGCCCTCCGCCGCGAGGATCCGGTTCCGGACCCCTTCGAGCCGCCGCCTGATCGAACGATACGCCTGATTCGTCGTCATGTTCGCTCCGTCAATGCGTCAGGGCGTAGTGGACGATGTTGATCGCCACGCGTAGCGCCGCCTCGCGCTTCTCCGGCGGATCGTTGTGCACGTCCGCGTCCTCGAGCCCGTCCCCGATGTCCGTTTCGTAAGTATAGAAGACGACGAGCCGGCCCTCATGGTGGATCCCGTACCCCTTCGGCGGATGGCCGTCGTGCTCGTGGATCTTGGGAAGCCCGTTCGGAAACTCGTAGAACGCGTGATAGATCGGATGATCGAACGGAAGCTCGACGAGCTCGCTCCCCGGAAGGACCTTGCGGATCTCGCGGCGGAAGGAAGCGTCCATCCCGTAGCAGTCGTCCGCCCAGAGGAAGCCGCCGTTTTGGAGATGGAAGCGAAGCCTCTCGACCTCGGCCGGCGCGAAGCGAACCGTCCCGTGCCCGGTCATATAGAGGAACGGATAGCGGAAGATCTCCTCGCCGAGAATCTCGATCCGCGCTTCCTCGGCCGCGGCGCGGATGTTCGTCCGCTCGCGAAGCCCGCGGAGAAGGTTGGGGATCGAGGTCGGATCGGTGTACCAATCGCCTCCGCCTCCGTAGCGGAGTCGCGCGATCGTGAAGAGCCCTTCGTCCGTTTCGGCGCCCGCCGCGCCCGCGAGGAAGAAGACGATCGCAAAGGCGAGAAGCGGAAGCCGCGCGCCGATCTTTCTCGTCGCCCTCCCGCGCGCCCGGCTGTGCGATCGCATGCGTTCTCTCCCGTCTCGTTCGCCCGCGCGAACCAGTTTCCCCGACTTCGGCTCTTCCGTCAAACCGCCGGAGGGAGAGGAAGCGCGACCACAGCGAGCGTCCCCTTTCCCGGCGTCGAGCCGATCGCGAGAAGGCCTCCGTAGTCGGCCGCGATCGCTCGGCAGATGGCGAGCCCGAGCCCCGTCCCGTCGGTCTTCGTCGAGAAGTTCGGCTCGAAGAGCTTCCCGCGCGCCTCCTCCGGCACCCCCGGCCCGTCGTCGAGGACGCGAATCGCGAGCACGCGTCCTTGGATCGTCTCCTCCGATGTCGTTTCCCAGAGCTTCCACCCCTCGTCGTTCCGCGGGGATCCGCTCGCGACGCGCGCGCTCACCCGAATCGTGCCGCGCCCTCCTGTCGCCTGAACGGCGTTGTCGAGGAGGTTGATGAGGAGCCGCCGGATTTCTTCTCGATCGACGAGGAGCTCAGGGAGATCGATGGGAACGTCGACCGCGAGGCGCGATTCGTGAAGAGCGTCCTCGTACAGGCGAAGCGTCTCGAGAATGAGCGGTGAGGCGGGAACGGAGCGGATCTCGCGGCGCGGCATCCGCGCGAAGGTCGAGAACTCCGCCGCGATCCGCTGCAGCGTGTCGATCTCCTCGATGATGAGATCCGCGGACTCGTCGAGGAGCTCCCCGAAGCGCGGGTGGCCGTCGTGAAACGCGCGCTTCAGATGCTGCACGGAGAGCTTCATCGGCGTGAGCGGGTTCTTGATCTCGTGCGCGACCTGTCGGGCCATCTCTCCCCACGCGAGGAGCTTCTTCGAACGGATGAGATCGGTAAGATCCTCGAACACGATCACCTTGCCGAGATCGCGCCCCTCCGCGTCGGCGATCGCTGTACCCACGATGCGAAGCGTCACCGTCCCGCCGCCCCGCGGAAGCTCCGCCTCCTCCTCGTGCACCGGGCCCTTTCTCGGGTCGAGCCCCGCCACGATTCGGTGGAGGGGCTCGAGCCGTCCGCCCGCGACGAGGTCGAGGCGCGAACCCATGAGGTCGCGGGCAGGCACCGCGAGGATATCTCCCGCGGCGCGGTTCGCGCTCGCGATCCTCCCCTCCCGATCGAACGCGATCACGCCGGTCCCCACGCTCCCGAGAACCGTCTCGATGTAGCGCGTCCTCTCGGTGAGCGCGTCTCGGCTCCTTTTCAGCTCCTCGGCCATTCGGTTGAACGAACGGACCAAGCGGCCGATCTCGCCTCCCGCGCGGACGGAGACCGCCTGCTCGAGATCCCCCGCCGAGATCCTCTCCATCCCGCGCGACAGATCGCGGATCGGACGCGCGATCCGCTCCCCCATCGTCTCCGCGGCGAGGACCGCGACCGCGAGAACGAGGAACGTGAGGTACGTGATCGCCGCGTAGGCGCGCTCGAGATCGCGCTCCGTCTCCCGTTCCTGGAAGAGGAGCGGCACCGCGACGGTTCCGACCGGACGGCCGTCGAAGTCGTGAAGCGCCCCGTACCCGACGAGATACGGAGTCCCCGCGATGCTCTCGCGGCCGAAGCGGACCTCCTCTCCGCGAAGATCGAGAGCGGCGTAGACCGGCGCGGGAAGACGCGGCGAGAGGATCCCCGATTGGTACAGCTCATAGCGCGTCGACGAGACGATCTTCCCTCCCTCATAGAAGGAGATGTCGGTCCCCACGCGCTCGCCGAGCGCGGCCGACCACTCCTCGTCGATCGACCGCGACAGAAGAAGAATCCCCTCGAGCCGCTCCTCGAACCCCTCGAGCGTGATCCCGACGAGAGCGTCGAGCGAAAGCCCCTCGGTGAGATCGAACGCGGTCGCCGGCGTCCGGCGGTCGCGCACCTCGGCGAACGCGCGAGCGTTCGGCGGCCCGACCTTCCCGTTCTGGAGGATGAGACGGCCCTCGGGGGAAAAGATCGCGAAGCGCTTCAGGCTGAGCTCGAGATCGAACGGCTCCTCCCCTTCCTCGACGCCGAGCACGCGCCTGCGAACGAGCGTGCTCCGCGCGACCTCCTCCGCCTCGCGGATCGCATCCCGCTCGAGGGCGTAACGCACCGATTGAAGCGACGCGCGCGCCGCCGTTTCCCCCGCCTCGCGGAGCCGGCTCGCCGCCATCCGCCGTCCCGCGAAGCCGAGGAGGAGCGCGGGAAGAAGAGAAACGAGAAGGAAGGCGAGCACGAGCCGGTCGCGGAACGTTGTCTCGAAGCGAAGGCCTCCCCGGAGGCGGCGCGCGCGTTGCGAGAGAAGAAGAACCGCCGCGAGCACGGCGAGACCCGCTAGGGCGAAGAAGAGGGACGCGAGCGCGATGTCGATGAGCGGGAGCGCTCGATTCACGGCGCTCGCGCGCGGCAACGCGAACGCGAGCACCCCTTCTCGATCCGGGTCGTTCCACTCGGTGAAGAAGGCGTCGTGTCGGCTCCCGTCGACCCGGATCCGACCCCACGCGGAGCCGCTTCGCTCGATCGCGCCCAGAAGCTCGCTGTCCAGGCGCGTCTCCTCTGGGAAACGATCGCTCGACGAGAGAACCGTCTCGCCGTCCCGGTAGAGGAACACCTGAAGCGCCTCGGTCTGGCGCACGAGCGTCCTCTCGAGCGTGCGCAGGTTGCGAAACATCTCGTACGAGGCGGGCGGGAGCTTCGCGGCGTACTCGAGGTTCTCGTAGAAGTACGGGATGGAGATCATCACGGCGCCGACGAGGTCTCCCGCGCGCATCAGCGGAACCGCTCCCGTGTAGACCTCCATCGACTCGCCCCGGAAGCGGCGACGTCCCTCGTAGATCCGCATCTCTCCGGAAGAACGGACATCGCGAAAGACGAAGGCGGCGCGCACCGGAGACTCCGGGGGCATGTCGAGCGCAAACCGGCTCACGACCGCTCCCTGGCGGTCGAGAATGCGGAGCTCGACGCTGTAGTCGTACCGGGAGAGGCCGCTGCGAACCCACGCGAGAAAAGCCTCGCGCTCCATCGGCGGGAGCGAACGACGCGAGAGCTTCTCGAGAAGCACCGGGTCCTTCTCGAGCGAGCGGAGGGTTTCTTCAAGCAAGAAGCGTTTCCATTCGTCCCGCGGTTCGGCGAAACGAAGGGCCTTCTCCTCGAGGCGGAGCCGCGCGAACTCCTCCCTCCCGGCGCCAAGGCTCGGTTCGAGCGCCACCACGACGGCGAACAGGAAACCGAAGCCGCTCCAGAGCCGCCAGCCTCTCCCCCGCAGAAAGTAGAGAAGGAGAAAGCCGGTCGACACGGCGATCGCGGGAAGAAGGATGAACGGCGGCGTTCCGCGCGCATCGAGACGGCCGAGAACGAGAACCAGGGCGGCGAAGACGGCTCCGAGAAGAACGCGCGCCGGGAAGCCGAGACGCTCCGGCGCGCGGGGAACGAAGGGGCCGTGGGCGGACGCGAGGACGAAGAGCGCGTCGACGAGGAAGAGGTACCCCGCCGCGGCGAGGAGAAGAGCGAGCTCGAGGAGAAGAACCGGCGGAGGTCCGAGCGGGTTCGGCCCGTCGAAGAGCGAGAGCGTCGTCGAGAGACAGGTCTCGCGAACGAGCGCCCCGAACCCTGCCGTCGCCGCCGTGAGAAGCGCGAGAATCGCGAGAAGGGGAAGCGGGCGGACCCTTCTTCCGCCCGAGCGGGAACGCGCCCAAACGGCGGCACGCTCCCTCGCCGATAGGAAGACGAGAAAGAGGACGAGGCCGGTGATCGCCGCGTCTGCGGGAGATTTCCACGCGCCGAGAAGAACCGGCGAGGAGAATTCTTCCGGTCCCGTGACTCCCGATCCCCCTCCGAGCCTCGCGGGAAGATCGAACACGAGAAGAAGACCGCGGAGGAGAAGGAGGGCGGCGATCGGAACGCGAAGAGCGAGGGAGCGGAGCGAGTCGTCGTCTCCGGAGCGGACGGGGCGCTGCCGGCCGCCCCCCCACGGCAGCCAGCAAGCCCAAAAGAGAAGGAGGAAGAGAGCCGCTCCGAGCGCCGTGCGCTCCCCGACCCCCCGCACCCGTTCGCGCGCGGAAGGAAGAAGCACGCTCGCGCTCCCGATCTCCGAGCCGTCGGGGCCTCGGAGAACCCGTTCCCCTTCGCCCCCATGGGCGAAGAAGCGCACGGTCCCGCCCACGTTCTCCCGGACGTGGCGCGCGAAGGGAACCTCCCTTCCCACACCCTCCGCAAGATCCGGATTCCGTCCGACCGGGCGCATCGCGCGCACCAGACCGGCCGGCGTGCGCTTCCCCTCCACGCGGACCGGAACCTCGACCACGAGGTGCACACGAAGCGGATCGTTCGCCATCCGCGCCCCGCCTCGGCGGCCGGGATCGAGGAGATCGGGCACCTCGCCCCACCACGCGATCGGCTCACGCTCCCCTTCCCGCTCGATCTCGAAGACCGCCCCCTCGCCGAGCGGGCCTTTCGCGAACTGCATCCCCCAGATGCCGAGCGCCCCGAAGAGCGGCTCCCGCTCGCGGCGGCCGACATCCTCGACCAGAAGGGAACCGACCGTCTCATCCTCCGCGATCGCCGACGCCCAGCGGGAAAGTGAATCCGCCTGCGCGCCGACCGCCCGCTCCAGCTCGGCATAGGCCCTCGCGCGCGCCGCTTCTCCGGTCGACTCGATCCGCGAGACCGCAAGCCGGCCAAGAAGGAGAACCCCGAGCGAAAGAAGGAGAAGCGAGGCGCGAACGACGAACCGACCTCGCGCGAGGAGAAGAACCGCGGGAAGAAGAAGGAAGAATACCGGGAGGAGAGGAAGCGCCTCCGGCCGGAGCCTGTCGGCAACGAGGAGAAGCGTGCCGCCGAGCGCGACCGCGCCGAGAACGATCGAGAAGATGCGACCGCGCGCTCCGTTCGACACCATGTCTTCTACCTGTCCGCCGGAAGGACGCTCGCGTGTGCGACCGCGGCCTCGGGGAGGTCTATCGGTCCCGGACCTTGATCTCGGCGATTGTCCATCTTCCGTTCTCGCGGCCGAGGGAGAGGAAGACCGCGAGCCGCCGGCTCGCCCCCGAGAGGTCGCGGTGCTCCCAGTCAGCGGTCGCATTCGGCCGCCCGGACCGGCCGTGCAGGTTCCGAAAGCGCACGAACTCGAAGCGGATCGTCTCGGCCCCCTCGATCAGACGTCCGAGAATCGAGAGCGCCTGATTCCGCGAGAACCAGCCCTCCGGATGCTCTCCGCCCCCGAGCGAAAGGCCGACCCCTCTCCTCGCAATCCAGGGAGCGAGACGCTCTCGCTCGCACGTCCGCCACGCCGATTCGAAATCGAAAAGGACCTCCGCGACGGCCGGATCCGCCGCCGCGAGCCCCGAGTCCGGCTCGATCCACTCGACACCTGAGGCCTCCGTCGTGTCGCGCAGGGAGAAACGCGCCGAATCGGACGCCTCCGCTCGGACCGCGAGAAGGACGAGAGCCGCGAGGACGAGCGGGCGCGTGTCGGGCACGGGAACCTCCTCCGCGTCTTGCGACCGGGTTAGGAAGTGTTGCGCAAACCCCATGCCACTGAGGGACCCCGCCCAGGGCCCCACAACTCCTTACGAAACAAGGAAATAGACAAAGAGAGCGGAACGCGGGACCGGGGGGTGTCCGCCGGCGCGGAACCCCTTGTACCCTTTCGGGGACGACATGCCGCGGCTACTTCGTCGTCGTCGACGCTCTCGCGAGCCCCTTCGCCTTCGCCCGGGCCACGTCGAAGTTGTGCCAGTCGACCACGATCGCGCTCGCGACGTAGATCGAGGAGTACGTCCCGATCACGATCCCCACGAAGAGGGCGAGCGCGAAATCGCGGATCACGCTCCCCCCTCCGAAGAGGAGAAAGAGGACCACGATCAACGTCGTTCCGCCGGTCAGGATCGTTCGCGAGAGGGTCCGGTTGATCGCCGTGTTCAGCACCCGGTCGTAGGGGAGCCGCGCGTAGAGACGAAGGTCCTCGCGAATCCGGTCGAACACGACGATCGTGTCGTTCAGAGAGTAGCCGACGATCGTGAGGAACGCCGCGATCACGCTGAGCGAGATCTCGAGGTTCGCGAGCGAGAAGACCCCGAGCGTGATGAGCACGTCATGGACGAGCGCGGCCACCGCGGCGACGGCGAAGCGGAACTCGAACCTCCACGAGATGTAGATGAGGATCCCGAGGTTGGCGAAGAGGATCGCCCAGAACGCCTTGCTCCGAAGCTCCTTTCCGATGCGCGGTCCGACGCTCTCCTCGCGCCGGATCTCCACGCTCCGATCGGGGAAGTCCGCTCGCATCTGGTCGAGCACGCGGTCCCCGAGGGCGCCCGTGAGCCCGGTGTCCTTTACGTGGATCAGGATCTCCCTCTCGTCCCCGAACCTTTGCACTTCAAACGTTCCCGCTTCGATCTTACGAAGGGCGGAGCGGATCGGTTCCAGGGGTACCGGCTCGTCGAAGCGGACCTCGAGCACCGACCCGCCCTCGAAGTCGATCGAGTAGTTCAGCCCCTTGTGAAAGAGGATCGAGAAGAGACCGATCGCGATGAGAATTGCCGAGAAGACGTACGCCTTGCGGCGATGATTGATGAACTCGAAGTTGGCGTTGGTCAAGAATTCCATGGCTCTCTCCCCTCGTCCCCGCTAGATGCTCAGCTTCGTCGGCGAGTACCGGTTGACGATGAAATCGAAGATCATCCGCGTCACGACGATCGCCGTGAACATGGAGGAAACGATCCCGACGCTCAGGGTCACCGCGAACCCTTTGATGTTCGCGGTCCCGAATTGGAGGAGGACGAGCGCCGAGATGAGCGTCGTCACGTTCGAGTCGAGAATCGTCCGGAAAGCGCGCGTGTACCCCGCCTCGATCGACGCGCGCACGGTTTTGCGATTCCGCAGCTCCTCGCGGATCCGCTCGAAGATCAGCACATTCGAGTCGACCGCCATGCCGATCGTGAGGATGATGCCGGCGATGCCGGGGAGCGTGAGCGTCGCGCGAAGAGCGGACATCACGGCGAGGATGAGGATCAGGTTGAGGATGAGCGCGACCGTCGCGTAGAGTCCGGAGAGCCGGTAGTAGATCAGCATGAAGATCGCGACGCAGAGAACGCCGAAGATCGCCGCGTTCACGCCGAGGCGGATCGAGTCGCGCCCGAGGGATGGCCCCACCGTCCTCTCCTCGATGATCTCGAGCGGCGCGGGAAGGGCGCCCGCCCGAAGGACGATCGAGAGGATCTTCGCCTCGTCCATGTCGTAGTTCCCGGTGATCGACGCGCGGCCGCGGGGGATCTTCCCCATGATCGTCGGCGCGACGTGGATCTTGCCGTCGAGAACGATCGCGAGCCGCCTCCCGACGTTCGCGCCGGTGATCCGCGAGAAGTCGTGCGCCCCCTCGCCGGTGAGGGTGAGGCTCACTCCCGGCGAGTTCGGCCTCGTCTGATCGAGCCCCATCGAGACGACCGCGTTCGACACGGAGGCGCCGGTGAGCTCCGGCTTGTCGCTCACGAGATAGAGGGCCTTCATGTTCGTCCCGCCGTAGTCGACAAACTCGCGGCCCCACACGAAAGCGGCACCGAACGGAACGAGACCCCGAACCCCCGGAATCGCGAGAAGCGACTCGACCGCCGCCTCCTGCTCCTCCGGAACCCACGCGTTGTCCTGCTCGCCGCTCCGGAAGAAGCGAAGCCGCGCCGTGAGCGGCGTCTTCTTCATCGCCTCCTCGTCGGGAGAAAGCGCGAGCGTGTCCTCGGGGACCTCGGCGTCCTTGGATCGGGCATACAGGAAGTCGTCGATCCGGCGGAGCGTCTCGGTGAACTCCGCCGCCGACCGGAGGAGCTTGAACTCGAGGAGCGCGGTCTGCCCGATCAAACTCTTCGCCTGTAAAGCGTCTTGCACGCCGGGAAGCTGGACGACGATCCGATCTCCTCCTTGCCGCTGGATCGACGGCTCCGCGACGCCGAACTGATCGACCCGGTTCCGGATGATCTCGAGAGCCCGGTCGGTCGCGTCGCTCGCCTCGTCTCCGGAAAGATTCGAGCGATCGACCTGGAGCACGAGGTGCATGCCTCCTTGGAGGTCGAGCCCGAGGCGGAGCGCCTTCGAGCGGAGCTCGCTCAGTTCCTTCTCTCCCATCGCCTCCCGCTCTTCCGTCGAGAGGGTATGGAAGCGGAGCGTGGGGTAGACATACCAGGCGCCCAAGAGGAGCGCCGCGAGCACGAGGATCAGCCGATACCGGTTTTTATTCATCCGAAGCTCCTTCGCCCGCCGCGTCCGGCGCGCACGGGCGGTCGATCATCGCAGCGGGTTCGGGGCTGCCGGAACCCGCGCCCCGTCCGCGGAGGGTTCGCTTCCCGCACCGCCGGGAGGATCCTTGAGAAGGTCCCGGACCCGCACCAGCCGGATTCCCGACCGGCGCATCTCCGGGATCTTCTCCACAAGCGCCTCGAGAGTCGCCTCGCGCGGGTGGCCGATTCCGATCGCACGGCCGCGCGCGCGCGCGATCTCCGCGAGACGGTCCAGATTCTCCAGGATCTCTTCCCGGCTGTCGTAGCCCGAGTCCCAGAAGAGATCGTTCTCGAGGCACGTCACGCCCAGGGCGCCCGCGAGCCTCCGGGCGAGACGGCCCGCCACCGTCTTCGAGTCGAGAAAGAGGAGATCCCTCTTCCCTACCTCATCGAGGACGATGCGGAGAATTCTCTCGTCCTGCATCGCCCGCGATCCCATGTGGTTGTTCACGCCGTCGAGGCCTTCGAAAGCGCCCAGGGCCGACCGTACGAGCGCGCGCACCTCCTCGTCCGTCTGCGCGACGAAGATCGCCCGCGGTCCCGGGTCCTCCTCGGGATACTCCAAGGGCTCCATCGGCAGATGAAGGAACAGGTCCTTTCCCGCCGCCCGGACTCTCTCGGCGATCCTCGTGGAGAAGGTCTCCCCGGGGAGGACCGAAATCGTGAGATCGCAGTCCAGCTCGAGGAACGCTCGTGCCGTCGGCCCGTACGCGTACCCGAAGTCGTCGATGATCAGGGCGACCCGTGGGGCGGGAACTTCCGCCTGGGGGCGGCCCGCTCCGACGGCCGTCGCGACCAGAAGGATAAGGGCCGGCGGGGCCAAGCATCTCATCGGCGGCCGAATCCCTCCCCCCGCGAGCTCCGCGGGGGAGATCGCGTGACCGCGGGACCGACCACGGCCCCGAGCCTCTGGCGGCACAACCTAGGGAGTCTATGGGCGCGGCGGCGGTTCTGTCAACCGATTTGCCGGTGCACGAGAGGCGCGGAAAAAAGGGAACGCCCCGAACGGAGCGTCCCCGGCTTCTTGTCCGAGCAAGCACGGCCGAGGACCGCGTCCGCAGTAGGAAGCGCGCGCCTCGTCCGGGCTCTAGTTGATCGGCTCCTGGTCGATCTGCTTGTAGATCACCCAGAGGCTGTCGGCGTCCGGATCCGGCCGGCAGACGAAGATCTGGTCCGAGAGGACGACGTAGTTCTTGACCCCTTCGGGATCGTTCGGGTCGTCCACGGTGACGAGGAGATCGACGAAGCTCGTCACCCTCCACCAGACCTCTCCCGGGGGCCTCTCGGCGCTGTTGTCGACCACCGTGCTCTTCGGATCCAGAGTCAGCTTGATCTGGTCGACCTTCTCGCCGCGGCTGTTGAAGCGCGCCTTGAACATCTTCCCCGTGAGAGCGAGCTCCTCAAGCTTGTCCCACCATCCCTGGGGATCGTCCGGGTCAACCTCACCCGGCAGCAGCTCGAACGTGTAGGCCTCGTCGAGCGCGGCCTCGTATCCGGTGCTGTCCATGTTGGAGTAAACGTACGGGAGCCACTTCTCGATCAGGTTACCGGTTGTCTTTCGGTTCCGGTCCGGATCGATCGGCGGTTTGCCGTTCCCATTGTCGTCCTTGGGGTTCAGCACGCAGCTCGAGGCCAAAGCGACCCCGGTGAGAAGCACGATGAGCATGAGAAGCCTGGAGAGCCCTCTTCTCCCGCCTAGAATGCGAAGCACGTCCGAGCACCTCCTGCCGATGGTTGAGTGGGCGGCGTCTCGCGCGATCTTCGTGTCCCGCCTCGACCCTTGGGGTAGGGGAAGTCGTTCGCAGGCACCCGTGGAACACTGAAAGAATACCACAGGCCCCGCGCGCTGTCAACGCGTCCACCGCCCCGCTCCGCCCGATCGTTCTAAGTATCGGGAAGATGCCGCAGTTGGATGAGCCCGTCCGGTCGAACCACACGGAAAGCTTACGGTTGCGGGCGGCCGCCGGAAGGCTCGGTTAACGACAATCCGTCAGAAGTGTGTTCCTTGCGCGGCCGCCGGGGCACGGGGCAAGGGGGTGAACCGGCGAGTTTCTGTCGGGTCCAGGCTAGTCCGGGCAGTACGAGAGGGACGCCGCCACCTCCCCCTTGTAGTAGCCCCAGCTCCGGAGCGCCCCCTTTCGGAAGTCTTCCCACCGGTAGATCCGGTATGTCCCGTCGTTCGATTCGTACCGGATGAAGAGCTTCATCGACCCGTCGAAGAGGACCGAATCCTCCCGAGAGGGGGAGACCAGCGTGACGTAGTAGACTGTCAGGTCGTAGTCGCTCTCGTAGGTGGAGTAGCCGGTGACGGACGAATCGGTGGCGATCGGGTTTCCGGTGTACTCGAGATCCATCGTGCCCATCTTAGTCTGGCTGTTGTTGAAGCACGATTGGATCCGGCTGAAAACGTCTTCCTCTCTCGCCAATCCCCAAGGCTCCTCGAAGGGAGTGTGCCCGGCGTCCGCGAGGTCGGTCGAGTCGGCTCGATCCGGAACGAAGCGAAAATCCCCTGCGAGAAGGAGCTGGTACTGCGGCCTGTGGAACGTCTCGAACGCGGTGACGAGCTTCTCGGTCACCTCTTCGGGGGACTTCGCGGGCTCGGAGGTTCCGCCGCCTCCTCCGGGAGGCTCCGCGTCCCTCGGCTCGAAGAAACAGCCGGCCATGCACAACCAGCCGGCCGCCGAGAGAAGCCCCGCCGCACGCACGATCCGATCAACGGTTGCCGTATGAATCATCTTCGTCGCCCTACAGTTTGAACGTGAGCCCGCCGTTCAGCTCCCATTCGACCCGCCGCTGCTCCCCCGTCCCCGATCCGACCGGCGCGGGGAAGACCGGCAAGGACGCATCCTGGATCTGCCGCGCCTTCAGGTTGAACGAGGCCTTCTTGGAGATCTCCTTTCGGTACGTGATCTGAGAGTAGATCTGCGCCTTCTTCTTCTCGGACTCCAGATCCTTTCCCTCTTCGAGATTGAACTGCTTGTCCACCTGAACGAACTGCCCGGTCTCGAGCGAGAGGTCTCGCCCGAGGCTGTACGTGAGCTTCAAGTTCAGGTACTGTACCTCCCCCTCGCGGCTCCGGTTGAAACGCCGCGTCGCTCCCTCCTTCTGAAAGCTCCCGCTCTCGTCGAGCTTGTAACGATACTCGAAACCGAAACGGGCGGACGCCGAGAGATCCCAGTCGATCACGGAGCGGAGCTCGGAGATCCGGGTCATCGTGTTCCGATTCGCGTCCGCCTCCTTGAAGATGTAGATGAGCGTCATCGTGTAGGCGCTGTTCATCTTGACGTTGGGGAGCGGCCGGTAGTCGATCGTCGGGGTCACCCGCCAGGTTTGGCGCGTTTCGTTGTTCGCCGACCGCGTGCGGTGGATGTTCACCGTTCGTCCCTCGTCCACCGAGAAGGTCGCCGATCCCCGAATCTTTCCAGGAGGCGAGTAGTCGATGTCGGCCGACATCCGCCGGTCCGCGTTATCGCGGTCTTGCGTGGAGTCGGTGAGCACGCGGGAGGTCATGCCAATGCTCCCCGTCGTCCGGATCTGCGTGTAGCTCCAGAGACCGCGGGCGAGATTCAGGTGGACCGAGCCCCGCTGCGACTCTCCCGTCGCGTCCGGTTCTCCCGGCTTCGGGAAGAAGGTGTCCTCCGTGGCCCCGCGTTTCAGAACGAGCTTGCTCTTGATTGCCGCCGGAAGCCGATAGCTGAGAGACGCCTCGCCGCCGTAGTCGAGACGCTCGTTCGACTGCGAGGCGTCGACCGCGAACGCTCGGCTCCCCCACGCGTAATCGAACTTCGCCTCGTACTCGGTGCGCGTCCCCGCGGCGCCGCGGATCGTCAGGTTCCCGCTCCGCCTTCGATCGGTCGCGGTCTCGACGCCTCCTGCGGGGCGGGCGAAGGAGCGGGTGGACCGCTCGGTCGACAGGGAGAGCCCGATCTTGGCGTAAGAGAGACCCTCGTAGCGGAATCGCGTCGCCGCCGTCTCCGAAGCGTCCCGGTTGTCGTCGTCCCGGCTGTCCGGCGTTTGGCTTCCCCCGGTCTCGATGGAGAAGGTGTTCCGCGTGGCGGTCCCCTGCATCTCGACGCCGAGCGCCTCCATCGGTTTGAACTCGAGACCGACGTTGGAGTTCATCGCGCGGCCCCGCTTCTCCTCCCACCGAGTCGCCGGGTTCCCTCCCTGCGTTGAGGATCGCTGTTCCTCGTCCTTGTCCCTCGTCTCGATTCCCCCCTCGAGCGACAGCGTGAAGCGAAGAGCCATCGGGAGCTCCTGGATGTACGTGCTCTGAAGAAAGAGCCGGTTAAGGGCAATGTCGGTCGAGCGGAGATCGTCTTGTTCTCGATTGTCGTCACGGGCGTATCGGACCCCGACGCGCACTCCCTCCAACATGGAATACTGGAGCTCCGCCTCCGTCCGGCGCACACCCGACTCCCGGCTCGCGCGGTCGGCCCGCCTCTTCTCCCATGTCGTCTTGGTCTTGACGGCCAAATCATCCGTGAGGAGATAGTTCAGCGTGAAAATGTTCGAGATGTTCGTCGTCGCGCGGATGAAGCTCCCCTGGATTTCGTAGGTCGGATGGAAGCCTCGGGGAACGGCGTCGATCCGCGCGGATGGGATCTTCGAGAGCGAGTCCGAGATGACCGCCTGGCGGATCGAGTCGGCGGCGAGGGAGTCGAGCCAGAGCGAATCCCCCTCGATCCCGACCACCCAGACCGAATCGGTTCTCGTCTTCTCGAACTCGTCTTCCTCCTCCCGATCGGCATCCGCCCGCGCGGCGGCCGGGGCGAGGATTCCGGCGGCGAGGAGAGCGAGCACGAAGAGGATCCTCCTCATCGGACCGCCTCCACCGCGTCCGAGAGATGGCACCAATCGGCCGGGCCGAGGTCCTCGGGCCGGGCGGCGAGGTTCACCCCGGATATCTCCTCGATGCGCCGAAGCTCCTCCGGGGAGAACGTCCGAAGAGCGCGAAGCCCGGAGCGAATCATCTTCCTCCGGCCGCCGAAGAGAGAGCGCGCGAGCCGAAAGAGCGCCTCTTCGCTTCGCGCGCGGACCGGGAGCGGATCGTGGAAGGCGAGGCGCACCGCCGCAGACTCGACCCGCGGGCGCGGACGGAAGGAAGAGGGACCGACGCGGAAGAGAACCTCGGGCCGGGAGTAATAACGGACGAGAAGCGTGATCCGCCCGAAGAGGCGCGTGCCGGGAGAAGCGGCGATCCGCTCCGCCACCTCCCTCTGGACCAAGAGGAGCGCGGAGCGGATCGATGAGGAATGAAGCATCAACCGTTCGAGGATTCGAGCCGTGACGCGATAGGGGATGTTCCCGACGACGACGAGCTTCCCTCCCCCGGATGCCTCCTCGAGATCGAAATCGAGAAAGTCCCCGCGGACGAAGACGACGTTCTCCTTTCCGAGAAGCCTTCGCCGTTGCCGCGCGAGGAGCCTTCCGTCGATCTCGACCGAGTAGATCTTCCCCGCGCGCTCCGCGAGAAGCTCCGTCAGGTTCCCCGTGCCGGAACCGATCTCGACGACGCGGTCCGAGGGACGGAGCTCCGCCGCGTCCGCGATCTTCCGGAGAAGGTTCGGATCGACGAGGAAGTTCTGGCCGAGCCTCTTGCTCGGCCGGTGCCCCTCGCCGCGGAGGGCGCGCGCGTCGGCCGCCGGCGTCCCCTCCCCGCGACTCACGGCGCCTCCTCCATCCGGAAGAGGCGATTCGCGTTCTCGGTCGTCGCCCGGTCCGTCTCCTCGAAGCTCCATCCGCGGATCTCGGCCACCCGTTCCACGGTGAAGCGGAGGTACGCCGGCTCGTTCCGCTTCCCCCGGTGCGGGACCGGCGCAAGCCAAGGGCAATCGGTCTCGACGAGGATCCGATCGGCGGGACACGCGCGGACAACCTCCGCGAGCGCTCCGTTCGACTTCGCGAACGTCACCGTCCCCGGGATCGAGATCGCGAAACCGAGAGGAAGCACTTTCTCCATGAATGATCGATCGCCGGAGAAACAGTGCATCACGCCGCCGGCGAGTTCCCCCTCGTGCTCCTTGAGGATCGCGAGGAGAACCTCGTGCGCTTCGCGGTCGTGGATCACGACCGGCTTCCCCACGCGCGCCGCGAGCGCGAGCTGCTCGTGAAAGAGCCGCTCTTGGTTCCTTCGATCCGCGTAGTTCCGGTAGAAGTCGAGGCCCGTCTCGCCGACGGCGACGACCTCGGGCCGCCGCGCGAGCTCTTCCACGCGGGCGAGATCCTCCTCCGCGGCGCGGTCCGCCTCGTGGGGATGGATGCCGACGACCGCGCGCACGGCCGGCTCCGAGGCGGCGAGACGGACGACGTCGTCGCACGAGGGAACATCGTACGCGACCGAGACGATCCGCTCGACTCCCGCGGCGGCGGCGCGGCGCACGAGATCGGAGGGAGATCCGCTCGAGAAGTCCGGGTGCGTGAGATGGGCGTGGCTGTCGATCAACTCGCCGCCCCCTCCTCCTCGATCCTCGGGAACAGAGGCTTGTCGAGGCGGAGCGACCGTCCGTCTCCCGGCGCGTCGCGCCAGGCACAATCGGCGTCGAAACGGAAGTCCGCGGCCTTCCGGTCGATCCCGATCGCCAGGGCAAGCTCCTCCGCCTTGGCCGGCATCACAGGAGAAACAAGGACGGACACGATGCGGAGCGATTCGAAGACGTTGTAGAGAACCGTCTCGAGCTTCGCCCTCCGCGCGGGATCCTTCGCGAGCTTCCAGGGGGCGTTCTCCTCGATGTACCGATTCGCGCGCCGCACGAGTTCCCATACGGCGGCGAGCGCGTTGTGAAACTCGAAGCGGTCCATCGCGGCGGCGTAGCGGGCCGCCGCGTCCGCGGCGAGATCGCGGAGCTCCCCGCCGTCTTCCCCCGCGCGCGGCGAGGGGAAGACATCGCCGAGGTACTTGCGCGTCATCCCCGCCGTTCGGTTCAAGAGGTTGCCGAGATCGTTCGCGAGATCCGCGTTGTGTCTCCCCGCGAGCTGGCCGACGGAGAAATCGCCGTCCCTCTCGAACGAGACCTCGCGGAGAAGGTAGTAGCGGACCGTGTCGGCGCCGAACCGCTCCACCATCGCCCGCGGATCGACGACGTTCCCGAGAGACTTGGAGAGCTTCTTCCCCTCGACGGAGATGAAGCCGTGCGCGTACACGCTCTTCGGGAGCTCGATGCCGGCGGAGAGGAGCATCGCCGGCCAGATGATGCAGTGAAAGCGCGTGATGTCCTTCCCGATGATGTGAAGATCGGCGGGCCAGTAGCGATCGAACGAATCGCTCGGCCCGGGGAATCCGACAGATGTCAAGTAGTTGATCAAGGCGTCGAACCAAACGTAGACCACGTGCGAGCGGTCGGCCGGTAGGGGGATCCCCCATCCCTGGCTCGACCGGGACACGGAGACGTCCACGAGCCCCGCCTCGAGCACGCTCACGATCTCGTTTCGACGGATCTCCGGAAGAATGAAGGAGGGGGTTGCCGCGATGTGGGCGAGAAGCTCCTCCCGATAGCTCGTCAGACGGAAGAAGAAATTCTCCTCCTCGATCCGATCCGGCTCGCGGAGATGGACCGGGCACTTCCCGTCGACGAGATCCTTCTCCTGTAGAAAGTTCTCACAGGAAACGCAGTAGAGCCCTTGGTAGAGGCCTTTGTAGATGTCCCCTCTCTCCTCGATCCGGCGGAACACCTCGCGCACCGAACGCTCGTGGGCGGCCTCCGTCGTCCGGACGAAGCGGTCGTAAGAGAGATGGAGCATCCGCCAGATCGACTCGAACTCGACCGCCATCCGGTCGCAGTAGACGGTCGGGTCGAGCCCCTGCGCGCGCGCTTCCCGCTCGACGTTGAGGCTGTGCTCGTCGTTCCCCATGGAGAAGAACGTGTCGAAGCCTCGAAGCCTCTTGTAGCGCGCGACGCAATCGGCGGCGATCTTCTCGAACGCGGTGCCGATGTGCGGCTTGCTGTTCACGTAGTCGATCGCGGTCGTCAGATAGTAGGAGTTCATCTTCGTGTCCCGGCAGGCGGCGGTTTCCGCGAAGGGGCAAGTCCGCGCGCCGTCTCATGCCTCCCCGCGGTTCCTGGGCACCCAACGATCCCTGTGAAACTCCTCCGTGATCTCCTCCAAGAGGACACGGATCTCCCTCTCCTCGCCGGCCCGGATCGTGACGGTGCGGGAGAAGATGTCCGCCTTGGTCACCTTCCCCTCCGTGTTCGCCGTCCGCACGCGCGCCCCCACGCGGGGAAACGCGCGGAGCGCCTGGAGGTACTCGCTTCTTTCGTAGGCGAGGCAGCACATGAGCCGGCCGCACACGCCGGAGATCTTGTTCGGGGAGAGGGCGAGCTGCTGGTCGCGGGCCATGCGGAGCGTGACGGGCGCGAAATCCCTGAGGAACGTGGAGCAGCAGAGAGTTCTCCCGCACGGCCCGATGCCGTCGAGGCGCTTCGCTTCGTCGCGCACGCCGATCTGGCGAAGCTCGATGCGCGTCTTGAAGGTCGACGCGAGATCCTTCACGAGCTCGCGAAAATCGATGCGCTTCTCCGCCGTGAAGTAGAACGTGATCTTGTTCCCGTCGTACTGCATCTCCACGTCGACGAGCTTCATCTCGAGCTTGCGCGCCTCGATCCGGCCGAGGCAGACCGCGCGCGCTTCCTCCTCGCGCGATCGATTCCGGGAGAGGTTCGCCTGATCCCGCGCCTCCGCGCGGCGGATCACCTCGTGGAGCGTTTCCCCCTCGGGCGGGACGAAGTCGGACGGAGGAAAGTGCGCGACCTCCCCCATGTCCTCTCCGCGGTCCGCGCTCACGATGCAGGAGTCGCCGACTCGGAGCGGGATCGCGAGCGGATTCCTGTAGATTTCCTGGCGCGCTCCTTTGAAGCGCACCTCGACGAGAGCTTCGCTCATTCTCGATTCACCTCAGCCAGCGGAGCGGATCGATCGGCTCGGTCCCCTTCCGGATCTCGAAGTGCAGCGAGCTTCCGGAAACGGAACCGGTGTTCCCCACCGTTCCGATGACGTCCCCCTGTTCCACCCGGTCCCCGGCGGAGACGCGAACCTCCGACGCGTGGGCATAAAGAGTATAGTAGCCGCCGCCGTGTCGGACGATGATGCAGTTTCCGTAGCCGGGAAGCGTGCTCACGTACTCGACGCGCCCGGGCGCGACCGCGCGGATCTCGGCGCCGTGCGGCGCGGCGATGTCGATCCCCTTGCTCGTGATCTCCGTCCCGAACTCCGGATGGCGGCTCTTCCCGAACCTCCGCACGATCTTCCCCTCGGCCGGCCACGGGAGCTTCGCGCTCCCCCCCTCGAAGAGCGAGGGGCCGGACGGTTCGTACGGAGCGCCTTCCCGCGCGCGCTCCGCGAGAATCCGTTCGAGCTCGCGCGAGGCCTCCTCGAGCTCCGCCACGAGCTTCTCGTGGCTCTCGCGGCGCCGCTTCACGTCGTCGAGGAAGTTCTTCCGTTCCTTCTTCCGCAGCAAGAGAGCCGTTTTCTCGCGCGACCGTTCGCTCTCGATCTGGCGGATCTCCCGCTCCCGCGCGGCTAGCTCCTCGCGCGCCGTGTGAAGCCGCGCGCGCTCGGCGAGCACCGAACGATAGAGCGCGTCGTCCCTCTCCACCACCCGGAGAAGCCGGCCGAATCGCCCGACCAGATCGACCACCGACTCCGACCCGAGCAGGATCTCGAGCTCGTGATACCCGCCGAACTGATAGAGGGCGCGGAGTCTTCGGCGGAGCATCTCCCGCCGCCGCTCCAGCACGCTCTCCGCATCCCTCGCTTCCCCCGTGACGGCGCCGAGGTTCTGCTCGACCTTCCTCCTCTTCGACTCGAGACCCGTGAGGAGCCGGTTCGTGAGCGTGAGATCCTCGTCGATCTTCATCAGGTTCTTCAGGATTCCCTTCTCCTCCCCGCGCAGGCGGTTCGCCTCCTCGCGCGTCTTCCCGATGCGCGCGCGGAGAGCGTTGAGATCCTCTTCCTCGCCCGCAGAGACGCCGGACCAGAGAGCGAGAAGAGCAGCCAGGACAAGACGCGCGGTCACGATTTCTTATACCTCAAATAACGGTTCAGCGAGAGAAGCGTTCCCGCTGCCCCGAGCGCGCCGCCGGCGAGAAGAAACAAGAAAACTCCGAAGGGCTCCAGGAAGAGAACCCCCGGCAGGCGCGAGGCGGCGAACGAATGGCTTTCCCGCAGGAGAAGAAGCGCGAGAAACGCGGCGGCGAGCCCGAGAATCGCCCCCTCGAGCAGGTAGGGGACGCGGATCTGCATCGGGGTCGCGCCGACGAGCCGGAGAACCTCGATCGTATCGCGCCGATCGGCGACGGCGAGCTTCATCGTGTTTTCGACGACGAGCAGCGTCGCGACGCCGAGCACGATGCCGAGGAAGAGATCGACCGCGACGAAAAAATAGATCCACGTCTCAAGCTTCCCCACCCAGTTCTCCCCGTAGACGACCGATTCGACGCCGCTTTCCGCCTCCAACTCGGAGACGAGCATTCGGATCCGATCGAGCGTCTTCCAGTCGTCGTACAGCTCGAGATCGAACGACGCGGGGAGCGGGTTCCCCTCGACGCCTTCGAGGAGGTACTCCCGCGGGCCGAGGGTCCGGCGGAACTCCTCGAGAGCCTCGTCCGGAGAGACGTAGCGCGCGCTCCGCACGCCGCCGAGCCTCGAGAAGAGGTCGCTGAGCCGGTCCCGATCCTCTCCGCCGGCGTCGTCCCGAAGGTAGACCGTGACGCTGACCTTCTCCTGCGCGAGCTGGATCACCTTCTGGAGGTTCTTCGTGCCGAGAAGGAAGAGCCCGAACACGAAGAGGGCGACCGCCATGAGCACGACAGGAGCGAGATGGCTCCGAAGGCTTCGACGAAAGCCGTATCCGAGCTCGCGCGCGATGTATTCCATCCGGGTGGAGACCACCCCGTCCCTCCTTCCCGTCAAGAGCCGGTCGATCGGGCCTCCCGCCCGTCCGCTTCCGGAAGAAGTCGTCCTCTCTCCAGATGGAGGACCCGGTGCCCGCTCGCACGCGCCGCCCCTCGATCGTGCGTCGCGACGAGAACGGCGGTCCCCCCGACGTTCACCCGATCGAGGACCCGATAGATTCCCGCGGCCGTTTCCGGATCCAGGTTGCCGGTCGGCTCGTCGGCGAGAAGAAGAAAGGGCTGGTTCACGAGGGCGCGCGCGATCGCGACGCGCTGCATCTCGCCCCCCGAAAGATCGCTCGCCCGATCACGCAGCCTTCCGAAGAGGCCGACCTGGAGGAGCACTTCGTTCACACGTCGAGCAATCGACCGGTTCGGCGCGCCGGCCACTCGCAGGGGGAGCGCGACGTTCTCGAACACGCTCCGGTCCGCGATCAACCGGAAATCTTGGTAGACGAAGCCGACGTGCCGGCGGAGCTTCGGAATCTGCGCCCGGCGGAGACGGTCCGTGCGAAAAGCGCCGACCTCGACCGCCCCGGACGAGGGGAGCTCGTCGTGGTGGATGAGACCAAGGAGGGTCGTCTTTCCGGCGCCGCTCGGACCGATGAGGAAGGCGTACTCCCCCCTCTCGATCTTGAAACTAACATCCTGGACGGCAACGAGGTCGCCGTACGACTTGGAGACATTTGTGAGAGAAACCACGGAACGCCGCCTTTGTGCGGAAGGTATCCCGGCGGCGCGGGGAGCGTCAAGGAATAGAATCCGGGGGAGGCGTCGTTCCGCCCGTGCCCTTGACTCCGCGAGGATGATGAAGCCGGTACCTCGAGCGCAACACATGGAGAACGGGGAGTTCCGGGGGCACTTCGGTACCTGATACCCCATTCCCGCAAGGAGAGATTTTCCGGAGCCGGGGGGCAGGGCTCGCTTGCTCAAACATGCCGCGCGCGGCGCGCGGCAACTCGCCGCTCTGCCCTACCC
>Ga0194127_10002195_pt1 | contig 27131 bp, 28 predicted proteins | sample TA2KigC100mmetaG_FD_148624 | JGI IMG/M metagenome (GOLD analysis project Ga0194127, IMG submission 148624) | Freshwater microbial communities from Lake Tanganyika, Tanzania - TA2015036 Kigoma Deep Cast 100m | ecosystem: Environmental > Aquatic > Freshwater > Lake | place: Tanzania: Lake...
TTTTTGGGCTATCCCTAACAGCCCATGCGCAGACCCAAGTGCCTGATGTGCATTTTGAGCCAACTCCATGGGATGTAGTGGAAGCCATGCTCAACAAGGCGGGGGTGAATCAAGACGATGTGGTGTATGATCTCGGGTGCGGGGATGGACGTTTTGTAATTTTAGCCACAAAAAATTTTGGCGCACGGGGTGTAGGGATCGATATTGACCCTGTGCGCATCAAAGAGAGCAAAGAAAATGCACAAAAAGCAAAAGTGGCTGACCGAACAACGTTTATTGAGGGAGACCTCTTCAAAGCGGATATTCGTGAAGCAACCGTGGTCACCCTCTATCTCCTTAACGATTTAAACTACCAACTTCGGCCAAAGCTTTTTCGTGAACTCAAACCCGGAACCCGGATCGTTTCCTATACTTTTGATATGGCCGATTGGGAACCTGATGAGATGATGCAAATCCGTGACCGATTTTTTTACTATTGGGTCATCCCGGCGGATGTGAAAGGGATATGGCGCTTCAACATCGCATCCCTCGGAGGTGATCTGCAAGACCAGTTGACTCTAAATCAAAAATATCAGGAAGTTAGTGGAAAGATAACTGTTCAAGGCCGGGAATTTCACATTAGGGACCAACGGCTGAAAGGCAATCAGGTGAGTTTCGGTATAAGGTATAATGTTGAAGGACAAAACGTGTTAATGAAGTTCAGTGGTCGTGTGACCGGGGATTTACTCGAGGGGAGTGTGGAGGTTCAAGGAGGGCCATGGGCTGGAACTAAACCATGGAACGCCCAAAGAGTCAAACATTGAGGAGCAGAGGTCAAAGGTTTGGACGCCTCCGAGACGCCATTTTTAAAGAAATCACGATTCACTCAGTTTGTTGTCCGGGAAAATGCTCTGGATAAACTCGGCTTCCAGGAGTGGATTTTCTATCCTGGAATGTTGTTCAATGCGATGGACAAATGGTGGGGCAATCAGGAGAAACGTGATAAACCCCATGAGGGATTGGATCTGTGTTTTTACAGGGATTGCGAAGACAAAATGCTTCGCCTTGATGAAAAAACGAAGATCCCTGTTTTGTATGATGGAACCGTTGTCAGAGTGATGGACGATTTCATTGGCAAATCGGTGATGGTGGAACATCGTCCTCTCGATAGCGATTATCCAAGACTTTGCACCATTTATGGCCACACAAACTTATCCAATGGTCTCCACGTCGGCAGGATCGTCAAGGCAGGAGACATCGTTGCCAATTTAGCCAGGCCAAACAAGTCACAAAGGAACATCCCTCCTCATTTACACATTTCGGTTGGGTGGATCTCCCAAAACATCTCTTACGAAAACCTTTATTGGGAAACAATGGACACTTTAAAAGAGCTGAGATGGGTGGACCCTCTGGGAGTGATTCATCGTCATTTCCTTCAATAAATATACGATCTTTAAGGTATGAGGTTTGAGGCAATCAAAATTTCCCTAAAATTCTCCAAGGGAGAATGTTCCTCCAACCTCAGACCTTTAACAGCCTTTTTTTACTGGTTTATTGACCGGATAGATTGGCTCCTTTCCTTCCAGAACCCTTAGGATATCCTCCGCCACCAAGCTCATCCTCCTCAACGCTTCCTCCGTGTGAGCTGCTGAGTGAGGGGTGCCGACAAAATTTTCAAGTTGAAGCAGGGGATGCTCCTTTGAGGCTGGCTCCACCTCAAAGACATCGGCTCCTGCTCCGGCGATCTTTCCTTCTTTTAGAATTTTATAAAGCGCCTTCTCATCCCAGATCGGTCCTCTGGCGAGATTGATGATATAGGCATTAGGTCTCATCATTCCGAATTCTCTCTCCCCGATTAAGCCTTTGGTAACAGGCAACATGGGAAGGTTGATCGAAATAAAATCCGATCTGGACATCACTTGCTCCAGACCAACCTTGACAGCCCCAATCTCCTTCTCCATCTCCTCATAACGAACCGCATCATAATAGAGGACATTCATATTAAACCCTTTGGAACCGATGCGGCCCACAGCCTTACCGATCCGGCCGAAGCCCAGGATGCCGAGCGTTTTTCCGTGGAGTTCATTCCCGATATACTGATACCGTGCCTCCCACCTTCCTTCACGGAGGGCAATGTCGGCCTTTTTTAGCATCTTCGAAAGCATCAGGGCCAACCCGAAAAAATGCTCGGCCACCGAGATGTCATTGGCATCCGGCGTATTGACCACCCATATCCCTCTTTCGGTCGCTGCCTCTATGTCAATATTTTCCACGCCGACCCCATGCCGTCCAATCACCTTGAGTTTGGGGGCGGCCTCCATCAATCTCCGGCTCACCTTTCCGTTGGCGCGGATAATGATTCCATCTATCTCCCTAACCTTATCGGCGAGGGAATTCTCATCAAGACGCTCGGCAAAAGATAGCTCTGCCTTCTCTTTCAGAACTGCTTTCCCTTCCTCGCGCATATCCTCATAGAGCAAAACTTTATGTTTTTTCACCTTGATCCCTCCTTCTCAATTTTTGAAGGTATTTTGTGGATTGAAAAACCTCAGGATTGATCAGATGGATCATATGGCAAAACCTTCTTTTCTTCCTCGGTAATCATTAGGGCACCAATACCTTTTGGGCCATCATCTCTCCTTCATGTCTATCACTAACACAAACCTTCAAAATAAATCAAAGAGACTATTAATATAATCACTTTCCCGTTAGGCTGAAAAAAAACTCTTGACTAAGGAGAATCGATATTGTTAATATAATGTGGAACATCGTTCCATAATGCGAAACGATTTATGGTCACCCCACAGGAATCAAAACCAAACAACCTTGTCCAGACCATCGAACGTGTCTCCCTGATCCTCGATATCCTGGGACAGAACCCACAGGGAATCAGCGTCCGGGACCTCTCTTTAAAAGTATCCCTTCCGAAGGGGACCACGCATCGTCTTCTCTCCTCACTGTCCTATCTGGGCTATGTGCGTCAGGATCCGAAGACGAGAAACTATCTCCTGGGATTTAAACTCGTGGAACTGGGGAACCTTCTTTTGGGCCAGCTTGATCTCCGCAAGGAGGCGGAATCCTTTTTAAAGGAACTGGCTGAAAGAACAAAAGAGACCGTCCATATGGTGATCCTCGACCGAAATGAAGTGGTCTATATTGACAAGGTCGAAGTGGATCATAACCCGAGCGGACTGAGGATGGCCTCGCGGATCGGCCTCCGTAACCCTGCTCACAGCAGCGCCGTAGGGAAGGTTCTTCTCTCCCTCTTTTCGGATGAAGCGTTGAACCAGTTTCTGAAAGATAAAAAATTATCTAAAAGAACAGAACATACGATCACGGATACAGTCCAGTTGAAAGAGCATCTAAAAATGGTTCGGAATCAGGGGTATGCCATCGATGATGAGGAAAATGAGAAGGGGGTTCGATGCGTGGGCGCCCCCATCTATAACGAGGCAGGGAATGCTGTCGCCGCCGTCAGTATTTCCGGGCCGGCTTTTCGGGTTACTAAAAACATGGCCCAGGAAACTTTAAAAAAGGAGGTGATGAAAACCGCTTTGGATATCTCCCGGCGATTGGGTTATCGGGGGGGAAGGTGATTTTAGTTTAGAGTTTAGAGTTAAGAATTTGGAATTTTTCAAAAAAAGGAGGAAGGAAGATGAAAAAGTTTTCGATGATGGTAGCCTTATTGATGGTTTTGCTCCTAACAATCGCTTTCTATGGAACGCCGGCGTTTGGACAGGCCAAATACACATTGAAATTTAACCATGTGTTGAGCCCAAGAGAACCCTACCACGCAGGGTTTCAGAAATGGGCAAAAGCGGTTGAGGAGAGAACGAAGGGTGGTCTTAAAATAGAAGTCTTTGCCAGTGCCCAGCTTGGCGTTGAAGAGGATATTTTGGAGCAAATCAGGGCAGGCGCTAATGTGGGCCAGAACACCGATTCAGCCCGCATGGGTATGTATATCCCCGGCATTGCCATTATGAATGGCCCGTATTTTGTGGAGACCCTTGGCGGAGTGGAAAGATTAAAGAAGATGCCAACGGTACAGGGCTGGCTTGATGAATTAGCCAACAAATTCGGTTTTAAAGTTCTATCCTTCGGCTGGGTCCAGGGTTATCGACACTTCTTTACGAACAAACCTGTCAGATCTCCGGACGATTTAAAAGGTCAGCGCATCCGAACTCCCCCTGCGCCCATCTGGCAGGAGTCTGTGCGCGCCCTCGGCGCAACCCCGGTGGCTCTCGCCTTTGGAGAGATGTATCCAGCCCTTCAACAAAAAGTGATTGATGGGGTTGAGCTCGTTTATAACAACATCCCCGGTGGACGTTTCTATGAAGTCCTGAAGTACGTCACCGAGACCGGACATATCATGTTGGTCAATTTTGAGGTCATTAGCGCAAAGTGGTTCAACGCTTTGCCCCCGGAATACCAAAAAATACTGGTCGAGGAATGCGACAAAGCCGGACTGGAAACCTCCAGATCGATCATTGAGAGTGAACAAAGAGTGAAGGCGGACCTCATTAAGAGGGGAATGATTGTGGTTGATAAAGTCGATATCGCCGCTTTCAGGAAGGCCGGCGAAAAAGCCTATGAGGTTTTGAAAATTGCCGATGTAAAGGATAAAGTCCACAGGGAGCTCGGATTTAAGAAGTAGGGGGTTAAAACAAAACAGTCCCTCTTCATTGGGAGGCTGTGTCGTCATTCACCGTTCGCTCTTCGACACGCTCAGGACAAATGGTTAAACAACTGATTTTTAATGTGCCGTGGTCCGTTCCTGGTGATCCCGCGAAGCGCGGGATCGAACCATGAACGGACTTACGACATAAATTTCTTAGACGGTAGACTGTGAGTTTACTTTAAGAGACAAAGGATAAATGATGAAAAAGTTATATGAGTATATCTGTAAGGGTGAAACTTTTTTAATTAAGGTATTTTTGGTGTTCATCGTAGGGCTGGTATTCGTTGCCGCAGTGACGCGATACGTAGGTTACCCCATTAACTGGTCGGTGGATATGGCGGTCTGTTTATTTGCGTGGTGTACCTTTTTAGGCGGCGATGTGGCGATGAGGAACAACAAATTGATGAATGTCGAATTCTTAATCAAAAAGCTGCCTGAAAAATATAGAAATTCAATCGAACTCATCAATTTCTTCATTATCCTCATCTTTTTATTGGCTTTCATCGGATATGGCATCATGCTTTCCTACACCACCCGATTCAGACAGTTTCAGGGGATCCCGGGATTCAGTTACACCTGGGTAACAATCAGTGTGCCAATCGCTGGGACTCTGATGGTAATAACGACTATTAATAAAATCAGGGAGAGATTAGCGAAGCGGGGAGGAGAATTTCGGTTACGGTGACGAAGCCCCTGCCTACCGGCAGGCAGGCGTTTCGCATATCGTCAAAGGGTTACGATTATTGAAATATAAGACGAATAACGTAACCGGATGACGATACGGGCATCCTTACCGTTACCTTCCGACTACACGCTTTTTATTTCTGGTGTTAGGGGGGTTGAAAAGATGCTGTTGGTTTTTATCTTATTTTTCATTTTTCTTTTGATGGGAATGCCCGTCGCCTTTGCCATAGGCATTGCAGGGGCTGTCTTTTTCCTTCAGAATCCACAACTGCCGTTTACCATGATCATCCAACTTCCGATCTCACAGACCCAAAACTTTCCACTGCTTGCGATTCCTCTCTTTATATTTGCTGCAAACCTGATGAACGAAACGGGCTTAACTTTCAGGCTTATCCGGTTGGCAGGAGTGCTCGCCGGACATATGCGCGGAGGCCTTGCACAGGTAAACGTTGTTCTCAGCACCCTCATGGGGGGAGTTTCGGGCTCGGCGATTGCCGATGCAGCCATGGAAGCTCGCATCCTGGGGACAGAAATGATCAAAAAAGGCTTTTCAAAAGGCTATACGACCGCCGTGACAGTCATTACAGCATGTATTACTCCAATCATTCCGCCAAGCATCGGGCTTATCTTATACGGGACGATTGGAGAGGTTTCCATCGGGAGGCTTTTTGCGGGGGGTATCGTTCCTGGCCTTATGATGATGGTGTTTCTGATGACAGCGGTATCAATTACCTCAAAGAAGAAAGGCTACCTTCCCGAAAAGAACCAACCTTCCCTTAAAGAGGTCGGGATGGCACTTATTGAAAGTATTTGGGCATTTCTCTTCCCGATTGCATTAATCGGGGGGATACGGTTTGGTTTATATACCCCGACCGAAGCAGGCGCTTTTGCCGGGGTCTATGCCTTTATCGTTGGAGCGCTCTTCTATAGGGAACTCACCTGGGAAAAATTTAAAAGAACTCTTGAATTTACTGTGGTTGACATCGGCTCGATTATGCTCATCATTTCTCTGTCTGGAATATTTGGTTACGGCTTGTCGTATGAAAGAGCAGGGGATACCTTCTCTCGATTTATGCTCGAAATAACCAGTAACCCGCAGATATTAATGCTCCTCATTGTGGGGGCCGTCTTTATTGCAGGGATGTTCATCGACAGCACCGCCATCATCCTGCTCTTTACCGCCATCCTCCTTCCCCTGGTCAGTGAAGTAGGCATTGATCCCGTGCATTTCGGACTTGTCTTTATGCTCGTGATTGTGCTGGGGCTCGTAACACCCCCTGTCGGCGTATCCATGTATACCGTCTGTTCTATCCTGGATTGTTCCGTGGAGGATTATGTCAAAGAGTGCGTGCCATTCATTGCAGCCATCGTGTTTGTAGATATCCTGCTTGTCTTTTTCCCGGATCTTGTTCTGTTCGTTCCCAATTTGATATTCGGAAACGATTGAGGAAAACAGGAAAGCTTCAATGCAATACTGCTGTCAAAGTTCAGCTTCAGTTAGGAAGGGGATTTCGGGGACGCAGTTCATATTTTTAAATACCTTGCTCGATACAGAGGGTTCGGATGAAAAAAGCTTATGAGTAAATCTGCAAATGCGAGACTTTTATCATTAAGGTTTTTTTGGTATTCATGGTGGGATTGGTATTCGTCGCAGCAGCTACACGATACATAGGTTACCCCATTAACTGGTCGGTGGATATGGCGGTCTGTTTATTTGCGTGGTGTACTTTTTGGGGCGGTGATGTAGCCATGAGAAATAACAAGTTGATGAATGTTGATTTCTTGATCAGGAAGCGGCCGGGAAAAAATAGAAACCTCATCGAAATACTTAATCTTTTTTCATACTCATCTTTTTGGCAGCGCTTATAGGATATGGCGTACGGCTTTCCTATACGACCGGATTTAGAACTTTTCAAGGTATCCCGGGCTTTAGTTACACCTGGGTGACGCTACTTGTACCTGTGGCAGGAATAATGATGGTGATAACCACCATCATTAGAATCAGAGAAAAATTACTAAAGCGTTGAGGGGAATTTCGGTTGTGGTGACGAAGCCCCTGCCTACCGGCAGGCAGGCGTTTCGTATATTGTCAAAGGGTTACGGTTAAAGACTTAGAAGACGAGCAACGTAACTGAATGACTATACGGGCATCCTTACCGTTACCTTCCGACTATACACTTCTATCTCCGGGGTTAAAAGGATTGGAAAGATGCTGTTGGTCTTTATCATATTTATTCTTTTTCTTTTAATGGGAATGCCTGTCGCCTTTGCCATAGGCATTGCAGGAACTTTGTTCTTTCTGCAAAACCCCCAACTGCCGTTTACGATGATCATCCAACTTCCGATCTCACAAACCCAGAATTTTCCCCTCCTCGCCATTCCGCTGTTCATCTTTGCCGCCAACCTGATGAACGAAACAGGAATCACCCACAGACTGATCAGACTTGCAGGAGTGCTTGCCGGTCATATGCGGGGAGGACTCGCTCAGGTCAATGTTGTGCTCAGCACCCTGATGGGCGGTGTTTCGGGCTCAGCGATTGCCGATGCCGCCATGGAAGCGCGCCTCCTCGGGCCAGAGATGCTCAAAAAAGGGTTCTCAAAGGGATATACGGGTTCCGTGTCTGCCATTACGGCCTGTATCGCTCCGGTCATTCCGCCCAGTATCGGGCTGATCTTATACGGAACCATTGGTCAGGTTTCCATCGGAAGGCTGTTTACCGGAGGAATCGTCCCGGGCTTGATGATGATGCTATTCCTGATGATAGCCGTCTCAATTACCTCGAAGGTAAAAGGATACCTCCCCGAGAGGAAGGGCCCTTCTCTTAAAGAAGTGGGGGCGGCGCTGATCGACAGTATCTGGGCATTTCTTTTTCCAATTGCATTAATCGGAGGGATAAGGTTTGGCCTCTATACCCCAACGGAAGCAGGCGCATTTGCCGGAGTCTATGCCTTAGCCGTCGGAGCGGTCTTCTACAGGGAACTCACCTGGGAAAAGTTTAAAAGAACTCTCGAATTTACTATCGTTGACATCGGCTCGATTATGCTCATCATTTCCCTGTCCGGAATATTTGGCTACGGCCTGGCCTATGAAAGAGCAGGGGACGTATTCTCTCGATTTATGCTTGGAATAACCAATAACCCTCAGATATTATTGCTCCTCATTGTGGGAACTGTCTTTATTGCAGGGATGTTCATCGACAGCACCGCCATCATCCTGCTCTTTACCGCCATCCTCCTTCCCCTGGTCAGTGAAGTAGGCATTGATCCCGTGCATTTCGGACTTGTCTTTATGCTCGTGATTGTGCTGGGGCTCGTAACACCCCCTGTCGGCGTATCCATGTACACGGTCTGTTCAATCCTCGATTGTAAGTTGGAGGATTATATCAAAGAATCGATACCATTCATTGTAGCAATCGTGCTCGTAGATCTGCTGCTCATCTTTTTCCCGGATATTGTTTTGTTTCTTCCCAATTTGGTATTTGGAAAAGATTAATGAGGAAATATGAAGTTGAAGGGGCGAGTTTCCATTGTCACCGGAGGGGCCAGAGGGATTGGAAAGGCCATTGCTCTAACGTTGATCAGAGAAGGGGTTAAAGTTGCAATCGTTGACTTCGATAAACGGGGAGCTATCGCCCTGAGAGACGAAATCAAGAAGATAGGAGGGGAAGCCATCGCCATCCCCTGCGATATCTCCAAAAGCTCCGAAGTGAAAAGCATGGTCGATCAGGTAAAGAAGGCCTTTGACCGAATCGATATTCTTGTAAATAACGCCGGAATCATCCGGAGAGGAACGATCGAGACCGTGACCGAAGAGGACTGGGATCGGGTAATCGAGGTCAACCTCAAAGGGACATTTAACTGCTCAAAGGCGGTGGTGGAGACAATGAAACAACAAAGATATGGAAAGATCGTCAATGTCTCATCCATCGCAGGAAAGATTGGAGATATCACCTCTGCCCCGGGGTATGGCCCTTCAAAAGCAGGAATCGATGCATTAACTAAAACTTTAGCCAGGCAACTGGCTCCCTATGGGATCAATGTCAATGGAGTGGCGCCCCATGCCATTGAAACCGAGATGAGCGCCCAGTGGTCAGAGGAGAGGAGAAAAGAGATCATCGCCTCTATTCCCCTCGGTCGCCTGGGAAAACCGGAGGATGTGGCAGAGGCTGTGCTGTTTCTTGCCTCTGATGAGGCGTCTTTCATCACTGGTGAGATCCTCGATGTCAACGGTGGAGCGTTGATGGACTGAATAATGATCAATTGTCAATAGTCAGTTAGCAATTAGCAGTTATCAATAAAAGATGAAAATTTTGAAAAGAGATGAAGCTATTGTTGGGGTTGTCATCTTTCTTTTCGGTGCAATAACCACCTTCCTCTCTCTGAAGATGCCGATCGGGACCTTGCGGATGGCAGGGACAGGCTTTTTCCCCCTCTGCTTAGGAATACTTTTAATGATACTATCCGCCGCCTTTGTATTAAAACTGCTCGTCCAACATAAAAAAGATGTCATCCAAAAAGAAGTGGTGGCCAAAACGCCTGGGGTAATAAGACAGATGGGCTTATTTTTAGGGGCAATGGTCCTTGCCACCCTCTTTTTTAATGAACTGGGTTATCCCCTCACCTCCTTTCTATTGATGGCGGCCCTTCTCTGGTCTCTCGGAATGAAGCGGTGGGTTTTCAACCTCCTTCTGTCTTTTATAACAGCAGGGGCCTCTTATTTCCTATTCGTTCAATGGCTGAAAATCCCTCTGCCAAAAGGATGGATAGGACTATAAGAAATAAGGCTAAGGTTCAGGTCGAGGTTAAGAAGAAATAGATGTTTGAATCACTTCAGCACCTGGCAACAGGGTTTACAATCGCTGGAACAGTCCAAAATCTTCTCTATTGTTTGATCGGCGCCATTGTCGGAACGCTGATCGGCGTGCTCCCGGGAATCGGGCCCATTGCGGGAATCGCCCTTCTCATCCCTGCCACCTTCAGCCTCAACCCAACTTCTGCCATCATCATGCTTGCTGGAATCTATTACGGAGCGATGTATGGAGGGTCAACGACCTCCATCCTGCTCAATGTCCCCGGTGAAACCGCCTCAGTCATCACCTGCATTGACGGCTATCAGATGGCCCAGAAAGGAAGAGCCGGGCCTGCCCTTGCTATCTGCGCCATTGGCTCTTTTATTGCAGGAACGATTGGCCTATTCGGGCTGGTCTTTTTGGCTCCGCCGCTGGCTGAGGCCGCTCTGGCCTTTGGTCCGCCGGAATATTTCTCTCTGATGATCTTTGGCTTCATTGTTTTGAGCAATGTTACGGGAACCTCCCTGCTTAAAGCCCTTATGATGGCTACCGTTGGCCTGATCATTGGGACGATTGGTTTGGACCCTGTCACAGGAGACGCTCGATTCGTTTTTGGCTCAACTTATCTTCTTGGAGGGATCGAATTTGTTGCGGTGGCCATTGGCCTTTTTGGAATAGGAGAGGTTTTGACCAATGTCCATCAACCTCAGGAATTGTTAGACCAGAGGGTCACTGTCCCGCGTTTCAGAGATCTCTACCCCTCCCTCCAGGACCTGAAAAAATCGATTGCATCCATTCTCAGGGGAGCGGGAATTGGGTTCGGCGTAGGTCTGGTTCCAGGACCCGCGCCGGTGATCGCCACGTACTCCTCCTACATGATCGAAAGAAAAATCTCCAAGCACCCTGAGGAGTTTGGTAAGGGAGCGATTGAAGGAGTGGCCGGCCCTGAATCCGCAAACAATTCCGCCTGTCAATCCGCCTTCATCCCCCTCTTTGTTCTCGGAATCCCATTTGCTCCGCCTACCGCCATCCTTTTGGGCGCTCTCCTGATTCATGGGGTGTCACCCGGTCCTCTGTTGATCAGCCAGCATCCGGGACTCTTCTGGGGAGTGATTGCCAGCATGTACATCGGCAATTTCATTCTTCTGATTTTGAATTTGCCTTTCGTTCCCCTTTTTGCAAATATCCTGAGAATCCCGAAAAAGATTCTTCTTCCTCTCGTCATCCTGTTTTGCATCACAGGCATGTATACCGTGAACAATTCCATTCCCGATATCTGGGTCATGCTTCTGTTCGGAGCTCTCGGATTTCTAATGCGAAAATGGGCTTATGAAGGAGCGCCGCTTCTCCTGGCATTAGTTCTCGGTCCAAGGCTGGAAATCGCCTTTCGCCAGTCCCTGATGATCTCTCACGGAGATTTTGGAATCTTTATCAATCGTCCCATCTCGATGGTTTTTCTTCTCGCGACAGTGCTTTTCCTGATCATTCCGTTGATTCGGATGACATTAAAAAAACAGAGAAAGGAGGGGGGATTGTAAGAAGTCCAAAGTTCAAAGTTCAAATTGCAAATTGCAAATTGAAGTAAGAAAGGAGGTAGAGACATGTTAAGAAAAAAAATACTTGGATTATTGGTGATTTTAACCCTACTGGTAAGCGTACCCATTCAGGCCGCTGAGTTCCCAACTAAAGAGGTTCAGGTCATTATTCCCTGGGCTGCTGGTGGGGCAACAGATCTCATTTTTCGGGCCTTGGCGCCCCATGCGGCAAAACATCTCGGTAAAGCTGTCGTGATTGTGAACCGTCCTGGCGGAGGAAGCGCAGTTGGCTACACCGAAGGCGCAAAAGCAAAGGCGGATGGTTATACGCTCACCTCTGCGGTCACCCCGCTTACCATCCTCCCCCATCAGGTGACCACGGCTTACACTTATAAAGATTTTGAGCCGGTTATCAATGTGGTGAGCGACCCCTCCATGTTTCTCATCCGGTCAGATATGCCCTGGAAAAATCTCCGGGAATTTGTAGACTTTGCAAAGAAAAACCCGAATATGATTACGGTAGGGAATTCCGGGGCAGGAGGAGGCGTCCACCTCGTGGCCCTTGCCTTTGAGAAGGCCGCCGGCGTGAAGTTTAACCATATTCCTTTTTCTGGCGGAGGTCCGTCAGTTACGGCCATTCTCGGCGCCCACATCAACGCTGTCTCTGTCTCTCCTCCTGAAGGCATCGAGCATGTGAAGGCAGGTAAATTAAAAATCATCGCCCTTTTTGCCGAGAAGCGACTTGAGATGTTTCCGGATGTGCTAACGGTAAAAGAACAGGGCATTGATTTTGCGATGGGGATGTGGCGCGGACTGATCGCCCCCAAGGGCACTCCTGCCGATGCGATCAAGAAGCTCCATGATGCTTTCAAACTTGGGATGGAGGATCCGGCATTCCAAAAAACAGCTAAAGATATGGCCGTCAACCTCTCCTACCTCGGCCCGGAGGCATTCGGTAAATTGATGGCCAATGATCATGAGTTCTTTGGAAAACTGGTCAAAGAGATCAAGAAATAATGTGAAGCGGAAAGGAGGCAACGCATGAAAGCGATCAAATTAGGTTCAATTTTTTTAACCATTGCTCTGGTTGCTTTTCTCTTCGGCTGTGCCACAACACCTACCGGAAAGCCGGAGGAGAAGAAGACGACCATTCGTCTTGCAAGCCCATTTAAAGGGGGCATTGTCGTTGAGGCGGCTGAGAAATTTAAAGAAATAGTCGAGAAGGGAAGCGGAGGCCGGATCGAAGTTAAGATCGACGCAGGGACGAAGGCCGAGATTGACATCAACAAAATGAACCGGAACGGCGAAATCGAGATGCAGTCCAACGGCACCGCTTTTCTCGAACACTATGCGCCGCCATACTATTTCTTCACCGGTCCCTATGTCATGAAGGACTTCGATCACTACATGCGTATTTGGAATGGCAAGCTCGGAAAGGATGCACGGGCCCAACTTGAGAAGAACGACCTCAAATACTTAGCCACCATTTATCGAGGGCTCAGGCAAACGACGGCGAAGAGGCCCATCTACACGCCGGCTGATGCGTACAACCTGAAGCTACGGCTCCCTCCTATTCCCAGTTGGATGGCTGTCTGGAAGGCAGTCGGTGCAGACCCCGTCGGAGTTCCTTTGCCTGAACTCTACAATTCACTTAAGACGGGAAAGGCCGAAGCCTCCGAAGGCGACCTGCCACAAATTCAATCTTTCAAGCTTTTCGAGGTCCAGAGTCATTTGATCATCACCAATCACCTTGTGCAGACCGCGGGACTCCTGATCCACAAGCCCTTCTTCGACAAGCTGTCCAAGGCGGACCAGGACCTCATCGTCAAGGCCGGCAAGGAGGCAGAGGAATGGGCTATTAACAAGATTAAAACCGGCGAGGCAGCGATCCTGGTGGATCTCCAGCGCAAGGGCATGCAGGTCATCATTCCGGATGCTAACTCGTTCCGTGAGAAGGCCAAGGACGCCGTCAACGACCTGTTCAAGACCCAATGGACGGTCACAACCTGGGCAGAAGTGCTGGCGCAGTAGCATCGTGTAACCGGAATGCTGGAATGTTGGAACATTGGAATACCCTCCATTATTCCACGATTCCAATATTCCATTGTTCCCAGTGTACTAAGGAGAACCAATGCCAATCTCAACCGAAATCAAAGAAAAAGAGCGAAGGGTCAGAGACGTTCTTCGATCGAAAGGCCTGAAGGCACTCCTCCTCAAACGTCAGGCAAATTTTTGCTGGATGACCGGAGGCGGCCTCAATCTTGTTGGCATCACAACGGAGATGGGGGCCACCTCGCTCCTCATCACTGAAGAATCGAAGTTTGTCATCTCAAGTAACATCGAAGCCCCTCGTATGATTGAAGAAGAAAACCTCGAAAAACAGGGATTTATTGTAAAAACATTTCCCTGGCATGAGGATCAGGAGGCCTCCATCATCAAAGAACTGACCGGAGAAGGACCTCTGGGAAGCGATGCTCCCTTTCCGAATGCCCAGGCGATGACTGAGGATGTGGCAAAACTGCGATATTCCTTAACGCCTGAAGAACAGAAGCGGTATCGATGGTTAGGAAAAAAAGTTTCCAAGGCATTGGAAAAGACGATGATGAAGACGAAGAAGGGGGAAAAAGAGTCAGCAGTGGTGGGTAGGCTTTGCAAGGAATTGTGGAAAGACCGGATTGATCCCATCACGTTGATGTCAGCCGCAGATGAACGAATCTCCAAATTCCGTCACCCTATCCCGACTGAGAAAAGGGTGGAGAAGTTTCTGATGGTCTCTGTCAATGCAAGGAAATGGGGACTCATCGTATCTCTGACCCGTTTTGTTCATTTCGGGAAATTGCCTGAGGAATTGAGAGTAAAGTATGAGGCCAACGTTTTTATCGACTGCATGATGATGGCTCATACGCGGCCCGGAATTCCCGCAAGGGAAGTCCTCCAAAAAGGGATCGACGCCTACAGGGAAAAAGGATACCCGGAAGAATGGAAACTTCACCATCAGGGCGGCTCGATCGGTTACACGGGTAGGGATTATCGAACCAATCTCAAAACCCCGGATATCATCCAGGAGAACCAGGCTTTTACCTGGAATCCATCGCTCACCGGAACAAAATCAGAGGACACCATTCTTGCTACATCAAAGGGACCGGAGATGATCACCCGTTCCATCCTCTACCCTACTCTTTCCATGAAGGTGGGGGGTACCTCTTTTACCCGGCCGGCGATCTTAGTCAAGAAAGGAGGTGTTTCTTAGTTCGGAGTTGGGAGTTGGGAGTTCGGAGTTTAAATCTGAAATCTTAAATCTGCAATCTGAAATTTATATAAGGAGGGATAAAAGATGAAAAAGATTTGTTTGATTATTGGTCTTTCGTTGTTACTTGCTATCTTTGCATCCCCTGCTTTTGCTCAAAAGGTCACTCTTCGTTATGGTCATGCCAACGCAGTCACTTATCCGTATCACATCGCAGGCATGGCCTTTGCGAAGGCTGTAGAAGAGAAATCGAAGGGCACATTAGAAATTAAAATCTTTCCCATGGGGCAACTCGGAGGAGAAAGAGATATCACGGAGGGACTGCAGCTGGGAACCATAGATCTCCAGGGCACTTCTCTTGGTGTGACAGGAACATTCGTCAAGGTCCTCAACATCTATAATCTTCCGTTTATTTTCAAGGGTGTGGATCACTTCATGAAGGTCACCCATGGCCCCCTTGGACAATGGGTGCTTAAAGAAGTAATCAATGAGGGCGAAAAAGTTAACCTGAAGCCCCTCTCCGTTGCCGGACCTGCCTTTCGTGTTCCAATGAATAACATCCGACCCATCAACAAGTTGGATGATTTCAAGGGCCTGAAGATTCGGACGATGGAAGTTCCTCTCCATAAGGATGCTTATCGGGCACTCGGTGCAAGCGCTGTTCCACTTCCCTTCGGAGAGCTTTATACCGCCCTCAAGACAGGCGTGGTTGATGGAAATGAAAATGGGCCTGCCACACTGGAAGCCATGAAGTTCTATGAAGTCCAGAAATACGTCACCTATCTCCCCATCCTTTCAAATGGTGGCGCTTTCCTGATGAGTCTCAAGACCTTCAATAAACTCTCTCCGGAACACCAAAAGGTGATTATGGATTCCGTTCCGGCATGGACCAAAGCTATGGATGATGAGTGTCGCCGCCAGGATAAAGAAGCCCTCACCAAGATGGAGGCCAAGGAAACCAAAATTAATTACATCAAAGATCTGAAACCCTACATCGATGCCACGGCATCTGTTCGGGCGGAAGCCACGAAAGCATGGCCCAAGGAATGGGTCGATGTGGTTGATAAGATTTTGAAGCTTGATTGACATTTCCTTACTCCCTCTGCCATAGGCAGGGGAACGTTGTGTTAACGGCGTCATTGCGAGCGAAGCGAAGCAATCTATCCTTTCTATTACCGAGGACGAGATTGCTTCGTCGCTCCGCTTTGTACACCATGTAGTGCAGGACCACGTTCCTCGCAATGACATTCGAAAGATATGGTTTGCCCAGGAGAAAAATATGGACCATCTTGCTCATCAACTGAATCGGGTTGGAAATCTCTTAGAAAGGATGCTTTCGGCATTTGTGGGAGTTGCCTTAGCCGGATTTGCGGCAACGGTTATTTTGGAAGTTTTTTTCCGCTACTTCCTTGGCTTTTCGCTCTATTGGTCGAATGAATTAGCGACTTATCTTTTCGTCTACTTGGTCTTCTTCGGGGGGAGCGTTGCCCTTAAACGGGGAGAACTCATCAAAGTGGCCTTTGTTAAAGAACGGCTTCCCTTAAAATGGGAAAGAGGCGCAACACTTTTTGTGTTCTTCATTATGTTGGCCTTTTCTTTAATGGCTTCTACCTTTTCCACGGTTTTGATTCAGACGAGTATCAAGACCAAAACCGTCAGCCCGGCCATGCTCATCCCCATGGCCTTAATCTATCTCCCCATCTTTCTCGGATTTGGATTCTTGGCCTTTTTTTCCTTCATCGGACTTGTGAATACCATGTTTCGTTGGCAAATGAAGGAGAGATAGAAATGTTCATTGTCCTGATTTTCATCTTCCTATTGATTGTCGGGGTTCCCATCGTATTTGTTCTCGGGATCAGCGGGACAGCATCGATCCTACAGGCTGGTCTACCCTTAGTCCTAATTCCCCAGAGGATGTTTGTAGGCCTCAATTCATTTCTTCTTATCTCAGTCCCTCTTTTCATTTTGGCAGGAAATTTGATGGATGCCTGCGGAATCACACCTCGGATTGTAAACTTTGCCAATATGCTCGTTGGAAGGGTCAGGGGAGGCCTCAGCTATGTAACCCTGGTAGCCATGGATTTTTCATCGGGCATCACGGGGGCAGGAGCAGCAGACACAGCTGCCATCGGGTCTTTCATGATTCCTGTCATGATTAAAGAAGGGTATAAAGCTGAATATGCGGCCGGACTGATGGCCGTCGGTGCCACGGTTGGCCCAATCATCCCCCCCAGCATCGCATTTGTGATCTATGGTGCCATGACAGAGGTTTCAATCGCCTCCCTTTTTCTGGCTGGTTTCATCCCGGGATTTATGTTTACCCTGGCATTGATGGGAGTTGCCCGATATTACGCAGTCAAACAAAATCATCCGGTTCGTGTTATTGAAGTGACATGGAAGGGTTTTTTCAAAGCGACCATTGAAGCTCTTCCTGCTATTATGATGCCCCTCTTGGTTCTCGGGGGCATCCTTACAGGGATCTTCACGCCGACCGAAGCTGCAGGGGCAGGGGTTTTTTACTCTTTGGTCATCGGTCTATTTGTTTATCGAGAATTAAAGATAGAACGCCTCTGGCCCATCTTGAAAGAGACGGCCATCATGTCAGGAGGTATTATGCTCCTTGTGGCAAATGCCTCCCTCTTTTCTTGGATTCTAACTGCAGAGGGTATCCCTCTGAAGGTAGCTGATGGGATCCAGTATCTCACCCAGAACCCTTATATCGTCCTCTTCTGTATCAACCTCTTACTCCTCTTTATGGGCTGTATCATGGAGACACTGGCAACCATCATCATCCTTGTACCGGTGTTGCTCCCCCTTATCAAATCTTTGGGAATCGATCCTCTTCACTTCGGTGTAGTGATGGTGGTCAATCTCAGCATAGGATTGGCGACTCCTCCTGTCGGGGTGAATCTCTTCGTCGCCGCAGGTATTGCCAAGATCTCTCTTGAGAAGATCAGTAAGGCTGTCTGGCTCTTCCTTGTCGCCTTGCTCATCCCATTGGCATTGATCACCTATATTCCGCAAATCAGTCTCTGGGTACCCAGATTATTTTTGAAGTAGGAGAAGGGAATGGCCGTAGAAAAAAAATTGCGAATTGGAGTGATTGGATGTGGAAGGATTGCTCAAGCCCATCTCGCCGCCATTGAGAATTTGAAAGATGAAGCAAATCTCATCGCTACGGCTGATGCAGACGAAAAGAGGGCCAGAGAAGCGAAACAGCGTTTTGGGGCAAGGTTCTTCACCTCCCGATACGAAGATATCCTCAATAACGCAGAGATCGACGCAGTGATCATAACCCTCCCCAATCACCTTCACCATCCTATCGTGCTTCAAGCCGCCATGGCCAAGAAGCATATCTTGGTCGAAAAACCCATAGCCCTCAATACGAAACAAGCTCTGGAGATGGTGGATGAGGCGAAACGAAATGGTATGACCCTGATGGTGGGGCAGAGCAGGCGGTTCTCGGATGCTGTGTTTGACCTTCAGAAACACATTCCCGAAATCGGAAAACTTTTTCGAATCCAGATCTCCTTCCTCGTTAATTTTCCCTCTCCTCCTACCGATTGGTGGAAACGATCGGAGGAGGCAGGAGGACTTGTCATCTTGCTCCAGGGAAGCCATTCCATCGATTCAATTCTAACCTGGACCAAGAAGATGCCTCGTCAAGTTTGTGCTTTTTCTTCAAGACAGAACACCCAGTGGGAAGGGGAGGACGAAGCGGACATTCTTCTCTCTTTTGATCAGGGAGAACTGGCATCCATGCATCTCTCTCTCAGCACCTCACCAGAAATTCACGAAGCTATTCTGGTCGGAACAAAAGGGGTGATGAGGCTGACGGAATATTCGACGGGAAAGCCATTCCGTTTTGGTTATCATCTCGATTTGAACGGAAAGAGGATTTATTCGGCTGAACAGACCCCGTCCAATTACACCCTTCAACTTAGAGAGTTTATCGATGCCATCCGAGGAAGCCGAACACCCATTGCCTCTGGAGAAGAAGTGCTCAGTACGATGAGGGTTTTGGATGCGGTGAGATTATCCGAACGAGAAAAACGAATTGTATCGATAGAAGAAGGGAGGCTTTGAATATGATCGAACGACATGTCACATTTAATGTCATCCCTGGCAAGGAAAAGGATTTTGAAACACTTTTCAAAGAGGAATACAGCATCGCCATGTCCAAACAGCCTGGCTTCGTCTCTGTCGTCCTCCTGAAGGAGCATGAAAAAGAAGCAGTCTACCAGATGGTCATTCGCTTTCAATCTCTTGAGACATCGGCCGCCTGGAGGGACTCCTCTGACCATAAAGCCCTCTCTCCTAAGATCAAAGCACTCTATACCGAGAACGCTGTCCAGATTTACAAGGTGATTGCACAAAAATGAAAAAAAAGGTGGGGAAAAGTATGGAGACAACTAAAATCGGGATGGTAGGCTCACAATTTGCAGCCCATCTGCACCTCAACAGTCTCTCAAAGTTGAGAGGGAGCAAGGTGGAAGTTGTCGCCGTTGTTTCCAGAAATAGAGGGAATGCTGAAAATTTTGCCAGAAAGTTCAACATTCCTGACGCGTATGATGATTACCGGTATATCCTCGATCGAAAGGATGTTGATGTGGTGGACCTATGTATCCCAACCGATCTGCATGAGGCGTTTTCCATAGAAGCTGCTGAGGCTGGAAAACATATTATCTGCGAAAAGCCCCTGACCGGATACTTCGGAAAAGATAGAAAAGAAGAACAGATCGGATTTGCCATAAGTAAAAAACTGATGCTAAAGGAAGCCCTGAAAGGTTGCGATAGAGTCCTGAAAGCAGTGAAAAAGAATAAAGTCAAGTTTATGTATGGTGAGAATTGGGTCTATGCCCCTCCATTTACAAAACTCAAGAGCTTAATCAAAGCAAGCGGAGGAACCATCCTGGAAATTCGTGCCGAGCAAGGCCATTCGGGTTCCCAGGCCAAATATTCGAGAAGGTGGAAGACCTCCGGGGGAGGAGCCCTGATGCGGTTGGGGGCCCATCCTGTGGGGGGCGTTCTTCACCTCAAGCACTTCGAAGGGATATTAAAGTATGGGAAACCCATCCGGGCTAAATCCGTGACAGCGGAGGTGGGTCAGCACACTAAAATAGCCGCTTTTGTCAAAGAGAAGAAGAAGTATATCGTCTCTGAATGGGAGGATGTAGAGGATTGGAGCGTAATGGTTATCACCTTCGAAGATGATTCAAAGGCAACGGTCTTCGCTTCCGACACAGTCCTGGGAGGGGTGAGAAACACGCTCAATGTCTACCTCTCAAATGCCGTTGTAAATGTCAACATAAACCCTCACGATGTCCTCGAAGTTTATGCGCCGGAACCCCATATCTTCGGTGATGAATATATCGCTGAAAAGCTGGAGACCAAAGCTGGGTGGAACTTCCCGAGCCCTGATGATGACTGGATGAAAGGATTTACACCTGAACTGGAGGATTTCATCGACGCCCTTTTGCTGGATAGAGAACCGGTCTCTGGAATCGATCTGGCAAGGGATGTCGTCGAAGCCATCTATGCGGCCTATGCTTCCGCGGAGGAGGGAAGACGCATCAAACTCAGAAGATAATATCATTTAGGAGCAAATTAACTTCCACGAATCCATAAAGAGGAGGATGTTTTATGTACGACGTCGTCACCTTTGGAGAGGCAATGGTAAGACTTTCACCTCCCAACTTCCAGAGATTGGAGCAGGCGCAAAGTTTCGATGTCAATCCGGGCGGGGCGGAACTCAATGTTGCAGTGGGCGTGACCCGCCTGGGATTGAAAAGCGCCTGGGTCTCAAAACTTCCGAAGAATGGATTGGGATATCTCATCCGGAATCGTGCCCAGCAATTTGGCGTGGACTGCTCCCATATCGTCTGGTCGGACAAAGGACGAGCAGGTATCTATTTGGTCGAGTTTGGATCCTCACCAAGGGCATCCAGCGTTCTTTATGACCGGGCTCACTCTTCCATCAGCATGGTCCAGCCAGGTGAGATCGATTGGGGAAAGATATTTACCGGATCGAAACACTTCCATGTGAGCGGGATCACCCCTGCCCTGAGCGGTTCTGCTTCGGAGACAACAGCCGAAGCCTTAAGGGAAGCCAAGAAGGCAGGATGCACGGTTTCTTACGACCTCAATTACCGGAAAAAACTCTGGACGCCTGCGGATGCTAAAAAAATCCAGGAGCCACTGATGGAGAATGTGGACATTCTCATCACGACAGAGGAAGACACCAATATTGTCTTCGGGATTAAAGAAAAAGACTATGAGGCCGTTGCAGAAAAACTGGCTCATATTTTTAAATTTAAGGTTGTTGCCATCACGCTGAGGGAAGACCTCTCGGTCTGGAGGAACAACTGGACAGCGATCGCCTATCAGGATGGAAAGATTTTCAGGGATAGAAAATATGAAGTGGAGATTGTGGACCGGGTGGGCGCGGGGGATTCTTTTACTGCCGGATTTTTATATGGTTGGCTTATGGAGAAAGATGTTCAGAAAGGTGTTCAGTATGGAAACGCCTTTGCGGCATTGAAGCATACGGTCCCTGGCGATTTCAACTGCTGCAACCTCGAAGAAGTAGAGGCGCAGTTAAAAGGCGCAGGGCTGAGAATATCGAGGTAGAAGAAGAAAGAGTTATGAGTTATGAATTTAAGCGAGGAGGAAAGAAATGGAAAAAAGAGACATTTTCAACCGAATGATCGAAGAAGGGGTGATTCCTGTGGTGCGGGTCTCTTCCGCACAGGAGGCAATCGAGGTATCCGATGCCATTAAGGCGGGCGGGATCAGTTTAATAGAGATCACCATGAGCGTTCAGGGAGCAATTGATGTCATCAAAGAATTGACCCGGAAATATAAGGACGAGATTATCATGGGGGCAGGAACCATTCTCGATCCTGAAACAGGAAGGGCCGCATTGTTGGCAGGCGCTCAATTCATTGTCAGCCCCACACTCAACCTCGATCTCATCCAACTTGCCCATCGTTATAGCGCTGTCGTCATTCCGGGAGCAATGACCCCCACTGAAATCCTAACGGCCTGGAATGCCGGGGCGGATATGGTAAAGGTCTTCCCAGCAGCTCAATTAGGGGGACCGGAATATCTTAAAGCCATCAGGGGGCCCCTGCCCCAGATTCTCCTTGTGCCCACAGGCGGGGTCAACCTCCAGAATGCAGGCGCTTTTATCAAGGCCGGCGCCACAGCCCTTGGAGTGGGAGGGGAATTGGTCGACAAGAAGGCAGTAAAAGAGAAGAAGTTCAATGTGATCACAGAGAACACCCGTGCCTTTCTCAAGGCCGTCAAAGAGGCACGGGGAAAATAATCATTTACCAATGATCAATGATCAGGATAAAAATGTAAATTGAAAATTGTCTATTGATAATTGACCATTGAGGTATTTATGCGGATCGACTTTCCTTATCCTGAAATCGAATCCCTGGAGATACCCGAGAGAAATCTCCTTGGAGTTTTCTCCCCTTCCATCGTCGAGGTTGAAATGAGCGAAGAACAGATCATTGAGGAAGCGCTCTCTCACCCCATTGGGTCTCTTCCCCTATCCCGTATACTTAAGGGGCAGGAAAAGGTGCTGGTGGTGGTGGATGATTATACGAGGAGCACACCTGTCCAGAACATTCTCCCTTGTTTGATCAAAGAACTGGAGAAGGCTGGAATCAAAAAAGACAGAATCCGAATCCTTGTCGCCCTTGGCACTCATCGCCCCATGACAGAAGAGGAGATGATCGGGAAGTTTGGACAAGAACTTTCGAGACAATACTCCATTCTCAATCACGCCTGGTGGGATTCTTCTCAGCTCATCCATCTCGGGGAGACAGAAAAGGGAACTCCCATCCTCGTTAACTGGATGGTTAAGGAAGTTGATTTCATCATCGGCGTCGGCCAGATCGTTCCGCACCGGGTCTCTGGATTCAGCGGCGGATGCAACATCATACAGCCTGGAATCTGCGGAGAGGAGACCACAGGTAAGACCCACTGGCTGAGCGCCCGATTCCGGGGCCGTGAGATTCTTGGAAAAATAGAAAATCCGGTAAAGGACGAGATTGAGCAAGTTGCCCTGAAAGCAGGATTAAAATGGATTATTAACACCATTCAGGACGGAACTGGCAGAACCGTTGATGCTGTTGCCGGAGATCCGCTCCTGGCCTATCGAAGGGGGGCCGCTCGATCCCTCCAGGTCTCTCAAGCCAAACTCCCCCGGGATGCGGATATCGTAGTTGTGGATTCTCATCCCTACGACTCCGAGCTTTGGCTCGCTTCAAAAGGAATCTATGCCTCGGAATTGGCGGTCAAACAGGATGGCGTGGTGATCCTGATCTCCCCTTGCCCGGAAGGGGTCTCTCCAAGCCATCCGGAGGTTCTGGAGTTCGGATATCAGACCTTCGAAACGGTTGATCAATGGGTGCGCCAGGGGAAGATCCCTAAATTGACAGCGGCAGCCCATCTCGTCCATGTGGGAAGGGTGATCAAAGAAAGGGCGAAGGGCATAATGGTCTCTGGTGGAATATCGAAGGAGGAAACGGAGAGATTGGGATTTCTCTATGCCCGAGACCCTCAGGAGGCACTGGAAATCGCCTTTTCACGAACGGGCCGTCATGCAGGGGTCGCCATCCTTCAAAGGGGCGGGGAAATATTACCTGTGATTAAGTAAGTAGCGTCGGCATTCATTGCCGACGAGAACAGATTGGAGGAGGAGCAAATGAAAGCCGTTGTAAAATATGGGAAGGGAAAGGGACTGGTTGAAATCCGGGAAGTCCCTGAACCCAAGATGAAAGAGGACGAGGTCTTAATCGAGGTGAAGGCCGTATCCGTCTGTGGAAGCGACCTCCACATCTACCATGACGCTCACCCCTACTGGCCTCCGGTTATTCTGGGACATGAATTTTCAGGAGTGATTATTGATGTTGGAAAGGAGGTCGGAGGATGGAAGGTGGGGGATCGGGTCGTGACCGAAACCCGCACCGGAGCCTGTGGGGTTTGCTACACCTGCCAGAGCGGTTTTCCCCAGGCGTGCGAGCAAAAGAGAGCCTATGGCATTGGAACCAACGGGGCCTATGCCAAATATGTAGCAGGTCCTGCCCGGCTTCTTCATCGTCTTCCGGATACGATCTCTTTTGAAGCGGGGGCGGTCATTGAGCCCATTGCAATCTGCGTCACATCGATTCTTGAACGTTCCCAGTTGCAGGCAGGAGAATCGGTCCTCATCACCGGGCCCGGTCCCATTGGCCTGATCTCCCTTGCCATTGCAAAGGCGGCCGGAGCGAGGATGATAGGGGTAACCGGAAGAAGTTCGGACGAAGGAATACGGTTTGAGAAGGCCAGAGAGCTGGGTGCGGATTTTACCATCAATGTCGATCAGGGAGATCCCGTTAAGATGATTCTTGAAATGACGAATGGCCTTGGGGTGGATATCCTTATTGAAACCTCGGGAGGTGGAAGAGCGATTTACCAGACCTTTGAGATGGTTAGAAGATTGGGCAGGATATGTGCCATTGGCATCTCCGGGAAAGAAGAGATACCCATTCCTTATGACCGGGGAATCTTTAAAGCCCTCCGGTATGACTTCTGTTTCTCCAGTAGCTGGACGGCCTGGGAAAAGGCCATTGGTTTAATCGGAAAAGGGCTCCTGCCCGCCGAAAAACTCATTACCCATCAACTTCCGCTCGGAAAATGGGAGGAAGCGTTCCGTTTATTAGAAAATCTTCAGGCCGCCAAAGTGATCTTGATCCCGTAGAGGAGAGGTTAAAATGAAGCAACATCCCTATCAGGTGGTTATCACTGATTGTGATCATGGTTCTATCCAAGAAGAGAAGGAAGAATGTGTTCAAATCGGGGCGGAATTGGTCTTGGCCCAGGTGAGAGAAGAGGATGAATTAATCCGTGCCTGCAAAGAGGCGGACGGGCTGATCAACCAATACGCACTGCTTACCCGAAGGGTGTTAGAGCAACTTCCCAATTGCAAGGTGCTTGCCCGTTATGGGGTCGGAGTGGATTCCGTCGACCTTAAGGCCGCCACCGATCTTGGAATCATCGTCGCGAATGTGCCGGATTACTGCATCGAAGAGGTGGCGAGCCATGCGGCGGCATTGATTCTAACGCTTGCGAGAAAAACGGCCTTCTTCGATCGAATGGTAAAATCCAATCAGTGGGATTTTCGTCAGGGCATCCCTATTGGCCGGATCAGTGGAAAAACCCTTGGCTTGATCGGATCTGGAAAGATCGGCCTCGAGGTGGCAAAAATGATCTTCCCTTTCGGGGTCAAAGTTATTGCTTATGACCCTTATCTCAAAGAGGTCCCTGAAGGCATTGAGCTTAAAGACTTCGATGCGGTTCTCAAGGAATCGGACTTCATCTCCATCCACTGCCCTTTGAATGACTCAACCCGCCACCTGATCGGAGAAAAAGAATTTAAAAAGATGGATAAAAAGCCTCTTCTCATTAACACTTCAAGGGGGCCCATCATCGATGAGAAAGCCCTGATTCAGGCTCTGCAGGAAGGCCTCATCAATGGTGCGGGACTCGATGTGCTGGAGAAAGAGCCGCCCGATTCTAAAAATCCCATGCTCGCAATGGAGAATGTCATTTTCTCTCCACATGTGGGTTTCTATTCTGAAGAGTCAATCAGTGAATTGAAACGAAGAACAGCTAAAAATGTTTTGGATGTTCTGATCGGAAGGTGGCCCGGTTCCGTGGTGAATCAAGGGGTAAAAGGTAAGACACGGGCAGTCATCTCTGAGGATTAAAACGGGGCATTCCTGCCTACTTTAGAAGTTTCGTTATATTCTTTACTTTATCAGCGGTCTCCTTGATCTCCCTGGCCTCCTTCAGGCCCGGAATCTCTTCAACTTTTTTCTTCAAATCGGAGATTAGGCTTCCTTTCTGATTCTCTCCCTCTTTTCCCTTCTCCGGCTTTTTTTCTTCCTTTATTTTTCTCAGTTCCCTGATCGTCTTCCCGAGACCTTCCCCTATTTCAGGAAGCCTCTTCGCCCCGAAAAGTAGAAAGATGATGACCAGAATAATCAGAATTTCAGGCAATCCCAGACCGAACATGACGAACTCCTCAGTTCGGAGTGCTTAGTTCGGAGCTCGGAGTTAAGAAAAAAATTCAAGAGCTTTATCTCTCTGTAATTTAACTCTCCGAACTACGAACTCCGAACTCATTACTAATTACCGATACTCCCAATGCCCCGGAACCCAGACCCAGCCTCTTCCCCTTGGCTCCCAGCGTCCTGGAACCCAGATGGCGTGAGGCTTCGGACGTTTATGCCAATGACCTGGAATCCAGACCCATTCTCCTCTCCGATGTTCCCAGTATCCAGGCCGCCAGACAACGTTAGAATGGGGAGGGGGGCCATAAACTTCTACACGGGGTTCGGGTGGCCTGACATGGACCGCGCGAGGCGGGCAACCCCATAAGAAGATAGCCATCCCGCAGATGGCAACCAACAAAAAGAGGATGATTAATCTCCTGCCCATGGGAATCCCTCCTTATATATTTTATATTTATACGATATTAGACTCCGATGCAAGAAAAATATTCAATTCACCCTCACCCTGCCTCTCCCCACGGAGGCTGTTTCACAATTCACCGTTCACCCTTCGACATGCTCAGGGCGAACGGTTAAGTAGTTTATTTTTAACTTGCCGTTCTCCGTTCGTGGTGAGCCCTTCGATTTACCGTTCATCCGGAGGCTCTCGAAGGATGAACGGTTCACTCAGGACAGGGTTCTCGAACCATGAACGGAGTAAATATCCCCCAGCAAAGCTGGGGGCTTTACGATTGCTGGCCCCTCAAAGGGGCCTATCCGCAATCGCAAAAGAATCTAATCCCCCTTCATCCCCCTTTGTCAAAAGGGGGAAAGATTTCTCCTCCCTTTGGCAAAGGGAGGTTGGGAGGGATTTTATAAAACGATTTCAAACAATTTATATTCCCGAAAATGTCAAACTCTGCGAGTCCCCCGGCAGAGCCGGGGGTTTACCTAATTGCTAATTACGACACGGTCTTCCGGGGGGAGAGGATAGAGATGAGGAAGGATTATGGCTTGATTTTTTTTGATGTTTCAAATATTTTCCATCTTTCGTATTTAAGTTGAAAGCCTTGGGTTGAGTAGCCCGCAATGCTGATGGATCTTGAGTAAGAAGTATTTAACGTCTTTAAAGCCGTAGGCCATGCGGGATAGCCGTTTTATCTTGTTGTT
>Ga0194127_10002200_pt1 | contig 27096 bp, 23 predicted proteins | sample TA2KigC100mmetaG_FD_148624 | JGI IMG/M metagenome (GOLD analysis project Ga0194127, IMG submission 148624) | Freshwater microbial communities from Lake Tanganyika, Tanzania - TA2015036 Kigoma Deep Cast 100m | ecosystem: Environmental > Aquatic > Freshwater > Lake | place: Tanzania: Lake...
CTGGTTCGTCTGCGGGTTGCGGCCCATGCGGGCCTTGCGGTTCTTCACGGCGAACGTGCCGAAGCCGACGATCTGCACCTCCTTGTCCTTCTTGAGGCCCTTCTGGATCGACGCGATCAGCGCGTTGACCGCGCGCTCCGCGTGGGCCTTGCTGCACTCGCTGCCGAGCTGCTTGCGGACTTCCTGGATCAGGTCTGCCTTGTTCATGGGTTCCTCCGACGAGACGCTCTGAGACGACGCCCGCCCGACACCGGGCGGAACCGCAGGGCATGGAAGCGGTCCCTGCCGGCCTTGGCAAGGGCACCTCGCCCGGAAACCCGGCAACGGCGCGGCCTCCAGGCCACGCGCGGCGCCGCTCGCGAGCCGCCCGCGCAGAACGCTCAAGCCGGAGCGGTGCGCCGGCCGATGACATCGGGGCAACGGCGGGCACCGCCGTGCTCCCCCGAACCCGACGAGGACTTCCATGAGGATCGCGGCCTTGTCCGCCACATTCCTGCTCGCCTTCGCAGCCTGCACGACGACGTCGGAGCAGCCCAAGAGCGATACGTTCCTGCAGCCCAACAGCCTGATGGCCGGGGAGATCGACCGGCGCGTCGAGCAGATCCCCTTCCTGCATCGCGAGGAACTGCTGCAGAACCTGCTGTGGCTCGCGCAGACCGGCGAGCAGACGATTCCGGCGCTGCTGCAGGGGCTGCGGCACGAGCAGCCGAAGGTGCGCAGCTCCTGCGCGTGGGTGCTCGGCCGAATCGGCGACCGGCGCACGATCCCGAACCTGCAGCAGGCCGTGCACGACAGCGACCCGACCGTGCGCCTGGAGTGCGCGCGCACGCTCGTGCTGCTCGGCGACCTCTCGTGCTGCCCGGCCCTGATCGAGGGCCTCGACAACGAGCGCAAGGAGGTTCGCTACCTGTGCCACGAGGCGCTGAAGAGCTCGACGGGTCGCGACTTCAGCTACGACCACCTCAGCGAGAGCAAGGACCAGATGCAGCTCGCGGTGCTGCGCTGGCGGCAGTGGTGGAGCGACTACTCCGGCGACGCGCAGTTCGCGCAGAGCTACCAGCAGAAGAACGGTCTGCAGGCCCTGCCGGCGCAGCCGATGGGCGAGACGCAGAACCCGCCGCCGGGGAACCCCGACGGGCAGCATGCCGAGATCCAGTTCCCGCCGCCGGACAAGACGGGCAATGGTGGCGCGGGCACGAACCAGACGGTCGAGCCGAATCCGGCTCCCGCGCGGCCGAACGGCGGCCAGTAGGGGCATCTCGCGCCTGGGCCCCCCGGCGGGCGCGGCCTCTGCCAGACCGGGCGCCGCGCGCGCGGTCCACGGGTTTCCTCGCGGGGTTGCGGTGCTAGACTGCAGCGAGCCCCTCCCACGCGAACCCTTGGGTCCCTTATGCGTCGAACCCAGTCCGGCTTCACCCTGATCGAACTGCTGATCGTCATCACGATCATCACCGCGCTGATGGCCCTGCTGCTGCCGAACCTCATGCAAGGGCATGACGCGGCCAACGCTATCGGGGACAAGCTGAACCTCGAGCGCCACTTCCAGTGGATGGTGGTCTACAAGAGCAAACACGGCGGCGCGCTGCCGCCCGAAGGCGGCATCCGCTTCGTGATGTCGACCTGGACCTCGGGCACCGTCGAACACACGCAGGAGAACCTCGAGCGCTACTTCACGCCGGGCCCGGCGCGCGACAACGATCTGGCCTTCCAGGACTACAAGAAGCAGGTCAGCCGCGGCGAGGATCCGTGGCCGACGCTCAACGACGTCGACCGCACTTCGACGCACTACTGCGGACGAGCGAAGAAGTGGGCCAGGGATCGGGAGAGCGGGTCGGAAGAAGCGTGGATGGCGAACGACAACGACACCCTCTGGTCGTTGCGCGACGGCACGATCCACGTGCTGCTGAGTGGCGGCAACGTGCGCGAGTACAACTACGACGTGCTGCGGCAGGAGCTCGGGTTGCCCCCGTTCGACAAGAACAAGCCGATCGTGACCTGGGGCGAGAACTCACCGATCGAGGTCTGCAGGAAACTCGACGACAGCTGATTGCCCGCCGCCGCGACGCGGGGAAGCAGCACGGGCGAACCGGAGCACGCTGGCCCCGCTGCGACGCGGGGCGGCAGCGCGCATGCCTGTTCCGGCTCGCGCCGGGTCGATCAGAAGAACTCCATCACGGGCACCGCGTAGGCGACCGTGCCCGTCGCGGCCGTGCGGTCGTTGCTGTTCGCGATGCGGCACGTGCGGATCGGCACCGGGCCCGGCGGCGGCGTGACGAACGTCGTGCCGTCGGCGAAGGCCAAAGCACCGGTGCCGAGGTGCGCGGAGCCGGCCTGGGCCCAGAGCCGGTAGCCCGGCGGCAACAGCGGCAGGCCGGTGAGGCTGCCGTCGTAGGCGCCCTGCGCGTCGGGCGCGCCGGGCAGCACGAACCACACGTCGGTGGAGCCCCACAGCGTGCAGGCCGTGTTCGTGGGCCATGGCGTCGCGGTGGGGGAGCCACCGAGCGCGAGCCACGCGCGCGCGAGGTTGCCCCCGGTCTCGGCGACGCCGTTGCGCAGCGCGACGTCGATCTGCGTCTGGGCCACGTGCCGCCAGAAGGTCATCGTCGCGTAGGCCGGGCTGCTGCCGCCCGGTGGGGGGCAACCGAGCCCGTGCCGGAAGCCGGGCTGCTCGGCGCGGCCGTCGGAGTAGTTCTCGTGCGCGTCGAGGTAGATCGACAGGTTGCGGTTGCTGCCGGCCGCGGAGCTGTTGCCGAAGATCTCGACGTCGACGCACAGCGTGCCACCCTGCGGCGGCAGCTGGAACGGCGTGGTGTAGGGGATCTGCAGCTCGAAGGCCGGCGCCGGGTCGAGGCCCGGCCGGTTGGTCGGCGGCAGGGTCACGAACTGCCGCGGCAGCACCGTGACGGGGTTCGGGCCGACGTTGTTGGCGAACGTCGTCGAGGCCTGCGTCGGCAGGTTCGGCGCGAGCGACAGCGTGACCTGCAGTTCGCACTGCAAGCCGTCGACGAGGCCGCGCACCTGCACGGCGTCGCGCCGGTAGGCGTGGCCGTGGATCCAGGTGCCGCCCGGCAGGTCGGCGTGCAGCGTCTGCATGCGCGCGTTGGCGCGGCCGATCGGCAGGTGCGTGTAGGAACTGCCCTCGAGCTGGGCGCGATCCGCCGGCGAGACGGAGGGGGACTGGGACTGGGAACGGACGGCGAGCAGCGCGAGCGCCGCCAGCAACGGAAAAAAGTGGTGGTGGATCATGTCTTGGGTAACGCGGCCGTCTCGGCCCATCCGAGCGGGCGCGCGAACCGGTGGCGCGGCGGCGTGCAAATCGGCAGGAAAATGTGCGCGAGACGTTTGCACGGCGGCGCCGCGGGTCGCTAGCATCCTCGCCCCTCGCTACCTCCCACACGCGGTGGGGATGAGCAGCCTCCCCCGACAACCAAGTTCCGGCACGCGCGCACTCGGCGCGGGCCTGACCCTGGCGGCCTCGGTCGGGTTGTTCGCCTACGGCGGCCTGTGGCTCGACGGCCGGCTCGGCAGCAAACCGCTGTTCCTGCTGGTCGGCGTCGGCTGCGGCATCGTCGGCGGCATCCTGCATCTGATCCGCGTGCTGGCCCCCGAGTTGTGGCCGTTCGGGAGGTCGCGAAGGAACGGTGGCCCCCCGGGCCATCGCAAGAGCCCGTAGTCCTCACCGCCCTCTCCCGCTTGCCGCCCTCCGCATCCGAAGTCGACCCCGCGCCGCTGCCCGATCCCGGGCTGGGCGGCGCCGCGTTCCGGCGCGCGCTGCTGGCCGGTGCCGGCGCGGCGGCTCTCGGTCTCGGCGTGGTGCTGGCGACGGGCGCCCTGCCCGCGGGAATGACGCCGTTCGTCGCCGGCGGGACCGTGCTGGCGGTGGGGGCCGGCGCGCTCGCGCTGGTCGTGCACGGCCGGTGGATCGACCGCCCCGCGCAGCGGGGCACGCCCGGCGACGGCCGCCTGCTCGCCGGGCGCCTGCAGACGCTGCTGGGGTTGTCGTTCGTCGTCAAGCTCGCGCTGTTCGCCGCCGGCGCGTTCACGCTCGTGGGCCTCGGCGTCGGGTTCCCGCAGATCGCCGCCTTCGCCATCGCGTTCGCGGCGGCCTCGCTGCTGTGCCAGGGCACGGCCGCCCTGTGCCTCGAACGCGCGCTGTCGCGCCGGGCGCGCGGCGCGACAGCATCCCGCAGCGTGCTCCCCGAATCATGAGCGAGAAGCAACCAACCAGGTCGTCGTGGTCCGGCTGGCCCGCGTGGTCCGGCTGGCGGCTGGGCCCAGCACTGGCGAGCCTGCTGCTCGCGGTGCTGTGCCTCGCGGGGTCGGTGCGCGCGCAGCAGGCGGAGGCGCCCCCGCACGACGGACCGCCGGCCGCACCGCAGCATGCGGAGCAGCAGCACAGGAAGAAGTTGACGCTCGAGATGGCGAACAACGAGTTCTTCGCCTGGCAGTTCGAGCACAGCGTGCCCTACATGATCTTCGACCCGGGCATCGGGCCGAAGTACACGCGCAAGGACGGCAAGCAGGAGTCGCTGCTCGCGGTCTACAACATCCAGCCGTGGCAGTGGGTCGCGGTCGGCCTGATGCTCGTGCTGTTCCTGCCCGTCGTCGCGAGCTTCCGCCGCGCGTCGGTCGGTCGGGTCACGCGCATCCTGCGCGGGTTCTGCCTGTGGATCCGCGACGAGATGGTCTACCGCGTGATGGGCCGGGAGGACGGGCGACCGTTCGTGCCCTACTTCCTGTTCGTGTTCTTCTTCATCGCGCTGCAGAACTGCATCGGGCTGATCCCGAGCGTCGGCCACGGCTTCCCGTCCGCCATCTACACGGCGACCGGTACGCCCTACGTGACCGGCGCGCTCGCGTTGGTGACGCTGCTGATGATGCTCGGCTTCGGCATGAAGAAGAACGGCGTGGTCGGCTTCTGGAAGGGCCTCGTGCCGCACGTGCCGTGGCCCCTGTTCCCGATGATGTTCGTGGTCGAACTGATCGGGCTCTGCGTCAAGCCGTTCGCGTTGACCGTCCGTCTGTTCGCGAACATGCTCGCCGGCCACCTCGTGATCGGCTCGGCGATCGGCTTGATCTTCCTGTTCACGAAGATGCAGGGCGGCGCGATCACGAGCTATCTGACGGCCGTGCCGTGCGTCGGCCTCGCCGTCTTCATCTACGCGATCGAGGCCTTCGTCACGCTGCTGCAGGCCTACATCTTCACGTTCCTGAGCATCACCTTCGTCCACCTGGCGATGCACCAGGAGCACTGACCCCTTCACCTGAATCCCCAGACCGTCACGGAGAACACGATGCTGCTCGAACTCATCCAGGATCCCCAGGCCCAGGAAGTCGCCAAGATCGCCGCCGCCAACATCGGCCCGAGCCTCGGCGCCGGCATGGCCGCCGGTCTCGCCACGTTCGGCGCCGCCTTCGGCATCGGCCGGATCGGTGCCGCTGCCGGTGAAGGCATTGCCCGGCAGCCCGAGGCCGCGGACGCGATCAAGGGCAACGCGCTGCTGCTGTCGGCACTGGTCGAAGGCGTCGCGCTGTTCGCGGCGGTCATCGGCCTCCTGCTCGCGCTGAAGTGATCGCCGTGGTCGCCGCGGCCGCGCCACCGTGCCCGGGCCGCGGGGCCGTTCTCCGTTCCCGACTCCCAGCCACCAGGAGTTCGCCGTGATCCTCGCCAGCTCCGTCCTCGCCGCCGGCGTCGCCCTCAGCGAAGGCCCCCGCCCCCTCGGCGGCATCCTCGACTTCTCGTTGGGCGCCACCGTGTGGACGGTGATCGCGTTCTTCCTCGCGTTGCCCGTGATGTGGAAGTTCGTCTACGGGCCGATCACGAAGGCGCTCGAGGAGCGCGACAAGAAGGTCGAGGACGCGATCCTCGCCGCCGACGTCGCGCGCAAGGAAGCCGAGGCCAGCATGGCCGAGGCCAGGGCCGCCCTCGAGAAGGCGCAGGCCGAGGCGCGGCGCATGGTCGACGAAGCGGTCGCGCGCGCCGAACGGCAGGCTGCCGAGGCCGCGCGGGCCGCCGACGAGCGCGCGCAGGCCGCGCTGCAGAAGGCGCGCGACGCGATCGCGGCCGAGAAGCGGCAGGCGCTGCTGGAGATCCGGGCCGAGGCCGTCGCGCTGACGATCGCCGCGACCGGCAAGCTGCTGCAGCAGAACGTCGACGCGCCGCAGAACCGGCGGCTCGTCGAGGGCTTCCTGCAGGGGGCCGGGCGGTCATGACCCTGCTCGCCAGACGGTACGCGACGGCGCTGCACCGGCTCGCCGGCGAAGCGGGGGCCGTCGACGCGGTCGCCGCGGACGTGCAGGCGCTGCACGGCGCGCTGCTCGCCCCGGGGGCGCGCGCGCTCTTGCTGAGCCCCGACGTCACGGCCGCGGAGCGAAGCCGGCTCGTGCAGAAGATCGGCGCGGGCCGCCATCCGCTCGTGCAGAACCTGCTCCTCTTGCTGCAGCGCCGGCGGCGCCTCGCCGTGCTGTTCGACCTGCACGGCGAACTGCGCGCGCTGCTGCTCGCGCAGCGCGGCGAGGTCGAGGGCTTCGTCGAGTCGCCGCTGCCGCTCGGCGACGCCGAACTGCAGGCGCTCGCGGCGCTGGCCGGGCGCCTGTCCGGCAAGAAGGTCCTGCTGACCGCGGCGCTGCAAACCGACCTGCTCGGCGGCGTGCGGCTGCGGATCGGCAACGTGCTCTACGACGGCTCGCTGCGCAGTTCGCTGGAGCAGCTCGAGGGGCGCCTGTTGCAGGCGTCGCTCTGATCCCCCGGTCCCCATCCCATTCCCGACTGTTCGCTGCGAATCACCATGGATCTGAAACCATCCGAAGTCGCCACCGTGCTCAAGGCCGAGATCGAGGGCTTCCAGGGCCGGATGCAGAAGTCGAGCGTCGGCACGGTGCTGATGGTCGGCGACGGCGTCGCCCGCGTGCACGGCCTCGACGACTGCATGATGAACGAACTGCTGGACTTCGGGCACGGCGTGTTCGGCGTCGCGCTGAACCTCGAGGAGGACAACGTCGGCGCGGTGCTGCTCGGCAGCGACGCGGCGATCAAGGAAGGCGACACGGTGCGCACGACGGGCCGCATCATCTCGGTGCCGACCGGCCTGCAGCTGTGCGGGCGCGTGGTCGACGCGCTCGGCCGCGCGGTCGACGGCAAGGGCGAGATCAAGGTGGGCCCGAACGACCTGCGGCCGATCGAGGGCCGCTCGCCGACGGTGCCCGAGCGCCAGCCGGTCAAGGAGCCGCTGCAGACCGGCATCAAGTCGATCGACTCGATGATCCCGATCGGCCGCGGCCAGCGCGAGCTGATCATCGGCGACCGCCAGACCGGCAAGACCGCGCTGATCATCGACACGTTCATCAACCAGAAGTCGACCGGCGGCGGCGACCCGAACCACCCCAAGCAGGTGATCTGCATCTACGTCGCGGTCGGCCAGAAGCAGTCGACGGTCAAGGCGGTCGTCGACAAGCTCGAGAAGTACGGTGCCCTGCCCTACAGCATCGTCGTCAGCGCCCCGGCCTCGGCCGAGGCCTCGATGCAGTTCCTGGCGTGTTACGCCGGCGCCTCGATGGGCGAACGGCTGCGCGACGAGGGCCGCCACGTCGTCGTCGCCTACGACGACCTCTACAAGCAGGCGCTGGCCTACCGCCAGGTCATGCTGCTGCTGCGCCGGCCGCCGGGCCGCGAGGCGTTCCCGGGCGACGTGTTCAACCTGCACAGCCGCCTGCTCGAGCGCGCCGCGAAGCTCAGCGACAAGCGGGGCGGCGGCTCGCTGACCGCGCTGCCGGTCGTCGAGACGCAGGAAGGCGACGTGTCGGCCTACATCCCGACCAACGTGATCTCGATCACCGACGGGCAGATCTTCCTCGAGTCGTCGCTGTTCAACGCCGGCCAGCGGCCCGCCGTCAACGCGGGCATCTCGGTGTCGCGCGTCGGCGGCAACGCGCAGATCCCGGCGATGAAGAAGATCGCCGGCGGCCTGCGCATCCAGCTCGCGCAGTTCCGCGAACTCGCGGCGTTCGCGCAGTTCGGCAGCGACCTCGACAAGGCGACGCAGCAGGCGCTGACGCGCGGCCAGCGCATGACGGAACTGCTGAAGCAGCCCGAGTTCGGCCCGGTGCCGGTCGAGGAGCAGGTCGTGATCCTCTACGCGGGTTCGTCGGGCGCGCTCGACAGCATCCCGCTCGGCCGCGTCGCCGAGTTCGAGAAGAAGTACCTCGCGTTCGTGCGCAGCACGCACGCCGACCTGCTGGAGACCTTGCGCAAGGAGCGCAAGTGGACCGAACCGGTGCAGAAGCGCTGCGACGAGATCTGCGCGAAGTTCAAGGCCGAGTTCACGAGCTGACCGGTGGGAGCGGTGGCCCCGTTGCCGGAGACCCGGTGAAGCGAGCGACCTGAAGCATGGCGAACCTCAAGGAACTCCGCGGGCGCATCAAGTCGGTGGCCAGCATCGCGCAGATCACGCGCGCGATGGAGATGGTCGCGTCGATGAAGCTGCGCAAGGTGCAGGCCAAGGCGCAGAGCTTCCACCCCTACACGGACGAGATCCGGCACATCCTCGACGCGGTGGCCGGCCGGGTCGGCGCCACGGCCGAGCTGCCGCTGTTCCGGCGGCGGCAGGTGCGCACGGTCGGCATGTTCGTCGTGGCCTCGGACCGCGGGCTGTGCGGTTCCTACAACAGCAACCTGCTGTTCGCGCTGCGCCGGCGCGTCGAGGAACTGCAGGCGGCCGGCGCGCAGGTGAAGTTCTGGTGTTACGGCCGCAAGGGCTACACGTGGCTGATGCGCCGCGGATTCGCCGTCGAACGGTTCTTCGTCGAGCCGCCGCTCGACAAAGCGGACTTCGCCGCGGCCAAGCTCGTCGGCCAGGTGCTGGTCGAGGCGTTCGCGTCCGGCGCCGTCGACGAGGTGCGCCTCTGCTTCACCCGCTTCCAGTCGATGATCAAGTTCGTGCCGACCGACGTGCCGTTCCTGCCGATCGGCGCGATCGCGGGCGGGCCGGACGCCCCGGCGCGGCACGGCGTCGACTTCCTGCTCGAGCCCGACGCCCGGACGGTGTTCGACCGGCTGGTGCCGCGCTACCTCGAGACCGTGGTGTTCGACGCGATGCTGCAGGCGCTCGCCAGCGAGCACGCCAGCCGCCGCATGGCGATGAAGAGCGCGACCGACGCCGCGGTGCGCATGAACAAGGGCCTCAAGAAGGTCTACAACCGCGCGCGGCAGGAGAACATCACCAAGGAGCTGCTCGACATCGTCGGCGGCGCTTCCGCCGTGAGCTGAGCGCCGGCGCCGCGCCGGACCACCGAGACGACATCCAGAAACCGAGGACAGTAGACGTGACGACCGCCGCCCAGATGGAAGGAAGGATCCTGCAGGTGTTCGGCCCCGTGGTGGACGTGCAGTTCCCCGAGGGCCACATGGCCAAGCTCTACAACGCGATCACGGTGGTCGACCGGCAGAAGGGCATCGACCTCGTGCTCGAGGTCGCCCAGCAGCTCGGCAACAGCACCGCGCGCTGCGTCGCGATGTCGTCGACGGACGGCATGAGCCGCGGCATGGTGGCCGTCGACACCGGCGCGCCGATCTCGGTGCCGGTCGGCGAGTGCACGCGGGGCCGGCTGTTCGACGTGCTGGGCCGGCCGCTCGAGGTCGGCGTCGACCACCCGCGCACCAAGAAGCCGATGCCGCCCGTGCCGGTGAAGGACCGGCTGCCGATCCACCGGCCGGCGCCGACCTTCGACGTGCAGCAGCCGATCACCGAGGTGTTCGAGACCGGCATCAAGGTCGTCGACCTGCTGTGCCCGTTCGCCAAGGGCGGCAAGATCGGCCTGTTCGGCGGCGCTGGCGTCGGCAAGACCGTGTTGATCCAGGAGCTGATCCGCATCACCGCGGTCGAGAAGGGCGGCTTCTCGGTGTTCTGCGGCGTCGGCGAGCGCACGCGCGAGGGCAACGACCTGTGGCTCGAGATGGCCGAGGCCGAGTACACGGACGCGAAGGGCCAGAAGGCCTCGGTGCTCGACAACGCGGTGCTCGTGTTCGGCCAGATGAACGAACCGCCCGGCGCGCGCCTGCGCGTCGGCCTGACCGGGCTCACGATGGCGGAGTACTTCCGCGACGTCGAGGGCAAGGACGTGCTGCTGTTCGTCGACAACGTGTTCCGCTTCGTGCAGGCGGGCTCCGAGGTCTCCGCGCTGCTGGGCCGCCTGCCGAGCGCGGTCGGCTACCAGCCGACGATGGCGTCCGAGATGGGCGCCCTGCAGGAGCGCATCACGTCGACCAAGAAGGGCTCGGTCACCTCGATGCAGGCCGTCTACGTGCCCGCCGACGACATCACCGACCCCGCGCCGGTCGCGACCTTCGCGCACCTCGACAGCACGATCATCCTCGAGCGCCAGATCGCCGAGCTCGGCATCTACCCGGCCGTCGACCCGCTGAAGTCGACGTCGAAGATGCTGTCGCCGAACGTCGTCGGCGAGGAGCACTACAAGGTCGCGCGCGACGTGCAGCGCACGCTGCAGCGCTACCAGGACCTGCGCGACATCATCGCGATCCTCGGCATCGAGGAACTCAGCGAGGAGGACAAGCTGGTGGTCGCGCGCGCGCGGCGCATCCAGCGTTTCCTGTCGCAGCCGTTCTTCGTCGCGGAGGCCTTCACCGGCACGCCGGGCAAGTTCGTCAAGCGCGAGGACACGGTGCGCTCGTTCCAGGAGATCCTGGCCGGCAAACACGACAACCTGCCCGAGCAGGCCTTCTACATGGTCGGCTCGATCGAAGAGGCCGTGGCGCGCGGCAAGGCCTGACCCGAGGAACCGCGATGGCCTCCGAACTGCATCTGCGCGTCGTCACACCGGACCGCACCATCGTCGACCGCAAGGTCGCGGCGGTCACGTTCCAGGGCGTCGACGGCAGCTACGGCATCCTGCCGCGCCACGCGCCGCTGCTGACGGCGATCGCGCACACGGGCGTCGTGCGCATCACCGAACTCGACGGCAAGAAGGTCGAGATGTTCGCCTCCGACGGGTTCGCGCAGGTGCAGCACAACGTGCTGACGCTGGTCTGCGAAGCCGGCGAGTTCGCGCACGAGATCGATCTCGAGCGCGTCAAGGCCGCCGAAGCGAAGGCCCGCGAGCGGCTCTCCGGCCTCGAACGGTCCAGCGAGGAGTTCATCAGGGCCGAGGCGTCGCTGCGCAAGGCGCTCGCGCGCGAGATGGTCGCGCGCCGCGGTTCGGGCACCGGCAACCTGACCTGAGGTTCCCGGCGCCGCCGCGCGGCGACCTGCGACGGACGAAACCACGCACTCGGGCGCCGCTGCGGCGCTGCTGCCGAGGTTCCCGGCGCGTCCGGAGGGCCGTTGCCGCCGGAGGCTGCGCCGCCGCGGCGGAGTTTGCGGCGCGCCTCAGGTCGGCGAGGCGGGGAAATCGATATCCGGGGGGGCACGGACCGTGCGGTCTCGGGATCGCGCGCGCCGGGGCCGCGCATCGCCGGAGTCGAACATGAGGATCCAGACCCGTCTGCTCGCCAGCATCACGATCGCCAGCGGCCTGGTGCTGGTCGCCATCGCCGTCATGACGGAATCGGCCATGCAGGAGGCCGCGCTGCGCAGCGCGGTGCAGCAGGCGGTCGCGGTCGTGCACGCCGCGGACCAGGCCCGCGACCACCTCGCCCGGATGCACGAGGAAGGGGCCGTCGATCTCGACGCCCTGCTGCAGCGCAGCCGGCAGGAGATGGCGGCGAACGGTGGCGACTACCGGTCGACCGGGGCGTTCCGCGCGATCCCCGTGGTCGCGGGCATCGAAGCGGCCAAGGGTGCGGCGCGGGCGGCGGGCATGGACCTGACGGTCACTGCGCTGGCCGCGAGGAACCCGGACCACGACCCGGGGCGCGACCAGCGCGGCGGGGCCTTCCGCAGCGCACTGCTCGCCGAACTCACCGCGCAGGTGCAGCGCGGCGGCGACGACGTGCTGTGGCGGGTCGACCAGCAGAACGACACGCTCGTGTTCCAGCACGCGATCGAACTGTCGCAGTCGTGCATGCCGTGCCACGGCGACCCGGCGAAATCGAAGTCGGGGGACGGCAAGGACCCGCTGGGCTTCCGGATGGAGAACTGGCGCCCCGGCGACGTGCACGGTGCCTACGAGGTGCGCACGCCGCTCGGACCGGTGCGCGCCGCGGCGCGCGCGACGGCACTGCAGGTCGCCGGCCTCGGCGCCCTGGTCGGGCTGCTCGGCGTCGGCGCCTTGATCCTGGTCCTGCGCCGTTCGATCGCGACACCGATCCAGCGGGCCATCGCGACGCTGCGGCAGGGGGAAGGGGACCTGCGCATCCGGCTCGACGCCACGCGCCAGGACGAACTCGGCGACCTCGGCCGCTGGTGCAACCACTTCCTGGGCCAGATACAGGGGGTTCTGGCCGGCATCGCCCGGCACGCCGGCGGCGTGCTGGCGGCGGCCAACCAACTCGACGCGAGCGCCGCGGAACTCAGCCAGGGTGCGTCGCGCACCGGCGTGCAGGCAGGTCAGGTTGCCGCGGCCGCCGAGGAACTCAGCGCGAACATCACGAGCGTCGGCAAGAGCGGCGAGACGATGGCGGCGACGTTCCGCACGGTGGCAGCCGCAGTGGAGCAGATGACGGCCAGCATCGCGGAGGTGGCCAAGGGTGCCGATGCCGCCGCATCGGTCGCGGGTCAGGCGGAGACGCTGACGCGGCAGAGCAGCACGCGGATCAGTGAACTCGGCGCGGCGGCCAACGAGATCGGCCGCGTCGTCGAGACGATCCAGGACATCGCCGAGCAGACCAATCTGCTCGCGCTGAACGCGACGATCGAAGCGGCGCGCGCCGGGGAGGCCGGCAAGGGCTTCTCGGTGGTTGCCAACGAGGTGAAGGACCTGGCGCGGCAGACCGCGGAAGCGACCCAGGACATCCGGGCCCGGATCGAGCGCATCCAGGGCACGACGAAGGAGTCGGTGACCTCGATCGCGGCGATCGACGGCATCATCGCGCAGGTCAGCAGGAGTTCCCAGACGATCGCGGCCTCGGTGGCCGAGCAGCGTTCGGCAACCCAGGAGATCTCGCGCAACCTGGTGCAGAACACGGCCGCGATCGAGGTCGTGAGCCGCAGCGTGACCGAGAGCGCGACGGCGAGCCAGGACATCACGAAGGGCGTTGCGGAAGTCGACGCGATGGCGCGCAGCGCGGCGGCCGGCGCCGAGCAGTCGCAGGCCGCGGCGCGCGCCTTGCGCGGCTTCGCGGAGCAACTGCAGGAGCTGGTGGGGAAGTTCGCGGTGTGACGCCGTGCCCCGGCCGGTTCGGGGCGCGACACGCAGCGACAGCAAGGAGGAGACACCGATGGGCGAGGAAGACCCGGGGCTGCAGGATCTGGTCAACGACTTCGTGATCGAGGCACGGGAGCACCTGGCGACGGTCGAAGCGCACCTGCTCGGGCTCGAGAGCGGCGCCGACAGCGGGCCGGACGCGATCAACCGCCTGTTTCGCGCCGTGCACTCCGTGAAGGGCGTCGCCGGGTTCCTCGGCTTCGAGAACGTCAACCGGCTCGCGCACACGATGGAGAGCGTGCTGGACCTGGTCCGCAAGGGGCGGCTGCTGATGGCGCCGCCGATGGTCACCGAGCTGCTCGGAGCGACCGACCTGTTGCGCTCGCTGATCGAGCGCGTGCGCGAGAGCGACACGGTGCCGATCGACGCGCAGGTGGCGACACTGCAGCACTTCCTGGCCACCGAGCAGAGCGCGAAGTCGCACGCGGCGGGTGCGGCGACCCCGGCGGAGCTGCCGCTGGATCCTGGCGAGGCGCTGCTCGAGCTCGACCTCGTGGTGCCGCGGCTGGAGTTGGCGCTGGGCCGCCCGATCGGCGAACTGCCCGGGGTGCTGGCCGAACTCGGCCGCGTGGTGGCCGGCGCGAGCCAACTGGGCGCGGTGTGCGCCGGCGACCACGGTCCGCGGGACCCGCTGCGCGTGCAGTTGGTCACCGGACGACCGGCCGAGGCCGTGCGGAGCGCGCTGCACCTCGAGGTCGACGAAGTGCGAGTGCTGCGCACGGCGCCTCTGGCGCCGGCGCCGAGCGCGTCCGGTGGCGAGGTGCGGCCGGCGGCGGCCGCCGTGGCGCAGCAACCTGCCCCGCCCGGTTCCGGTGCAACCGATCGGGCGGGTGCGGTGGAAGCCGGCAAGCCCGGGCCGGGGCCGGCCGCGCCGGTCCAGGGAGCCGAAGCGCACAACGAGTCGATCCGCGTCTCCGTGCACCTGCTCGACAAGCTCATGAACCTGAGCGGCGAGCTCGTGCTCGGGCGGAACCAGCTGATGCAGGCGCAGGGCACCGGCAACGAGAAGGGCGTCGCGATCGCATCGGCGCGGCTGAACCAGGTCGTCGGCGAGGTGCAGGAGGCGGTCCTGCAGACTCGCATGCAGCCGGTCGGCAACCTGTTCGGTCGCTTCCCGCGCGTCGTGCGCGACCTCTCGGGCAAGCTCGGCAAACGCTGCCGGCTGGAGACCGAGGGCGGCGGCGTGGACCTCGACCGCTCGATCCTCGAGGCGCTCAGCGACCCGTTGACGCACCTCGTGCGCAATGCCGTCGACCACGGCCTCGAACGGCCAGAGGAACGGCAGGCGGCGAGGAAGGACCCAGAGGGGGTGGTGCGGCTCCTGGCGGCCCAGCAGGGCGGCAACGTGCGCATCACGATCACGGACGACGGCCGCGGCATCGACCCGGCGCGGCTGCGCAGGAAGGCCGTCGAGAAGGAACTCGTCACCGCGGACCAGGCCGCCGTGATGAGCGACCGCGAGGCGGTCTTGCTGATCTTCGCGCCAGGGTTCTCGACTGCGGAGCAGGTCACCGATGTCAGCGGCCGCGGCGTCGGCATGGACGTCGTCCGTTCCAACATCGAGAAGCTCGGCGGCCACGTCGACGTGCACAGCACCCTCGGGCGCGGCACCGTGGTCGCGATCACGATCCCGCTGACGCTGGCGATCCTGCCGGCGATGGTGATCCGCAGCGGGGCCGGACGCTACGTGCTCGCGCAGGCGAACGTGGCCGAGCTCGTGCGGATCCGCGGCGCAGAGGCCGCGGAGCGGGTGGTGCGCATGGAGGGCCACGAGGTGCTGCGGCTGCGCGGCAGCGTGTTGCCGCTGTTGCGCCTGCGGCAGGTGCTCGGTGAGCCGGCCGGCGCGTCCGGGGCCGCGGCGACGATCGTCGTCGTCGAGACCGGCAATCTGCGCTACGGCCTCGTCGTCGACGGGCCGCCGGACGCCGAGGAGATCGTCGTCAAGGCGCTCGGCCGCCACCTGAAGGGCCGCGTCGAGTATTCAGGCGCGACGATCCTCGGCGACGGGCGCGTGGCGATGATCCTCGACGCCGCCGGCATCGCCGAGGCGGCCAGGCTCGCGGCGACCGAGAACGCGGACGCGCCGCCGGCCGCCGGTCCCGGCCACGAGGCGGCCGAGGCGACCGCGATGGTGCTGTTCAGCAACCACCCGCGCGAGACCTTCGCCGTGCCGCTCGGCCTCGTCGATCGCATCCAACGCGTCGAAGCCGCGGCTCTCGCCGACGTGGGCGGCAGGCTGGTCTACGCCGAGGGCGACGCGGTGCTGCCGGTGGTGCGGCTGGAACAGGTCGTGCGCGCCGAGCCGCCGGAGACGTCGCCACGCGTGTCGGTGCTGGTGTTGCGCGTGGGCAACCAGAAGCTCGGCGTCGTGGCGCCGCAGGTCGAGGACGTCCGCTCGCTGACCGTGCGCGTCGACGACCGCACGCTCGCGGAGCCCGGCGTGCTCGGCAGCTTCCGGCTGCGCGACCGCACCGTGCGCATGCTCGACGTCGGCACCGTGGCCCGGCGGGCGCTGCCGCAGCTGTTCTCGGGGAACGAGGGCGGCCCGCCGCGGCCCGTTCCGGCGGGCGCCCAGGCCCCGGTCGCCGCGCCGGCGCGCAAGCCGATCCGCGTGCTGTTCGCCGAGGACACGAAGTTCTTCCGCGAGCACGTGACGCGCACGCTGCGCGCAGCGGGGTTCGAAGTCGTGGCGGCCGCCGACGGCGAACTGGCGTGGCGCGAGATCGAGCGGGCGGAGGCGGTGTTCGACGTCGTCGTCACCGACGTGCAGATGCCGAACTGCGACGGACTCGAGCTGACGCGGCGGATCCGCCGCTCGGAACGGCTGCGCCGCGTGCCGGTCGTGGCGCTGACGTCGCTGAGCAGCAGCGAGGACGAGGCGCGGGGGATGCAGGCGGGGGTCAGCGCCTGGCTCGTCAAGCTCGACGACGCAGCGCTGGTGGCGGCGGTCGCGAAGCACTCGGGAGGTGGCTCGTGAGGCGCGTGCAGGAAGGGATGCAGGTCTGCTGCCGGGTCGGGGCGATGTTGGTCGGCATCGACCTGGACCGCGTGCAGGAGATCAACCGGCACGTCGACCCGACGCCGGTGCCGCTGATGCCCGCGCACGTGCGCGGTCTCGTGAATCTGCGCGGCAGCCTGGTGACCGTGCTGGACCTCGGCCAGGTGCTGCGCGGCCAGCCCACCGCGGTGGGGGCGCGCACGCGGACCGTGGTGGTCGAACTCGGCGACGAGACCTGCGGCCTCGTCGTCGACGAGGTCGGCGACGTCGTCGATGTCGGCCAGCGGCGCCGGGAACCGTTGCCGAGCCACCTGCCGGCCGACCAGCGCCGCTGGTTCACCGGCCTCGTGCAACTGCCAGCCGAACTGCTGCTGCTGCTGGACGTAGACGCGGTGGCGGGCCACGGTGTGCCGGGCGACGGCGCGGCGGGAGCCAGGTGACGCCGGCGCCGCACAAGGTCCGGGTCCTGATCGTCGACGGCGACGCGATCCTGCGGCAGGGACTCACCCGGTTGCTCGGCGAGCATCCGGGCATCGAGGTCGTGGGCTGGGCGATCGGCGGCCGCACCGCGGCGCCGAAGATCGTGAGCTACCGGCCCGACCTCCTGCTGATCGAGATCGGCAGCCAGCCGCAGGATGCCATCGAACTGCTGGAGCAGCTGCACGCCGGCGGATCGCCGGTGCAGCGGGTCGTGCTCGCCAGCAGCGACGTGCCCGACGAGGAACTGGCAAAGGCCGCGGCGCTCGGCGCCACGGCGGTCGTGCGCCGGCCACCCGGATCGCCGTCGGAGGTCCAGCTCGCGCAGTTGTCGCGCGACGTCGTGCCGACGCTGCTGCGCGTCGGCGCGGCGTCGGCGCCGCGCCCCGCCGCGCCGCTGCCGGCCGCGCCGGTCGTGGTGCCGCCGCGGCGGGAGCCCGGCAGCCGTTCGCCGCAGGTGGTCGGGATCGGTGTGTCGACCGGCGGGCCGAAGGCGCTCGCGGCGATGCTGCCGCGGCTGCCCGCGGACTTCCCGCTGCCGATCGTCGTCGTGCAGCACATGCCGCCGCGCTTCACGACGAGCCTCGCCGAGTCGCTGGACAAGAGCTGCACGCTGCGGGTGCGCGAGGCCGCCGACGGCGATCCGATCGTGCGCGGGCGCATCCTGGTGGCGCCCGGCGGCAAGCACATGGCCGTGACGCGAACCGCCGCGGGCGAGGTCGTGCAACTGACCGAGGACCCGCCCGTGTGTTCCTGCCGGCCGTCGGTCGACTACCTGTTCGCCTCGCTGCGGCAGGTCTACGGCGGCCGGGTGGTCGGCGTCGTGATGACCGGGATGGGCGAGGACGGTTGGGTGGGGTCGCGCGCGCTGCACGAAGCCGGCGCGGTGCTGCTGGCGCAGGACGAGGCCAGCTCGACGGTCTACGGCATGCCGCGCGGCCCGATCCAGGCGGGGCTCGCAACCGCGGTGTCCCTGGAGCAACTGGCCGGGGCGATCGTCGACGCCGCGCGGGGGATGCCATGCAGCTGAGGCAAGGCGAGATGTCGTTGATGCGCCAGCTGGCGCTGCAGCTCGCGGGCATCGCGCTCGACGACAGCAAGGGCTACCTGATCGAGTCGCGGCTCGGCGCGATCGCACGGCGCATCGGCTGCGGGAACTTCAACGAGCTGTACTTCCGCGTCCGCTACGGCAACGACAAGGCGCTGGTCGACGAGATCGTCGCCGCGATCACCACGCACGAGACCACCTTCTTCCGCGACGGCGGCCCGTTCGACGCCCTGCAGTGGAAGCTGCTGCCCGAGGTGCTCGACGCCCGCGAACGGCTCGGCCAGCCCCGGCGGCTGCGCATCTGGTCGGCCGCGTGCAGCACCGGCCAGGAGCCGTACAGCATCGGCATGGTGCTGCACGAGACGTTGGGCAGCCTGGCGGGTTGGGACGTGCAGATCGTCGGCTCCGACATCGCCAGGCCGACGCTCGAAGCGGCGCAAGGCGGCGTCTACGCCCCGCACGAGATGGCCCGCAGCGCGCGCCCGGCGCTGATGGCGAAGTACTTCGAGCCGGTGCCCGGCGGCCACCGCGTGGTCGACGCGGTGCGCAAGCTGGTGACGTTCCGCCAGCTGAACCTGCTCGAACCGCTGCCCGCGCTGGGGCAGTTCGACGTGGTCTTCCTGCGCAACGTGCTGATCTACTTCGAGGCCGAAGCGCGGCGGAGCCTGGTGCGCCGGGTCGCCGGCACGCTGCTGCCGCACGGCTGGCTCGTGGTCGGCGCCGCCGAGAACCTGCTCGACGCCGGGCCCGAGTTCGTGCCCGAGACCCACTGCCGGGCCACGGTCTACCAGCCGAACCGGCGGACGCCCGTGTGCAGCTGATCGGGCCGGTCCGGGTGCCCGGGTTTCCCGCGGGTGCTCCGGTTCGCTAGACTTCCCGCCCCTTGCCCCGGGCCCGCCACGCATGAAACCGATCACCGCCTTCGCTGCCGCCGCACTGGTCGCCGGCTGCCTGCTCGCCACCGTTCCGCCGCACCCGCAGGATCCGCCCGCGAAGCCCGCGGCCGGCATCCCCGACTGCAAGGAGATGCAGAAGACCGCGTCCGGCCTCGAGTACGGCGTGCTGCGCGCCGGCAGCAAGGGGGAGTCGCCGGGCCGCGAGGACACGGTCGTCGTGCACTACACGGGCTGGCTCACAGACGGCACGAAGTTCGACAGTTCGCGCGACCGCGGCGAGCCGTTCCGCACGCGCGTCGCCGACGTCGTGAAGGGCTGGACCGAGGCGCTGCAGCTGATGACCCCGGGCGCGCAGTACAAGCTCGTGATCCCGCCGCAGCTCGGCTACGGCGAACAGGCGAACGGCCCGATCCCGGCCAACAGCACGCTCGTGTTCGAGGTCGAACTGCTCGAGGTCGTGCGCATGCCGAAGCTGCGCCCGGCCAATGCCGAGGCGCAGAAGGCGCTGGCGAGCGGCGTGCGCTACGAAGTGGTCGCGCCGGGCACCGGGCCCGCCGCGACGGCCAGACACGCGCTCGCCTTCCGCTACGCGGTGTTCCGCGCCGACGGCACGCTGATCGAGTGCACCGAGCAGACCGGCCAGCGCATCGCGGGTTCGCTGGCGAGCCTGCCGTACGCCTTCCTGAAGGAGATCGCGGTTGGCTGCCGGCAGGGCGACGTGCTGCGCGTCGAGGTGCCGAAGAAAGAAGTGCCGCAGGCGCCGACCGACACCGTGTGGGAGCTCGAACTCGTCGGCCTGTCGGCGCTGCCCGAGGTGCCGCAGTTCCGCCTGCCGGACGCGGCCAAGGTCGTCACCACGCAGTCGGGGCTCAAGTACGAGGTGATCGAGCCCGGCACGGGCAGCTCGCCGACGGCCGCCGACTCGGTGGTCGCGCACTACACGGGCTGGCTCACCGACGGCAAGGTGTTCGACAGCTCGCACGAGCGCGGCTCGCCGAGCACGTTTCCGCTGCGCCGGGTGATCCCGGGCTGGACCGAGGGCCTGCAGCTGATGAAGACCGGCGGCAAGTTCCTGTTCGAGATCCCCGGGCCGCTGGCCTACGGCGCGGCGGGCCAGCCGCCGATGATCCCCGCGAACTGCACGCTGGTGTTCCTCGTCGAACTGATCGAAGTCAAGTCGGCGAAGGCCCGCTGAGCGGCGGTCGCGGTGCGCCGCCGAGCTGGCCGCAGCCGGCCATCACCGTGCGCCCCTTGGTGATCCGGCGCCGCACGGCGAGGCCGCGGCTGCGCAGCCGCGCGACGAAGCCGGCGACCTCGGCGTCGGTGGGGGCCCTGGCGATCGGCGCGGTGCCGGGGTTGTAGGGGATCACGTGCACGAGCACCCTGCCGAGCGGCGCGCAGAACGCGGCGACGCCCGCGGCGTCGGCGGCGGAATCGTTGATGCCGGGCAGCAGACACCAGTGCACGCCGAGCGCGAGGTTTGCCCGCTGCCGGTAGTCGACCAGCGCGCGCTGGATCTCGGCCAGCGGGTAGCGGGCGCCGTGCGGCATCAGCCGCGCGCGCAGCGCGTCGTCGGCGGCGTTCAGGCTCAGCGCGAGGCCGAGCCGCTTCCAGCCGAGACCGCGCAGCGCGCGCAGCCCCGGCACGTGGCCGATGGTGCAGACCGTCAGCCGGTCCTGCGCGTAGCCGAGGCCGCGGCGGTCGGTCAGCACGGCCAGGGCCTGCCGCAGCGAGTCGAAGTTGTCGAGCGGCTCGCCCGTGCCCATGAACACGATCGTGTCGGGGCGCCGGGCGCGGTGCGCCAGCGTCACCTGCGCGGCGATCTCGCCGGCGGACAGGTTGCGCAGCAGGCCCCGCCGGCCCGTCTCGCAGAACGTGCACCCGCGCGCGCAGCCGACCTGCGTCGACACGCACAGGCTGGTGCGCCCGCGGCCCATCGGCAGCTGCACGCTCTCGACCGTGTTGCCGTCGGCAAGGCGCAGCAGGCGCTTGTGCACCGGACCGTGCGGTCCCGGTTCGGCCGCCTCGGCCGCGACCTCGGGCAGGTGCAGTGCGGCCAGCTCGCGCCAGCGCGCCGCCGCGCGCGGGCCCAGGCCGTGGCGCTCCGGGGCGAACGTGCCCTCGCGCAGCGCGGCGCGGTGCAGTGCGGGAGCAGCGCCGGCCCCCTGGCCGGCGCCGAACCAGGCGCGCGCGGCGGCGGCGAGGCCGGCGGCGGTGGTGCCGAGCAGGTCGAGGGGCATCGCGCCCGGAGTCTACCGCGTGCGGCGGCCCGAATTGCTTGGTGTCGCAAAGTAGTCGCGACGACGAAGAAGCGGTGCGCCGGGGCTGCCGGTCTGCCATCATCGGGCCCGCATGGAGACGAACGCCGTTCCCGCCGCCGCGCCGGTGCTGGTGGCCCGCGGGTTGTTCCGGTTCCGGTCCGTCGACGGCCAGCAGGTACCGATCGTGCGCGACGTGTCGTTCGAGCTGCGCGCGGGCGAGTTCGCCACGATCATGGGCCCGTCGGGCTCCGGCAAGTCGACGCTGCTGCACCTGCTCGCGGGGCTGGACCGCCCGTCGGCCGGCGACGTGCTGCTGGCGGGCGAGAACCTCGGTGCCGGCGACGAGGAGCACCGCGCGGCGCTGCGCCGGCGCCACGTCGGCTTCGTCTTCCAGTTCTTCCACCTGCTGCCGGACCTGACGGTCGAGGAGAACGTGACGGGGCCGCTGCGCATCGTCGGCCAGAACCCGAACCGGCACCGCGGGCGGATCCAGAACCTGCTCGAACTGCTCGGCGTGGCCAAGGTGGCGAACCGGCTGCCGGCGGCGCTGTCGGGCGGCGAGATGCAGCGCGTCTCGATCGCGCGCGCGCTCGCGACGCAGCCGCCGCTGGTGCTCGCGGACGAACCGACCGGCAACCTGTCCAGCAAGGCCGGCGAGGAGGTTGTCGCGCTGCTGCGGTCGGTGTGTGCGCGGCTCGGCGCCGCGATCCTGCTGGTGACCCACAACCCGCGCGACGCCGCCGCGGGCGACCGGGTGATGTTCCTGCACGACGGCGCGCTGCGGCAGGCTGCCGAGCTCACGGGAGGTCCCTTCGGTGTCGCTGACGTCTTTCGTCGTCTCGAGGAACTGGGCATCTAGCCGGCTGCGGCTGCTGCTGACCCTGGCCGGCATCGCGCTCGGCGTCGCGATCGTCGTGGCCATCTACGTGATGGACCACAACACGATCCAGAGCCGGCTCCTGCTGCAGGACCCGCAGCGCGGCCGCGTCGACCTCGAGGTCGTGCCGACGGCGACGACGGCGACGACCGAACAGGTCCGCCAGCGGCTGGAACGCCACGCGGGTGTGCAGCGCGTGGCGACCTTCTGCGAGGCGCGCGGCACCGCGGTCGCGGGGGGCAGGTCGCTCGACCTCGCGGTGTTCGGACTCGGCCCGCTGCCGGCGGGGCCGTTCGGCCACTACGCGCTGACCGCGCAGGGGCGCGACCTCGAACCGGCCGACGACGACCTCGAACGTCCCGGCATCCTGCTGGGCCACGAGGCCGCGACGGCGCTCGGCGTGCGGCCCGGCGACCGGTTGCGACTGCGCGGACCCGAGCTGCTGCCGCGGGTCGAGTGTCGCGACGGCAAGCTCGTGACGCTGCCGCTGCCGGCGGGTGCGGCGCCGTTCGCCGCCGAGGTCCAGGTGGTCGGCATCCTGTCGGGGGAACGGCTCGGCGGCCGCAACCAGGGGCACGTGGCCGTCGCCGGGCTCGAACTCGCGCGGCGGCTCGGAACGCGCGGCAGCGACGTGTTCCACGTGCTGCGGCGGCCCGGCGCGGACCTCGACCAGCTGAGCCGGGACCTGCGCGAGGAGTTCCACGTGCAGGACATGCGCGGGGCCCTGATCGGCGAGGGCGCCGACGAGCGCGCGTTCCGCAACGGGCTCAAGGTGCTCGGCGGGCTCGCGCTGCTGCTCGGCATGTACGTGGTGTTCCAGACGCTGTCGCACTCGCTGGTCGCGCGCGTGCGGCAGCTCGGCCTGTTGCGGTGCCTCGGTGCTGGCACCGGCGCGATCACGCGCATCTTCCTGTGCGACGCGCTGCTGCTCGGCCTCGCCGGCTCGGCGCTCGGCGTGCTGCTCGGGCTCCTGCTCGCCATGGCGCTGCGCGCGCACGAGGTCAGCTCGCTCGGGCTCGGCAAACCGTGGACGACGTTCGAGATCCCACTGTTCCCGGTCGGCTGGACGTTCGCGCTCGGCGTGCTGTTCACGCTCGCGGGCGCGATGTTCCCGCTGGTGCGCGCGCGGCAGGTGCCCGCGCTCGACATCCTGCGCGCGCGCGGGCTGGCGCCCGGCAAGGACGACGGCGTCGACCTGCTGCGCGGCATCAACCTGTGGATGTTCGGCCTGCTGGTGCTGGCGCTGCCGTTCGCCTACCTGGCGATGACGCCGCTGGCCGCCGAGGAGGGGCGCGAGACGCTGGTCGTGCTGCTGGAACTGGTCGGCCTGCTCGGCCTGTTCGGCAGCGTGCTGTTGCTGGCGCCGGCCGCCGTCGGCTGGCTCGGCCGTGCACTGCTGTGGCCGTTGCGTTGGCCCCTGCCGCTGGCCTCGTGGCTGGTCGGCAAGGTCGTCGTGCGCTCGGCCGGGCGCGTCGCGGCCGCCGTCTGCGGGCTGTCGGCGGTGCTGCTCGCGCTGCTCGGGCTGAAGAGCCTGACGGGCTCGTTGCGCGCCGAGGTCGAGACGTTCGCCGCGGTGGCGCTGCAGGGGCGCGTGTTCCTGGTCACCGCGTCGGCGCGGCCCGAGGTCGGCGAGCAACTCGCCGCACTGCCGGGCGTGGTGCAGGCCGACTGCTTCCACGGCGAACGCCGCGGCGACGGCTACTTCCTGCGCGGGCTGTCGGCCGCGAGCGCCGGGGGTCGCGGCGGCGCGCTCGAGGGCTACGACGACCTGGTGCGCCGTTACGCCGACCCGCAGGTCCGCACGGTGGTCGTGAGTCGCCGGCTGGCGCTGAACCAGGGCCTGCGCGAGGGCAGCACCCTGTCGATCCGGAACGACCAGGGCGCGCCGGTCGCCTACCAGGTGCTGCGCGTCAGCGACGCGTCGGGCTTCGACGGCGACGAGCGCGCGTTCGCGATCACGGCGCCGCACTGGATGCGCGTGGACTTCTGCCTGCCCGAGAAGTGCGTGCAGCGCGTGACGCTGCACCTGGCCGCGGGCGCGGAGCCGCCGGCCGTGCTGGCGGGGGCGCGCGCGGCGCTCGGCGACGTGGCGAAGGCCAAGACCGGGGACGGCGACATCCGCGGCTACCTGCTGCGCGACGTCGACCGGGACTTCGTGCTGTTCGACCTGCTGCTGTTCCTGATGCTCGTGCTCGCGGGAGTCGGGCTGCTGAACGGCATGACGATCGCGGCGATCGGCCGCGCGCGCGAACTCGGCGTGCTGCGCGCGCTCGGCATGAGCCGGCGCCAGCTCGGGGGCAGCTTCCTGCTGGAAGGGGCGCTGGTCGCGGCGCTCGCGTCGCTGCTGTCGCTGGGCCTCGCCTGGCCGATGTCGTGGGTGCTCGTCGAGGGCATGAACCGCGTCGCCTCGCTCGAGGCGCCGCTGACGCCGCCCTATCCGTGGTTCTGGCTCGTGCCGGCCGCCGCGCTCGCGACCTGCGTGCTCGCCGCGGTCGTGCCCGCGTGGCGCTCGCTGCGCCAGAGCCCCAGCGAGTCGGTCCGCTACGAGTGAGGTTCCACCGCCGCCACGCGGCGACCTGCAACCGGCGAAACCACGCACGCGGGCGCCGCCGCGGCGGTTGCCATCGAGTCAGCGCAGGCCGATGCGCGCGCGGCCGGCGTTGGTGGTCACGGCGCCCAGCGCGTTCGGGACCGAGGCGTCGATCACGAGCGCCTGGTTGAAGTAGGTGAAACCGGCGTAGGCCGGAGCGAGCGGCAGCGGGAACGGAAAACGCAGCGAGTGCCCGTTGTGGAACGCGAAGAACGGGTCGTCGACGGACAACCAGACCCGGCAGCCGGGCATGCCGTAGCCCTGCAGGTCGATCGGCAGCGGACTGCCGAGCCAGGCGACGTCGCTGAAACCGAAGACCACGATGACGAGGCCCGGCTGCGGCGGCAGGTGGTCGAGGCGCAGTTCGAAGACCTCGCCGAGCCACGGCCGCTGCAGGCCCTGCCGGTCGAGGCTCGGCGTGCCCCAGGGCCCCGGGCAGCCCGTGCCGTACGTAGTGAACACGGCGGTCGTGGCGCTCGCGTAGAGCACCGTGTCGCCGAGGTCCGCGGCCAGGTCGCTGCCGCCGAACAGCAGCGTCGCATCGGCCGCGGCGTGGTGCACGAGCACCGGACCGTGCCGGGCGCACGGCGGGTGCGCCAGCAGCTGCACCGACCAGTCCGCGCCGTCCCATTCCCAGGTGTCGCCCAGCGCCGCGAAGGCGGCGTCGAGGCCGCCGTGCAGCACGATCCGGTTGCGCTCCGCGGCGAACGCTGCCGCGCCCGCGAAGCGCGCCGCCGGGCGGTGCAGCGGATTCCTGGCGAGCCAGGCCGCGCCATCGAAGGTCCACGTGTCCTGCAGCAGGCCGGCAGCGCCGAGCCCGCCGAACAGCACGACCTCGCCGCGACCGGGGTCGGGGGCCAGCGCGTGGAACTGCCGCGCGGGCGGGGCCGGCCCCGCGACCGGCGCCCAGCCGGCGCCGGTCCAGCGCCAGGTGTCGCCCGAGGGCTGGAAGTTCGCATCGCTGCCGCCGAACAGCAGGAGCCCGCCGGCGGGCAGCGGCGCCAGCGCATGGGCCTGGCGCGCACCGGGCGAGACGGCCGGCAGCAGCTGGTTCCATGCGGCACCGTTCCACTCGAACGTGTCGCTGCGCGGGCCACCCGCGTCGCGGCCGCCGAACAGGATGCAGGTGCCGCGCAGCGGGTCGTAGGCGAACGCTGCGTTCTGGCGGCCGGGCGGCCCGGCCGTCGCGAGCCCGGTCCAGCGCGCGCCGTCCCACTCCCAGGTGTCGCCGAGCAGGCTGCCATCGCGCCGCGTGCCGCCGTAGAGCACGGTGCGCGCGCGCAGGGGGTCGTAGGCAGCCGTGTGGTCGAGCCGGGCCGGCGGCGACGAGGCCGGCACGGCCACGGCCCAGACGGCCGGCCCGAAGTGCAACACGTCGCCGGCGTGATGCCCCGGGAGCGAGGCGCCGCCCGCGAGCACCGTGCGCTGGATCGACGGGTCGTAGGCGGCCGCGGCGCCGGCCCGCGCCGGCAGGCCGGTCGCGCTCCAGAGGCGCGTCCACAGGGCGCCGTCGAACTGCCAGCAGTCGCTGCGTGCGCCGAGCTGGTCCGCCCCGCCCGCGAGCAGCAGGGTCGCCGGCCCGTTCGGCGCCAGCGCGGCAGCGCGGCGCGGCGGGACGGCTCCGGCCTGCGGCAGGGCGAGCCAGTTGGCGCCGTTCCAGGTCCACGTGTCGCCGAACAGGGCGCTGCCGCCGTCGCCGCCGAACAGCACGGGTCCGCCGGAAGCCGCCGTGGCGCAGGCGGCGCCGTCGCGGGGCGAGGGCGCCGCCGCCGGGGCTGCCTGCTGCCAGGCAGCGCCGTCCCAGGTCCACGTGTCGCCGAGCCGCTGCAGGTTGCGGCGGCCGCCGAACAGCAGCACGCGGGCACCCTGCGGATCCCAGGCCATCGCGTGCCCCTGGCGCGGCAGCGGGCCGACCGCGGTGCGCCAGGCCCAGGCGCTGCCGTCCCAGGTCCACGTGTCGCCGAGTTCGCCCGACGCGCCCCGACCGCCGAAGAGGACCGCCCGCTGGCGCACCGGGTCGTAGACGAGTCCGTGGCGGGCCCGGGCCGGCGGTGCGAGGGCCGGGGTGCTCCGCGCGAGCGAAGCACCCGCCACTTCCCAGCAGTCCGCGAGCAGCAAGGCGCCGGCGTCGCCGCCGAACACGAACACGGCGCCGCGCGCGGGGTCGAAGCAGGCCGCCGCGTCCGATCGCGGCACGAACAACGGCGCGGTCGACCAGTCGGTCTGGCCCATGGCACCGGCAGCCAGGCTCGCGAGCACGGCGGCGCGGGGCCAAAGGTGCGGACGTGGTCTGCCATCCCGCGCGGGGCTGCTCGTTCCTGCTGGTCGGGCGACTGCCACGGGGTCCTTGGCCTTCCTCGGCGTGAGGAAGTAGCGTCGCCGATGCGACGCATGAACTCTACCCCCGAAACCGGGTCCGGTGACTCGCGCGCGGCGCCCCCGGGCCCGCGGCCGCTGCCCTGGCGCCTGCGCCTGCTGCTGCCGTGGCTGCGGCGGGAACTGCCGATGTGGGGGAGGATCTACCGCTGGCTCGGCGGGGAGCGGCACGAGCTGTACTGCGGCGCGGGGCACGCGACCGTGCGCGGCAAGCTGTGCGGCAGCCTGCTCGACTTCGACCTCGCGAACTGGTCCC
>Ga0194127_10002202_pt1 | contig 27076 bp, 15 predicted proteins | sample TA2KigC100mmetaG_FD_148624 | JGI IMG/M metagenome (GOLD analysis project Ga0194127, IMG submission 148624) | Freshwater microbial communities from Lake Tanganyika, Tanzania - TA2015036 Kigoma Deep Cast 100m | ecosystem: Environmental > Aquatic > Freshwater > Lake | place: Tanzania: Lake...
ACTTCAATGCCGAATCAAAATAAGCGACTCTGATGATGGAAATCCATCTGATATTTCTGACACGAATTTTGAAATCACAAATCAAGTTGTTCAGTCTATTAGACTTCTTACACCAAACGGCGGAGAAAAGTGGAGAGAAAAACAAACTCAAAATATCACCTGGACTTCTAAAGGAATTTCTCAAGTTAATCTACAATTTACAACTGATAATGGATTAACTTGGAATAATATTGTAACTAATCTTGCTAACTCCGGATCATATGCATGGACTATTTCTGAAGGAATTAATTCAACACAGTGTAAAATAAAAATATTTGGTATTGGAACAACTTTATCTGATGAAAGCGACGCTTCATTTACAATTTCTCTTACACCTGAAATCAAAAGATTTATTTTCCCAACTAATGGTGCAGAGATAATTGCGGGAGACCCGGTAACAATCATTTGGGAATCGACTGGAATTACTAAAGTGAAAATTGATTATAACTATGTTGATGTAACTGACCCAGCTAAATGGATTGTACTTGTCGATAGCGTTCAAAATAATAACAGTTATAAAACCAGTTTCACAACAGTTTCGAACAATTATGTTGTAAGGGTAACTGCAACTGATGGCTCTGCTTCATTGGTGAGTGGAATATTTAAAGTTAAGCCGGCATCTTCGATACGAGTTATTACTCCGAATGGTACCGAACAATGGCTTGTAAGTCAATTAAATGCACCGGTTACTGATATTCAGAATTATCATCCATATGAAATTAGATGGACTGCAACCAATCTAAACAAAGTAAAAATAGAATGGACTACTAATGGTGGTGGTTCTTGGTATGTTGTTCCTGGTGCTGATAGCACTGAAAATGATGGAAGCTTTATTTGGGCGCCTGGACACAGTGGAAGTCCAAGACCAGACAGTAGCGACAACTGTCTAGTAAGAATTAAGAATCCATATGGAAGCCCATCAGATGTATCCGATAGCGCATTTTCAATTCATGGAAGCAAAAAGATTAGAATAACTCATCCAAATACTGGTGAGAAATTCAGCAGAGCTACAACAACTGTTATGGAAGTTAAATGGACTTCATTTGCAGTTGGACTCGTTGATATTTATTATAGCTTGGATAACGGTGTAACCTGGGTTCAATTAGCGGATAATATTCAATCAACCGGCAAGTTCGTATGGAATTTCGGCGCACTTTACACAACTCTTGGAAGAGTTAAAGTAATTGATGCAACGGATAATCGAATCTGGGATGTTAATGATATACCATTCGAGTTAAATGATTAAGTACTTTAAAATGATTTGATTAAAAATATTTTAAAGCCACCATTTTTGGTGGCTTTAATTTTTATTTGGTTTCCTTTGTAATCGTTTATAATTTTTCGTTAGGAATTTTGCCCCGTGGTGTAATTGGCAACACGTCTGACTCTGGATCAGAAGAGTTTAGGTTCGACCCCTAACGGGGCAGCTGCTTCTATAATTTTACTCTTATAATATCTACAAATAAATTTCTTTCAAACTCAGATCTCATTTTTTTCTCAATGAATATTATTAGATTACTAATGAATAATTCCAGTTATAAATGAAAAAATTTTTAATTACTATTTATTTTTCTTTACTTATTCCAACTTTCACAGTTCTCTGCCAATCAAAAAATTTCATTTTTCCTGATTTTATAAATTCCAAAGATTCTATTTCATATTTTCAGTTAAAAACTGATTCACTTTTCATCAGCAATCAGATTATTAGTATTATTTCTATTCCTATTGGTTACAAAGAAAAATATCAGCTAGATATTTTAAATTCTGGTAAAACATTAGTCCGGACCAGCTCACTTGCTCAAAGGTGTAATGCACTCGCAGCAATTAACGGCGGTTTTTTCAATATAGATAGCGGCGGAAGTGTAACTTATTTTGAATTAAATGACTCTATCATTTCAAGAACTAAACCCCAAAAATTGAAATGGAGTAAACCTGATAGTCTAATGAATGGTGCAATTGTAATAACTAAGACTCATGAACTTATAATTGAAATAGCTAAGAATGGTGAACTCTATGAAAAATCAATTTTTGAAAAAGCAGTTTTGATTACTGGACCACTGTTAATAAACAAATCAAAAAAGGCTACTCTGCCAAAGATGACATTTGTTTCTGCGCGGCATCCAAGAACTATTATTGCAACAACCAAAAAATCAATACTATTAATTACAGTTGATGGAAGAACTAATGAAGCTTCAGGAATGAATTTATATGAAGTACAAGAATTCTTATTAATGCTTGATGTAGTTGATGCGGTCAATTTAGATGGAGGCGGTTCAACTACGATGTGGATAAATGGGATTGGTGTTTTTAATTACCCAAGCGGAAATTTAATTGAAAGACCAATAGCTAATGCAATTGTAATTCAAAAAAAGATTGAACAAAAATGATATAACATATGAATGTTAGCTTCATAGACTATGCGATAATTATTTTTTATCTAATTTGTATTGCCTTCATTGGAATTAGAACCGCTGGCAGACAAAGAACAATTAAAGACTATTTCATGGGCTCTAAAGAGATTCCATGGTGGGCGGTATGTTTTTCAATTGTTGCTGCAGAGACAAGTACTCTTACATTCATTTCTATCCCTGGCTTAGCATACCTGACAAATATGAATTTTTTGCAATTGACATTTGGCTATTTATTTGGAAGAATTCTCATTGCGTTTATTTTTCTGCCAAGATTTTTTAAAGGGGAAATTACAACCGCATATACATTCTTAGAATCGAGATTTGGTAATAAAACCAGAACTTTTGCATCAATAGTTTTTCTTTTTACTCGTGTTGCTGCAGATGGCGTAAGATTATTTGCTACTGCAATACCGCTAAAATTGATTTTGAATGTATCATACATAGAAGCTATTATTCTTATTGCAATTATTGCATTCATTTACACATTTACTGGCGGACTAAAAGCCGTTATATGGGTTGATGTCATTCAAATGTTTACATATATAAGCGGAGCAGTTGTTGCAATATTTTTTCTTTCGAATTTAATCCCAGTTGGTCTTTGGAATTATCTAAGTATTTCAATTGATTCTGGGAAATTTTCAATTATAAATTTTGGATTTGAAAAGGGAATATTCGATTTTTTTAAACAGCCTTATACTTTGCTTGGTGGAATTCTAGGGGGCGCATTTCTTTCAATGGCTTCTCATGGGACTGATCAGTTAATTGTACAAAGACTGTTGGCCGTAAGTAGTTTGAAGCAGAGTCAAAAGGCAATAATTACTAGCGGGATTATAATCATCTTTCAATTTGCAATTTTCCTCTTTGTCGGAATATTACTGTTTGGTTATTATGGAAGTCTTGATATTCGACCAGATGTTATTTTCCCAAAGTTTATTATAGAAGCCTTGCCATCTGGAGTTATAGGTTTAATAATTGCTGGATTATTAGCTGCAGCGCTTTCAACCTTGGCTGGTTCTATAAGTTCACTTGCTTCTTCAAGTATGATTGATCTTTATAATCCAATTTTTGGTGGATTAAAAAGTGATTCGCAGAAATTAATGATTGGAAAAATCTTTACTGCTGTTTGGACTTTGCTGCTTATATCATCAGCACTATTTTTTATGAATTCCTCCCAAACTGTAGTCGAACTTGCATTGAGCATTGCATCATTCACTTATGGCGGTTTATTAGGAACATTTCTATTAGGCTTTTTTAATAAAAAAGTAAAACAAAAAGAGGCTCTCATTGCTTTCTCTTGTGGGATTATAATTATGCTTGTTGTAATTTCTTTAAAGTTAGTTGCATGGACGTGGTATACAATAATCGGTGTTGCAGTTACAATTCTTGTAGGAAGTGTTTTGTCAATCAATTCTTACAAGAAATAAGACTATTTTTTCAATTAAACACAGTTATATGAAATTTATATAAGGTTTCATAGTTTCAAAAAATTAAATCATTTTTTAAAATATCTTCTGTTTTATTTTTTCTTCGAATTTTATAACTTACCAATCAGATGATGATAACAATTTGAGGCGTAAATGAAAAAAATAATTTTTATCCATGTCTTTGTAATGTGTTTATTACTAAATGCGCAGCAAGTTCAAAGTGGCGATTTTTTCTTTGATAAGTCAACTCCGAATTACACGTTAGATAAGAATCAAGGAATGAGAATTGTTGAAAGAGAAGTTAACTTCCCAAAGCCGTTTGAAACTAAACCGTATGTTGTTGTAACTCCAACAGTTATCGATGCTGAAAAAACCACACAAATTCGTTACAGCATTGAAGCAAAGGGAGTTTCTCGCGATGGATTTGTTGTAAAGATTGCTACTTGGGGTGATACACGCTTGAATGGAATTGGCGGATTTTGGATTGCATCGGCAGAAAAACTAGAAATTAAAAAAGAACAAATTAAAGTTGGAAGAACTTTTCAATTGAATAATGTTTACTTCGAGTTTAATAAGTGGAGTTTATTACCTGAGTCATTTGAAGAATTGAATAAAGTAGTCCAATTCCTAAAAGAAAATCCAAAAGTGGAAATTGAATTATCCGGGCATACCGACAATATTGGATCTGATAAATATAATTTAGAGCTTTCACAAAAAAGAGCGGAATCTTGTAAAGAGTATTTAGTTAAAATGAGAATTACTTCTAATCGGATAATACCAAAAGGTTACGGAAAAAATAAACCAATTGCACCAAATGCTACTGATGCTGGAAGGGAACAAAACAGAAGAGTAGAATTCACAATTCTCAAAAATTAATTGTTAATAGATGGAACAAGATTTATTTTTGTTACGTATTTAATGGCGCATTCGTCTAGTGGCTTAGGACGCCGCCCTCTCAAGGCGGAGATCACGGGTTCGAATCCCGTATGCGCTACTTAACAAATGATTTGATATAATTAACTAATCACTGTTTTGGGAAATTATTATTTCCCTTTTTTATATATGATCTAAAATAATCGATGTGACATTTTTAAAAGAAAAAAATAGAGCTAAAAAAATTTTTGATATTCTTTGGGAAAAATATCCTGATGCTGAGCCGGCATTAGAATATAATGATCCATTTGAATTATTAATTTCCACAATTCTTTCGGCGCAATGCACAGATGCCAGAGTTAATATTGTTACTTCGAAGTTATTTAAGAAGTACAAAAAGCCTGATGACTATTTGAAGATTTCTAATAAGCAATTGGAGAAAGAAATATTTTCAACTGGTTATTACAAACAAAAGGCAAAAAGAATTAAGGAGAGCTGTAAAATTCTTATAGAAAAATATCATGGAAAAGTACCGAATGATTTTGAGGCACTAACTGATTTGCCGGGCGTTGGAAGAAAAACGGCATCTGTAATAGTTGGTAATGCATTCGGAATTCCATCAATCGCAGTTGATACACATGTTAAAAGGTTATCTAATTTACTCGGATTCATTGAGTCAGATGATACGGCAAAAATAGAATTTAAATTAAAAGAACTAATACCTATGGATTATTGGATTGTTAGTGGTCATCTTCTCATGAATCATGGTAGGGAAACTTGTATTGCGAGAAGACCAAAATGTGAAATGTGTATAATTGGTAAATATTGTCCATCACAAAAACACAACTAAGAAATTAATGGAGAATAGAATGAATGCGGGCATAATGAGAAACAGAGATTTTTGCTTATCAATATTACAAGAGTATACAAAAAGCGAAAATCTATTAAAACATGCATATGCTGTTGAAACTTGCGTAAAAGCATACGCTCAAAAATACAATGAAGACACAGAGTACTGGAGCTGTGTTGCTCTGCTGCATGATTTTGATTATGAAATGTATCCAACTGCAGAGGAACATCCATTCAAAGGGAAAGAAATTTTACTATCAAAAGGATTTGATGAGGATTTTACAAACACTATTTTATCTCATGCAGATTATACTGGGATTAAACGAGAATCATTACTGCAGAAAGTCTTGTTCGCATGCGATGAACTTGCTGGTTTTATTACTGCTGTTGTATATGTAAGACCAAGCAAATCAATTGCTGAGGTAGAGGTAAAATCAGTTATTAAAAAAATGAAAGATAAGGCATTTGCACGTGCTGTTAGTAGAGACGATATTAAAAAAGGGGCTGAAGAACTTGGTGCAATTTTGGAAGAGCATATTCAATTTTGCGTAGATGCAATGAAACTGAATAAAGAAATGCTGGGTCTGTAATCCATAAAACTGAAATTACTTTAGTCTTTTTATTTGACTTGACATTTTATACTATACTTACATAAATTTTGCACATCAATTTGGGGAAGTAATATAGAGAATTTTTATACTAATTCTGTTTTCAAGTTTATTGTTACATTTACAAAAAGAAGTTAATTAATATTGAAAGCAATTATGAAAGTAAAATTCTCTATAATATTTCTCCTTTTTATTTTAAATCTTGCGAACTATTCCCAAGATTTGCGAGTTTTAACTTCTAATAAATCATCCATAGTATTTGAGTATCGGCCAACTTATAAGGATACAGCATTTCGTTTCATAAATGGTGAAAAATATTATTCATTTTCCATACCTGGAACTTATATAGAAAATTTTCTTCAAAAAGGTGAAACTCAAAAATTAGTCAAACAACTGAATATTGGAGTACCATCGGAGTTTGGCAATACTATTCAGATTTTAGCAGCCGATTTTTCAACAATACAAGGGAAGTATCAGTTTAATCCAGAAATTCGAAAAGATTCAATTTCAGCTTCCTACTACTATTTATCACCAAATAATGCTGAGAATGCTTTCGATGAAGATTTAGTTACCTTTGGAGATTTTGGACTTGTAAGAGCCCTTCCAGTTCAGACAATAAAAATATATCCTATTCAATTTGATAAAAAAAATAACACCATTAAAATTTATAATAAAATTCTTTTCAGTATTAATTATTCTCAAGCAGTTTCTGCATCTGAAATAATTGAAGACGAATTAATTCAAAATTCTGTTCTTAATTGGGAAGTCGCAAAAAACTGGGGTGTAAAATCTTTTCCAAAAATGGAAAAGTCTCTATCGATAATGAATGCTGGTCCATGGTATAAGTTTGAAACTTCCACTGAAGGAGTTTATCGAATCGATCGAGCCTTCTTGCAAAATCTTGGTATTGATGTAAATACGATTGATCCAAAAACAATTAAAATTTTTGGAAACGGAGGATATGCATTACCTGAAAATTATATTCAAGCCAGCAATAAAATTTTTCAGGAAGTAGCTATCACTGTTTTTGGAGAACAAGACGGCAGATTTGACAGCGGTGATTATATTTTATTTTATGGCAGAGGAGTTGAATTTTGGGAATACTCATCGCCACAAAGAAAAGTTATTAGAATAAAACATCCATACACTAAAAAGAATTTCTATTGGCTTACATTTGGCGGAGCGAATGGAAAAAGAATGAGCTCCATTCAATCTTCAAATTTTACATCATCTTATCAGCAGCCCTTTACTCTATCCTATAAAAGTAATGACAAGGATAGCATTAATATTGGGAAAACTGGAAGAGATTATTTTGGTGATGAACTAAATTTAACAACAAAAACCAGAACTTACCTTACTACTTTGAATGGAATTAGCCCATCATCAAAAATAAATTATAAATTCAGAGTTGCAAACGCTTCAACTTCAAGCACACAGTTTCGAGTTGATGAAAATAACAATGAAATTTACTCTACAACATTATTTGGATTGGTTGATTATACTTATGGTATTGAAAATACTGGATTTGGTTCTTATGCTGGAACTTTACCCGATGAGAGAAGTAATTTAAAATTTTCAATTATTACTGGAGCTACAAATGCAAAAGTAATGATAGATTATTTTGAGATTGAATATCAGCAAAAACTTCAAGCTGTTAGTGATAATTTAATTCTGTTTTCTAAAGACACTACTTCAGCTATTAAGTATGTTGTTGCGAGTTTTTCGAGTAGTAATATTCAAGCATATGATGTTAGTGATTATGCCAATGTTAAATTAATAACGGATCCAGTTATTAGCGGCGGACAGATTACTTTTCAAATGAATGAAAGTGCCGGGAATGTTAAAAAATATTTAGCTTTAACTACTTCCGCATTTAAAATTCCAACTAATGGTGTCTCAGTCCCTATATCAAATGTAAAAAGTAATATCTCTGGTTCTGATGTAATTGTAATCACCCATAAAGATTTTAAGACGCAAGCAGAACGATATGCTAACTACCGTTCAAATCAATCGCCAAATAATTTGAATACATCCATTTTTTACGTAGATGAAATTTTGAATGAATTTTCCGGCAGCATGCTCGATCCGACTGCTATAAGAGATTTTTTGAAATATGCATATGACAATTGGCAGAAAAAACCATTGTATGTTTTGTTATTTGGCGATGGTGATTTTGATTACTTAAATACAATTAAAGAGACTTCTGATAAAAATTTTGTACCACCTTGGCAAACGGTTGAATCACTTGATGAAATTTATTCTTACAATACTGATGATTATTATGCAAGAGTATCAGGCAACGATATAAAAGTTGATTTAGCGATTGGCAGATTAACTTTCCAAACGCAAGCTGAAGCTGATATTCTAATTGATAAAATTATTGCATATGAAAATAATCTTGAAAAAGGATTATGGAGAACTAAAGTTACGCTTGTAGCTGATGATGGTCCGGCAAAAGCTGGAACCGATGATGGCAGCATTCATACTTATCAATCTGAAAATCTTTCTCATTATATAATTTCAAAATTCTTTGATCAGCAAAAATTGTATTTAGCTGCATACCCAACTGCTATTTCCGGATTGGGAAGAAGGAAACCTGATGTTAACAGAGCGATTGTTGATGCAATTAATAATGGAACTCTTTTGTTAAATTATATTGGGCATGGCAATCCAACTGTATGGGCTCATGAAAATGTTTTTGAAAAAGCTACCACCATTCCGCAATTGAAAAATCCAAATTATTTTTTCTTAACTGCCGCAACATGTGATTTTGGGAAATTTGATGATCCAACTGAACAGAGTTCTACCGAGATAATGATTGCTATGAGAAATGCCGGTTCAATTGGTACATTCACTGCAACTAGAGTAGTTTTCTCATATCAAAATGCGGCAATAAATGATTCATTTTACACTAATCTTTTGAGCAAAAAAGAACCAGATAATTTACCAATTAGAATTGGTAAAGCTTACTTTTTAACAAAGCAGTTCAGAACTCAAGATAACGACGAAAAATTTCATTTATTCTGCGATCCAACTTTACGCCTCGCACAACCGGTCCTTCCAACAGTTATTGATTCAGTAAATCATAAATCATTAAGTACTGCAGTTCAGATTAATGCACTCGGAACAGTAAATATAAAAGGACAAGTCAAGAATTTGAATGGAAGCAATTCTAATTTCAGTGGTGAAGCAATTGTTAGCGTTTATGATTCTGAACGTCAACTTGAGTTAAAAGAAATGTATTACACTGCAACAATGCAAGGCGGATTAATTTATCGAGGTAGAACTGTAGTAACTAATGGGAAATATGAAACAGAGTTTGTAGTGCCAAAGGATATTTCGTATGAAAACAAAAATGGTAAGATAGCTACATACATTTTTAATCAACAACAAGATGGAGTTGGTTTTACTAGCAACGTAATTGTTGGAGGAACTAATCCGAATGCAATAAATGACGGCAAAGGTCCTGAAATAGAAATCTTTTTTGATACTGAAACTTCTGAAAGTGCATATTTAGTCAATCCCGATTTTACATTGATAGCAAAACTTAATGATCAAACTGGATTAAACACAACTGGAACCGGAATTGGTCATAAGCTTGAAGGGATACTCAATGATGATGAAAATAATTCAATTGACTTCACAAATTATTTTGTTGGTGATTTAAATTCTGGTGGGAAGTCAGGTGTAATTAAATTCAAATTTTCTTCGATGAAACTGGGTGATTATAAATTAAAAGTGAAAGCATGGGATGTATTCAATAATTTTTCTTCACAAGAAGCTTATTTTTCAGTTGTATCCCCGGAAAGCGGAATTACAGTTAGGGATGTATATAATTTCCCTAATCCATTTTCTTCATTTACAACTTTTACTTTTCAGCACAATCTTGTCAGTTCGATAAACGTCAAAATTAAAGTTTATACAATTACCGGCAGATTGATCAAAGAAATTGAACAGAATGATTTATTAAATAAATTTGTTCGAATCGATTGGGATGGGCGAGACAGCGATGGAAATGAAATTGGAAATGGAACTTATCTTTACAAATTATCTGTTGAATCGAGTGATGGTTTGTTCAAGGATAATGTTCTAGGTAAATTAGCAATCATTAAATAATTTTTTTAATCAAATGAGAAAATTCTTTTTGGAGGTATTATAAAATGAAAAAAGTATTTATGTTCTTGATGGTTTGTTCGATAATCATAAGTACTGCAATTAAAACAAACGCGCAAGGCGAGGCTGCAGTTCCATTTCTATTGCTTGCACCTGATTCCAGAGCTGGTGGTATTGGCGAATCTGGTGTTGGTTTAGCTGATAATTCAGCAGCAATTTTTTGGAATCCAGCTGGTATTGCTTTTTTAACTGGTTCTGAAGTTAGTTTTACTCACAGCAATTGGCTTCCGCAATTCAACCTTGATCTTTTTTATGACTATGCAACTTATCGTCAATATATAGAAGACTTAAGTGGTAGTGTTACTGCAAGCGTAACTTATATGAATTTTGGAGAATTTGTTCGTACACTTTCTAATTCGCCAGATCCGGTTGGTACTTTTAGATCTTTTGATGCTGCATTAACTCTTGGTTATGCAACTAAATTAAGTTCATCTTGGGGTTTAGGATTAAATTTTAGATTGATTCATAGCCGTCTTGCAGATAAACCAACTGAGCAAGAGCAAGGAAAAGGAGTTGCAACATCTGTCAGTTTTGATATTGGTGCAATGTGGAGACCAGTAGATTTAGATTTACCTTTAATTGGTAATATTGGAAATAAATTTAGTCTCGGAATGAACCTTAGTAATATTGGCCCGAAAATATATTACATAGATCAAGCTCAAGCTGATCCCATTCCAACGAATTTCCGTTTTGGTTTTGCTGCAAGATTTTTAGAAGATGATTTTAATTCATTAACATATACATTAGATCTTAGTAAACTATTAGTAAGCAGACCAGATAGTACAAAGAAACGAGATGAATTTTATAAGGCAATTTTTACTGCTTGGGCAGATCAACCTCTAAGCGAAGAATTGAAAGACATTGTTGTTTCCATGGGTTTGGAATACTGGTATGGTCAGCCTGGTGATTTTATGTTCGCATTAAGAACCGGATTTTTCTATGAAGATCCAAATTATGGGAACAGAAAATTTGTGACACTCGGTGCTGGTATTCGTTATGATTTATATGGATTTGATTTCAGCTATATTACAACTGACTTATTCAAGAATGGCGAGAACCATCCATTATCAAATACATTGCGTTTTACATTAATGATAGGTTGGGGCGGACAAATGCAGACTCATAAAGGATTCCCTCGCGGAATATAGCCTCAATGAAACGACTCATTGTATTAATTCTTTTTATTGGATTGGGCAGTTTATCTGCCCAATCTTTTGTTAAGCATTTTAATGTAGTTCAAGATGAACTTCAACTTAGAAATACTGCTGATACATTAAAAATACTTGCAGTGATGGTTGAATTCCAACCAGATAAATATGATGGAACAATCGGAACGGGAAAGTTTGGTTCTCATTACACTCAAGCTTATGGAGATACAATATTAGATCCGCTTCCTCACGATGCAAATTATTTTTCTGACCATTTAGAATTTGCGAAAAACTATTTCAAAAAGGTGGCTAACGGAAAAGTAAACATTTCATATAATATCATACCAAATATTATTACAGTTTCAAAATATATTCGAGATTATGTGCCGGATTACAAGTCAAAAGATTTAGCACGGCTTGGAAATTTTGCAAAGGAAGTTTGGCAGCTAACGGATCAATTAAATTCAACAATTAAGTTTTCTGATTACGATCTGTTCATAATTTTTCATGCCGGTGTAAGCAGCGGACTTGATATTGGAACATTTTCTATTGACCGGAACATGCCCTCACTTTATTTAAGTACCAAATCGCTTAAGGAAATTTTTGGAAATCAGTTCAATGGATTTCCAGCAAACAAGAATTCTTCATTGATAAAGAATTCAATAATACTTCCTGAAACGGAATCGAGAGAACTTACTGCAATTGATGATTCAATAAGATTATTAGAAATTACGATCAATGGAGCACTGGTATCGAACATAGCAAGTCATCTTGGCTTGCCCGATTTATACAATACCGAAACTGGAACAAGTGCAATAGGTCGGTTTGGTTTGATGGATGGTCAAGCAATAATAGCAAATTTTGGTATGTTCCCTCCTGAACCTTCTCCCTGGGAAAAAATGTATTTGGGATGGGAAGTTCCTACAACAATTTCAGTTGGTAATAAAAGAGTCAATCTGAGCAGTAGAGTTTCATCAACAATTACTGATACTACTTTAATTAAAATACCAATTAACTCAAGCGAGTATTTTTTAATTGAGAACCGTTCTCAAGATGCGAGGAAAGATAAAGTTAAAATTACTTACAAGAGAGCCGGAAAAACTTTTACAAAAATTGTAGAACCTGATACAAGCGGATATTTTTATATTGATTATAGCTCAATTGATGGCGGAGTTGTAATTGATGTAGATGAATATGATGCGGCAATTCCCGGTAATGGAATTGTTATTTGGCATATAGATGAAAAAATAATTAATCAAAAAATCAGTTCTAATACTATTAATTCCGACTTGTTCAAAAAAGGAGTTGATGTTGAAGAGGCTGACGGGATTCAAGACATTGGAGAAATATTTAATTCAATATTAGGCACTGCAATCGGCGAAGGTGGATTTGAAGATTTTTGGTTCAAAGGAAATATATCAAAACTTTACAAGAATCGATTTTCTTATGATACAAAACCAAACTCAAATTCAAATGATGATTCAAGAAATTTAATTACATTTGAAAACTTTTCAGAAAAATCGAACAAGATGAATTTTGATTTAAAATTCGGAGATGGGTCGTTAGAATTAATTTCGAGAACTAAATTTGATTTTAGTAATATTAATAGAATGATTTCTGCAAGAAATTATTCAACCACACCTTTTATTTATGTTGTAGAAAATTCAATTCTTCATAAGATTGACTTATCTGGCAAACTGATAAAATCAATCCCTAACTTTTCTCAAATACAACCTATAGTGTTTGATTATAATTCAACTGAATATGTTATTGGTGCATATGGAACTGTTATTAACATTTATTCAAAAAATACAACTGAGGATAAATTTAAAGTGGTATTAACCACAGCAGCTCAGATTACTGCATTATCTTTTGATCCAAATATTAATAGTAAGCCGAATATCCTTATTGGCGCAAATATAGCCTATGGTAAAGCGATAAGAATTCCTTTTGAAGATTTGCTAAATACAACTCAACTTAATCTTAATAGTAATGTCATTTATGAGTCAGAATATTTACCAATTAAGAATTTTGCAATTGGTAACGATTATATAACTATACTTGACCAAAAAGAATTAATTGAATTTATTCCGTCAAGTAATTCAAAAAAAGTTACATGGTTTGACTATGGCTCTGCAAAAAAATCTGTTTTGGTTAAGGGGAATGACGGCAAAAATTATTCGGTTGTATTGTTAAGTGAAAATTATTTTTCTGTTGTAAGTAATGGAATTATTTTAAATACTTTTTTAGTCAATTCATCAATAACCATTAATTCTTTTGCAGTTGGTGATATTTATAATGACGGGAAATATTATATAGTAGTTTCGAATGGAGAAGAAATTGTTGCTTATAATTTTAATGGTGCTATTGCTGAAAATTTCCCAATTCGTTTGCCAAATGAAATTAAATTCAACCAATCAATATTAATATTAGACTATAATAAAGATAATTCAACAGATATTATCTGTTTTGATGATATGGGTAAAATATATTTCATTGACCCAAAGAAAGGTACATTAAATAATATACTTACACTATCAAGCGGTAATAGAATCAGTTCAAATCCTATAATTGTTTCTGAAGAACTTCCAACAATGGGTCCACTCCCAAGCTACAAACCTTATTTAGTTGTGTTTAACGATGATAACCAACTTTCAATTTGGAAATTAGCAAACATGCAAGGTGCAAACAATTGGGTGAATTTATTTGGTGATTCGCATAACTTATCATTTGTTAAATCAAATTTGCAGTCATCTACACCAACAGAATTTTTCCCAGCCGAAAAGGCATACAGTTGGCCAAACCCAGTTTATGTAAATCAAACGAATATTAGATACTTTGTTTCTGAAAATTCTGATGTGGTTATTAAAATCTTTGATCTATCTGGAAAAATGATTGCTGAATTGAAAAATAGAGCCATCGGCGGTTTTGATAATGAAACTGTTTGGGATATCTCAAATGTTGCGAGTGGTGTATATTATACTTACTTAGAGATTAAAAGTGACTTAGGTAAAACTGCTAGTAAAATAATTAAGATTGCTGTTATCAAATAGTTCTTATTCATGAAAAAATTAAAATTCATATTCTCATTTAATAAAATTAGTCAAGCCAGCCTAATCTGTTTTGTATTGATTTATATTTTCTTCTCGGAATCGTTTGCACAGTTTAATGAATATTTTCCAGATTACAACTGGCTGACTATTCGTGGTAAGAATGTTCGAGTTCATTATCATGAAGAAGCAGAAAGAACTGCAAGAGTTGTGTTAAAAATTGCTGAAGAAGTATGGGATCCAATAACTTCTCTTTATAGATATGAACCAGATGTAGTTGACTTTGTGATTAAAGATATTGACGATTTTTCCAACGGAGCAACTTTTTTCTTTGATAATAAAATTGAAATATGGGCGTCATCACTCGATTTTGATTTAAGAGGTACTCATAATTGGCTGCGTAATGTTATCTCGCATGAATTTACTCATCTTGTTCAGATTCAAGCCGGAATGAAAATAACACGGACGCTGCCGGCAATCTATTTTCAATTTTTAAATTATGAAGATAGACGAAGGCCTGATATTCTTTACGGCTTCCCAAATTTTATTGCATCATATCCAATCCCTTCCATAAATATTCCAGCTTGGTTTGCTGAAGGAACTGCACAATATATGCGAACTGAATTTGATTATGATAATTGGGACACACACCGCGATATGATTTTACGGTGCTATGCTTTAGAAGATAAAATGTTGACATGGAATCAAATGGGAGTATTTAATAAAACAAGTCTTGGCAATGAGTCAGTTTACAACTCAGGTTTTGCTTTAACAAAATATATCTCTCAAAAATATGGTGAGGATAAAATTAGGTTAATAAATCAAAAATTGGGTAAGCTTACTAATTTTACCTTTGATGCTGCTGTTGAAAAAATTCTAGGTAAAAATGGTGATGAATTATATTATGAGTGGAGTACTTTTCTTAAACAAGATTACGCTAAAAGAATTGCTGATGTAAAGTTAAATCATATCGCTGGTGAATTGATTTCAAAAGAAGGATTTGGAAATTTTTATCCGTCTTATTCTGATGACGGTAAAAAAGTGGTCTTTATTTCAAACAAAATGAATGACTATTTTACACTCTCTTCCATCTACCTATTAGATCTTGAAACAAGAAAAGAAAAAAAAATAATGAGCAATGTCCGGTCTACTGTAAATTTTATTCCGGGTTCTGAAAAAATAGTATACTCAAAGTTAAGTGATGATAATCCGAAGAAGACTAATATTCATGACTTGTATGTTTATGATTTAACAAACGATAAAGAAACAAGGATTTCAATTGGCTGGCGTGCAAATAATCCATCTGTTTCAAATGACGGCAAAAAAATAACATTTATTTTTCAAAAAGATGGTACTGTAAATTTAGGCACATGTGATATTGATGGAAAAAATTTTAGAAAATTAACTTTGTTTGAAAAAGGAGAGCAGCTATATAATCCTAAATATTCAGCTGACGGCTCACAAATATATTTTGATTATTCTTATCATAATAATAGAGATATTGCGATTGTTGATACAAACGGTGCGAACTTTCAATTTGTTACTAATTTAGCTGCTGATGAAAGAAACCCATTTCTGGATAAATATGGAAATTTATATTATGCTAGCGATGAAAGTGGGATTTTCAATTTATATAAAATGAATTTGGAAGATAAATCTGTTATCCAGCTTACGAATGTAATTGGCGGTGCATTTATGCCAACCGTAAATAATTTTGGTGAAATTTCATATGCTGGATATATGGCGGATGGTTATAAAATATTTCAGTTATCACAAAACGAATCAATAAAAGTTGATAATACAAAAAAATATATTTGGGTTGGAAATCCTCCACTTGGTTCAGATAAACCAAATGGGGATATTGAAAAATTTAATATTAGCTCACTCAAAAATTTTGATGACTTAAATTTACCTGATATAAAACCAGAAAAATATTCTGGATTTTTTAGCAGCATTAGTTTTTTCCCATTTATACGGTTTGATAATTATAACATTACAAGTTCTGGAATTGATAAGATAAAGCCGGGGATCATTATTGCATCGAGTGATGTCTTAAACCGTTATGCAATTTTTGGCAGCGCTGCTTTTAATAAAAGTTTGGAAAGAGATGTCTATTTAAGTTTTGAATACAGAGATAAATTGCCTTTACTCTTTAATTATGGATTAAAGCCCGAAATCGGGTTTGAAATTTATAGCATAAGTAGAAATAATAAAATTGAAATAGACTTCGGAATTGACTCAACTTTTACTCCTCCGTTAATTGATTATAAAGTGCCAGTCGAAGTAACATATAATCTTTTTGAATTCGATTTATTTGCTCGTCATAAAATATTTAATGAGTTCAATAAAATTGAGACTAAGTTTATTTATAGTAATTACACTTCAACACTTGGCAGTTTTATAATCCCAGAAAGCGGTAATACATTATATCCGGTTACAAAGGACACATATTTTATTGGTAGGAACTTTCAAGTAAAATATTCTCATGAAAATATTTTGCCTACAATTGATGCTGATATAAATCCGATTGGTCGAAAATTTGAATTTCAATATAATTATGAATTCAACCGTTATAATAATGAGAATAATTACGAAATTGTAGATGGAATATTAAAACCGGTTTATAATGATTTTAATTTTCACCGTATCGAATTCAATTGGAAAGAATATTTCGAAATTGCCAAAGATAATACACTCAATTTTCAATTTAGAGCTGGATCAATTTTGGGTTCTACTGTACCAGACTTTTTTGATTTTTATCTTGGCGGTTTAATTGGGATGAAAAGTTATCCGTTTTATTCAATTAGCGGAAATAAGTTATTTTGGGCTAATGTAACATATCGATTTCCGGTATTGAAAAATATTGATACAAAAATTGGTCATATTTATGTGGATAAAATTTATTTATCTGTTTATGGCGATTTTGGCAATGCCTGGAACGGTGTAATGCCAGCTATTGGAGATTTTAAAAAAGGAATGGGTTTTGAATTTAGAATAAAAATGAATTCCTTTTATATTTTTCCGACGAGTATTTTTATAAATGCAGCTTATTCATTTGATGAAGTTACAAGAAAAATATTAAATCAAAATGTAAGCTATGGAAAAGAATGGAGCTTTTACGGCGGTATCTTGTTTGACTTTAATTTTTAATTTTGAAGAGAGTTTCATGAAAAAATATTTTGTGCTATTAATAGTAATAAATCTTTCAATTTATGCCCAAGAATCAATTGAAATAAAATTAAACGGAACATTGTTCTTTGATTCAAATATTGCATTTGAGCATTCTTCAAAAATTGATATAAAGGATGAAAACAATAATACTGTTATAAAGAAGTCACCATTATTGGCTGGTTTACTATCATTTGCACTTCCTGGAGCCGGTGAATTTTATTCAGAAAGTTATTTGAAAAGTGCTCTATTTGTTGCTGCTGAAGTTGCTGCAATTACTTTTGGATTGATTTATGATAAAAAAGGAGATGAACAGACAATCTCGTTTCAAAATTATGCTAATGCTCATTGGGATGTTGCTCGTTATGCTCGATGGACAATTAAGAATGCTAAGAGTATCAATGCTAATGTTGATCCAAACTCATTCAATATTTTTTTAGTTGGCGGCAAAGTTAATTGGTCTGAATTAAATCGACTTGAAAATGCAATCGGAAATTATTATTCGCACCGCTTAGCACCTTATGGCGACCAACAGTATTATGAAATGATTGGGAAGTATCCTCAGTTTAATGTTGGATGGGATGATTTTGGCAACGAAGATACACCTTTTAATTATGGTGATCCTTTAACAAATAATTTTATTTATTACTCCAAAGAACGTGGTAAAGCAAATGATTTTTATAATGTTGCTTCAACTGCTGTAATTATTGTTGTTGTAAATCATGTTCTAAGTGCGGTTGATGCTGCTTGGACAGCAAGTTCATTTAACAAAAAAATAAATATTTCATCAGATATTGAGAAAATTGAATTAGGTTATAAAAAAATTTATTCCCCTAGAATAAATTTTCAGTATTATTTTTAAAATTATTTGAGCATAGTGAATTAAATTGAAAGAACCAGTCGTAGTAATAGTTGGAAGACCAAACGTTGGAAAGTCGACATTATTCAATCGTCTGACAAAAAGCGGCAAATCAATTGTGGATGATGTAAGCGGTGTAACCCGTGATAGAATATATGGCGATGTTGAATGGAATGGAAAACATTTTCAAATTATTGATACCGGCGGTTATGTTCCTAACTCATTAGATCTTTTTGAAACTGCTATTAGGGAACAAGTTACTGTAGCTTTAGAAGAATCAGATGCAATTCTTTTTGTTGTTGATGGTAAAAGCGGTCTTACTCCTTTTGATGAAGAAATGGCTGGAATGATTCGAAAATCTTCTAAACCTTTTTATTTGTTGGTCAATAAAGTTGATACGGTTCAACTTTCACAAAATAAACTTGATTTTTATTCATTAGGTTTTGAACACGTTTATGATGTTTCAGCGCTCAATGGTCGTAATCTCGGAGATTTTTTAGATGATTTACTTTCTCACTTGACTTTCCCGGATGAAAAAGCTGCTGCAGATTCAAGATTACATTTAGCAATAATCGGGAAACCAAATGTCGGTAAATCTTCTCTCGTGAATTCGCTGCTTGGATATGACAGAAGCATTGTGACAGATATTCCAGGTACAACAAGGGACAGTATTGATTCAATTCTAAAATATTATGGTGAAGAAATTGTATTGGTTGATACTGCTGGATTACGTAAAAAAACTAAAGTAAAAGAGAATATTGAATTCTTTGCTAATGTTAGAACCTATCGTGCTATTTGGGATAGTGATGTAGCAATCCTACTTTTGGATGCTGAATTAGGAATTGAAAATCAGGATCAAAAAATAATTCAAGAAGCTGTAAGAAGAAGGAAGGGATTAATTATCGCAATTAATAAATGGGATTTAATTGAAAAGGATATGCATACGGCAAAGAAATATGAAGATGCAATTAGTGAAAAAATGGGTTCGATCGATTTTGTACCAATAATTACTATTTCAGCAATTACAAAGCAAAGAATTTTTAAATTAATCGAAATTGCGAAAAAAGTTTATGAGGAACGCAAGAAACGGATTCCTACCCACCAATTAAATGATATATTGCTCCCAATAATTGAACAGACTCCTCCTCCGGCAACTCCGACCGGAAGGGAAGTGAAAATTAAATATATAACTCAAGTTGGCGATTATTATCCAATCTTTTTCTTTTTTGCTAATGAACATAAATACATTCCAGACCACTATAAACGATTCTTAGAAAAGAACATCCGGCAAAACTTTGGCTTTGAAGGAGTCCCAATGACTGTTTCGTTTAAAGAGAAGTAGATGTTGTATCATCTAAAATCAAGGACTTTAAATCCTAAAGGACATTATTTTTCCCTTTTGTCTTTATAGTCTATTTCTTCTTTGGTTAATCCTTGCTTGAGTCATTCTTTCTCTTAAACCACCTTCTTTTAGAAAATCTTCTTCTAATTTTTGTATTTGCTTTGATAGTAAATATGAAGCGACCTTTATTAAGCCAATAATAACATTAGCGCTAATTTCAGGATTGCTATTCTCAACTCCTTTGCGGAATGTTTCGTAGGTGCAGTTTGGATCTTTATTTAGTTCTTGCAGCCTTTTAACATAAAGGTGATTCTTTTCCCACTCTTTAAATTTTCGTATTCTTAAAAAATCAGGGTAATCAATAAGAAGCTCTTCGAGACTTGCACGGGCAACATTTGTAAGCTTAATTTCAGTTTCTTTTGAAGTACCCGAAGCCATACTAGCTTCTGCAATATTTTGCTTACCCGAACGAGCCGCTTGCACCATTTGATCTATTGTACGGTCTCTCTTATCAAAATACTTATTACAAAAATAAACAGTACTGTCATAAATTATCTCTGCTTTCTTATAAGAATATAAATTTTTGTATCCACCGTGTTGTGGTATAAAACCGTTTTTATTGTATTGCTTTTCTGATAAGGGAACACACAAATTTTACTACAAAACTATGAAATTCTTTTTAATTTTTTTACTACTAGGATTGCAATGATTTATTAGGAATGTAAATGCTCTAGCTATATGCTGATGAGATAAAAACAAAATTGATACTTAAACATTGCTCGAATTATTTCTTCTATCTACTCAATTCCGGTACAGATGAAATCGGACCCCTGAACTTTACATTCTCGAATTGCTCGAAATGCTTTTCTCCGCAATGGATTTTTAACTTTTCACTTTCTCTTAATTCTTGATCCGCTGACTTAGTCTCAGCAACAAAATAAATTTTCTTTACTCCTTTAAAAACTACAGCCCAATCGGGTCTGTATTTTCCGATTGGCGTTGCAATTTCAAACCAGAAGGGGAGTTTAAAATAAAATTCGATCTGCTCGCTACTCTCGCAATCTTTTGCAAATTGATTTTCCACTCCACTTTCAAGAGGAATGTAGTTTTCATAAATTGTTTTTGAGTTATCTTTTACAATATGAGTGAATTCATCTAGATAAATTTCAAAATCCTTATCATCGAACAAAGTCATTTCGTAAATCTTGTCACCAATTTTTTCATATTTAATTCCATCAATCATCAAGCGATGAAGTTCTTCTCTAATTATTGATACTACATTATCCATAAACATCTGTGGATTGATCAGCAACTCATTTAACCGTTTAGAGTTTTTTAATATTTCCAAAATTGTAGATCGGGTTAATTCTGTTTTACTTTGTATATATGAAAGCATATCAGGAATTTCGAAATCAATGCCGAAATAATCATTTGAACTATCCCTAACTAAAAGCCCTTCAACTCCTTCATCAGTTATCAAAACCTTTTTTGTTATTGATCTTATTGATGGTCTTTTTGTTTCCTCCATTTGTCTATTAATTGAATTTGCTGCAAGGGTAATCAACTTTTCGGTCTGGTAATTGACATTGTATTTTGTTCGGTACTTTATCTTCTCCCAAATCTGTAAAAATTTTGGATCGGCTTCAAAACCTTTTCTGTAATTCACCTTCTTCTTATCGTTTTTATTTTTTGTTTTGCCAGTAAAGTCTACGCCGCAGTCTTCCTGAATTTCTTTCTGCAATTCTTTTGCAAAATCTTCATAGCGCTCATTTGCAACAACAGTTAGTTTATTAATGTTTGGATCGAATATTCGTTGTCCTTCCTGATTCACTGATAAGCGAAGTCCTCTCCCGATTTCTTGTCGTTTTTTAACTTCTGATTTTGTCTCGTTCAATGTACAAATCTGGAATACATTAGGATTATCCCAACCCTCACGCAAAGCTGAATGACTAAAAATAAAACGAAGCGGAACTTTCACATCAAGCAGTTTTTCTTTGTCTTGCATTATCAGTTTGTAAGTATCGTCATCTAATTGTGTTTCGCCGCCAGTGTCTTTTACTTTGCCCTTATTGTCTTGAGAAAAATATCCGTTGTGAATTTCATCAATGGAATAAGGGATTAAATCATTGTAAATCGGTTTGGAAATTTCCTTTTGATAAATCTCCTCAAACCACCCGGCAATCTTGCCTTTTACCGGATTACCGTCAGAATCATACTCGCGATAGTTTTTAACTTTATCAATAAAGAAAAGTGAAAGGACTTTTATTCCTTTGTCTTTGTAATGTTTTTCCTTTTTTAAATGTTCTTCAACAGTTTTGCTAATCATAAAACGCATAACTTCATCATTCATCCCACCTTGTGTTTCACCCTTTTTCAAGACAATACCATTAGTTAATTCTATCTGCTCGTTCCCAAAATCAATTTCATAGATTTTTAATCCACCATATTTTTCATTTTTGTTTGAAAGTTCATACAAGTCAAGTTTTTTTCCGCTTGTTGTAACCGATTTTCTTTTTACTCCACCGTTTGATAATACATCAATTTTAATTTTTGCTTTTATTGAATTGCCAGTCCGTGTAATATTTTCTAATTGGAGAAATGGTGTATTGAAATCATTTTCGCTCACTATTGAATCAACTTCAATCTGTTTTACCAATCCTAAATCATACGCTTTAACCGGATTAAGCGAATACATCAAGTTGTATAAATTGGTATGGGTAGCTGAGTAGCGCAGTGTGCAGAGCGGATTAAGATTATCAATTGCACGTTTACGCGTTTCAGTCTCCATATTCTGTGGTTCGTCCACAATCACAATTGGTCGGCAGCTTTGAATAAACTCAATTGGTTTTTTACCGGTGAGCTTATCGTTTGGTTTGTTAATTATGTTTTCATCTTTTGCAAATGAATCAATATTTAGAACTAATATTTGTATTGTATTGGAAGAGGCGAATCCCCGAAGATTGGATACTTTCTTACTATCGTAAACATCGTAAGTAACCGGAACTTTATCATAAATATTCTGGAAATGTTCTTCTGTTATATATAGGTTTTTCAGGACACCTTCTCTAATGGCTATCGAAGGTACAACGATAACGAATTTTTTAAATCCGTATAATTTGTTTAGCTCGTAAATCGTACGAAGATATACATATGTTTTACCAGTGCCGGTTTCCATTTCAACAGAAAAATCCCAGCCGTTGGTGAGAATTTCTTTTTTTGATAATACTTTTACACTATTCTGCTTTTGAGTTCTTTGAATGTTATCAACTAAATTTTCGAGAGATGAAAAATCAATTTTATTTCCAAAGCCATTCTCGTTAAAGAAAACGCCTGACTGCGTTAATGCAAATTCGAAATCACCATTGTTTAAAGATTGCCCTTCAAAAATATCGGTTATAGCTTTTATAGCTTCTAACTGGAATTCTTGCTTGCTGTCGAAATGGAGTTTCATTTTTTAAAATTGAATCCGCCAAATAGATTTGGCGTCATTGGCAAGTCCTCGCTGTCTCGCAGATAAATTTGACTCATTCCATTCTTCAAAATTATCGGGAATCGAAATAGTTAACTTACAATTGCTCTGCTTATAGAATGTTTTCTTATCAGTAAACTTTAATCTATCTGCATCTCTATTCAATTTATTTTCGAGAAGAGTAAGATTTCCAAGACGATAAACAGAACGATTAATAGCATCATCATCGAAGTCGCCCCATGAAGCATCAGCACTTTCAGGAAGTATATGCTCGATAGTGTATAAATCGCTATCTGTTGGTATTTCGTTTCTAAATCTATACTTCTCAATTTTGCTAAAAATGTATTTAAGTATTTTATTATTTCTAGTAGTACTCTTAAAAATCTTATTGGAAAAATCAATTTCAAACTTACTATCAGGTATATAGATGCTTTTAAAATCTGCAACACTAAATTTTTTAGTTTTATTAATATTTAATGCAATGGTGTTATAGACTTCCTCTTGTTCGTTCGGATTCAACCCCCCAATCACATTATACCTAAATGAAACAATAACACATGCTTTTATAAGTTTTTCAAATTCACTGTCAGAAAGGTTATTAAATCCGGAAATAAAAAGTGAAAGTGTTTGTTTTATTTGAAACAGCTTCAATTCATGTAATGCTTGAGCAACATCTGTTTTTTGTTTCCAGAGTTCATCCTCGGGATTTTGAAATGCCATATAAATATCTGCAGTGTCATTCAATTCCCTTAACAAAGCAAAAGCTTGTGCTTTATTAGAAATGCTTTTTCTGATAGTCTTGAACAATGCAGTTTTTCTAACTGTTTTATTTCTGCTGTTCCAAAAGTATCTTAAATAATCCTCAAATTTTTGATTGCCTAATTTCCCAATGACTTTACTCCACAGCAACTCCAGCTCATCAACTTCTGATTTATGTGGCTTCGATTCATCAACAATAGAAAATAAATAATTCTTTAATAAGTCTGCTGCCGATAATTGTACGCCTCTTGCGTTTAATGTTTCAAAAACTCGAAATGCATTAAAATCATCTGACACGCTAATTCTTGTAAAAAACAATTTGTCTGCTAATTCATCAATAAACGCTGCTAATGCCTCTCCGGTTGTAAATTCTTTTTTTATCCTATCATAGAACCATAAAAAACATTCTCTCATCTGTTTCTCTGAGGAGTTAATATTTCTTAACGGTAAATCTTTTAATAAAACAAGATATTGCCGGTAAAAGTCATCACTGTTTCTATTGAGTTTGAGCTTATTATTAGAAATTAAAGTGACAGGATCTATGAAACCGATATAGCTATTTAATAGTGTTTCAATTCGCTTGCGATTATCTTCTGCATCTATATTGTTATCTATTAAATCTTTCAAGCACTTCAGAACAACAAGTACTATAATGCTAAGTGTCGTCATTCGTTGTTGACCATCAATAATTTGAAACTTCTTGTTATCTGAACTTTGCAAAACAAGATAGCCCATATAATGGTCAGATTCTTCTTTATTTCTTAATAAGCTTATATCATTCCATAAATCATCCCAATGTTCATATTCCCAAGTATAGTCGCGTTGAAATTTTGGAATTTCATAACGTATTCCATTGCCCATCAATTGACGATAGGTTAAACTTGTGGTGTCTTGTATACCTTTCATATTAGTATCCTCTATATCGTCTTAAAATCAATTTCTGCATCTCTCATTTGTAACACGGTGTTTGTTTTAAGTTGGTCGTTATCCGCAAAAAGTCTATCTAGTGTAATAACTTTTTTTGGCTTAACTGAAATAATTGTATCAACTAGTTTTTGGTTCATTTCTTCCAAAGCAATTATTAACTCACTACCATTAACATAATAAAGTTTGTTTTTGCATTCCACTCTATCTGTAAGCAAGTAACCGGCTTTTAGCATCAACTCGTAAAGCATGTTTTCTTTTTCGCTCCCTTCTTTTACTGGATTTGTGAAAGCATCGAGTTGTGTTTCTAAGTTTTCTTCTGTGATTTCATTGCCCCGCCATATTTTGAAATTGGATGAAGAGAGTTTGAATACTTTGAAGCCCAAATCCAATTTGTCATTCTGATCCCGACGTGAGTCGGGAGAAGAATCTGTATGAAATAACCCTACCCTTTTAGATGCTTCACTTCGTTCAGCATGACATTCTTCGTTCAATTTCTTAATTACTCGTCGAATCCTTTCCTTACCAATATCTGCAATGGTTTTGTAACCGGCTTTGTATGCTTCGCTTTCTTCTTCACACTTTTCTGGAAGCTGAACTAAAATAAATTTTCTATTGCCGCCGTCTTCTTTGTTTTGTTCTAAAACGGCTTGAGCGGTTGTACCCGAGCCAGAGAAGAAATCAAGGATTATATCATTATTATTAATTGAACCGAGATGGATTAATCTTTTAGTAAGCAAAACCGGTTTTGGATAATCAAAGTAACTATTATCGTCAAATAATTTTTTAAGTTCTTTCGTTGCATCTTGCGAATGCCCAACTTCTTTATATGTCCACAATGTAAGCGGAGTTATTCCTGAGCTAACTTCATTGAGGAATAATTTTGGAGCCCAAATACTGTTACCATCTTTACCAAAATAAATTCTGCTATCAGCAACTAATTCATAATATTTTTTTTCGTTATAAAGCCAACTCCGTCCTTTCGGCGGTAAAACTTTTCTACCGGAAGGCAATGTAATCTCATATATATTTTTTTCTACAGCGGGTCCAACTGAAGGATTGCCCACCTTCCATCTTCCCCTTGGATCATTATCCGGATTTTTGTAGTCATCGTTTTGCTTGTCAGTTCTTGTCAATTTGTTTAATTTAAAACCGTTTATATTTTTTGCATAGCAAATAATATAATCGTGATTTATTGAAAAGAACTTATTCATATTTACAGGTGCGTATGCTCTTTGCCAAATAATATTAGCAACAAAATTCTCCTCACCAAAAATCTCATTCATAATTAAGCGGAGGTTGTGCACTTCATTATCATCAATGTGGACAAAGATAACTCCATCATCACGCAATAAATTTTTAGCAAGGAATAAACGAGGATACATCATGCTTAACCAGTTGCTGTGGTAGTGTCCGCTATCCTTGCTGTTTCTGCGGAACATACCTTCTTTCATCAAATATCCTTCTTCATCAACATCGCCAATTCTTTTTTTGTAATCTTCTTTGCTTTCCTTAAAGCTGTCGGGGTAAATAAAGCTGTCGTTGCCGGTATTGTAAGGCGGGTCAATACAAATAACTTTTACTTTTCCGTAATATGCTTTTTGCAGCACTTTGAGCACTTCAAGGTTTTCGCCTTCAATAAAAATATTTTCCGTAGTATCAAAGTTTATAGATTCACCATTGATAGGTTTTAGAGTTGCAGTAGTTGTTTGCTGTAAAATTTTGAAAGCATCTGATTTGCCAGCCCAGTTTAAAACATAGCGTTCATTTAAGAACTCAATATTTTCTTTACCAAGCGTTGCCTGGAGTTTTTCCCAATCGATTTTACTTTCGGTTACGGCTTCGGGAAAGATTTGTTTCAGCTTTTCCAATTGATCGTGCAATATGTTTAATGATTTTCCGTCCATTTTAACTAAATTTCAATTTTAGGTCGATATGGACCAAATGTATAAAAATTTACTAATCTATTTTTTAATTCTT
>Ga0194127_10002203_pt1 | contig 27072 bp, 14 predicted proteins | sample TA2KigC100mmetaG_FD_148624 | JGI IMG/M metagenome (GOLD analysis project Ga0194127, IMG submission 148624) | Freshwater microbial communities from Lake Tanganyika, Tanzania - TA2015036 Kigoma Deep Cast 100m | ecosystem: Environmental > Aquatic > Freshwater > Lake | place: Tanzania: Lake...
GTGACCTTCTGCGGTGACAACGAGACCCCGTGGCAGAAGTTCGTCCGCTGCATGACGCAGGGACAGATCGGACGCCACATCGGGCAGACCCCCGACGGCGTAGCGTGGGATGACTCCAAGATCTGCAGCGTGGAGATGAACTCCCTCATGGCAGACCTGGGGTGACCCCCCGCAGGGTGCTATACTGAGACCACACACAACCAACCTACCATGTCCAACCGCCAAGGCGCCATGCTCAAGATTGCAGTTGCTGCCGTTCTGCTCTGCCTGCTCTGGGAACCGATCCGCCCGATCCGTACTGTGACAGCAGAAGCACTGTACACTGCAGGCGACCTGATCGCTCGCTGACCCTGTAGACTAATCACAACAACACAGACGACATGACCCCGAAGCAACTGCCCGCCAACCACATCTTCGGCACCAACGCCAAGCAAGGCAAGCAGGTCGGCAAGCAACCCCCCAACCTCGGCGTGATCTATTTTATGATGTCCGCCAGCAACGCCGTCACAGCAGACACCAGCGAGTGGGTCGCTGTCAAGGTCGGGTTGGCGTCAGGTGGTGAGGCAGAGACCTACAAGGTCCTTTGCAACCACCAAACCAGCAACGACGGGGACACCTTCTACCATGCCCTGCTGCCTGTGACCAACGTCGGCAGAGCAGAGGCAAAAATCCACGCCTACCTTCGCGCTAAGGGGTACAGCACCCTGCACGGTGCCGACAGCAAGGTGCCCGCCAAGTATCGCAAGTATTACCAGCAGCAGGAGGGCGGCAGTGAGTGGTTTGTGCTGCCCATGTCTGTGCTGGATGAGACGATTGCCCTGTTCCGCGATGACCTGCCCACGCCTGCCCCTTGGGTTGATGGGTGGATCGGTCAATCCGAGAAGAATCCCCCCATCCTCTTCCACTATGATGCAGAAGGTCTGCCCCGTTGTGATCTGCGGGGTCGCTATGGTCGCCCCCCCGAGGAGAAGGTGCTGCGCTTTGCCTGGCAGTATCGCAACCTGACAGGGTTCGCCCCCACGGCATCGCTTGGAGCATCTCGCAAGCGGGTGCGCTGAGCAGACCCCCCATCCTAGCACACCTCGGACAGTATTTTATACGTAGTACGGGGGTACTAGGGGCGCCAAGCGGTTTCCAAAAACCCAAACCTCCCCTAACCTACAAAAGTATCCCAACGACCGATAAATACTATTGGAAATTCATTTTTCCAAACCATTGAAATTAAAAAAATTTTCCCCAGAAAAAATCATGACAGAACCCGTTGTAATTACTGAAGAAACTGTGATCAATCCTGGTCCGCCCGAATTTGAAGAATCTGTAAAGGCAATGAATCAATTGAGAGAGGATCCGAAGTTCATGGTAACTATTCATGAACGCCAACTTGAGAGGATCACGATGGTTATTGAAGAAATGGCGCAAAGAATTCTAAATCTTGAAGAAAAAATCAATGAAATAGAATTAGCTGCGAGATTTCCTCATACAGATTCGCCTATTCCTAATTTACCAGATGGTCCTGGGAGGTTAAAGACAAAATGAATCACTACGAGCAAGATCCTAATTTTTATGAAAAGGTTCTGCAAAATTTTGATCAATTTTGTGACCAATTTGAAGCAGCAGCAGCTAGACGTTTTGCAGGATTAGATAATGAATCAAGACAACCAATTAACAATGCAGAGGTTCAACGAGTTACTCCAGTCGCTGTCCGAGAGATTGACGATGGTGGAGAAGAAGGTATCACTCTTAGAACACCCCCAATTGATGTACAAGCCTCCTCAATCCCAGAGTTATCAGACTATAGCGGAAACGCTTGATAGTCTACATAATAAGATAGAGGAGTTGCAAAATGGCAGGGGAAATAGTTAATCCAGGAATGCTTGATAGTCCTTCTGTAATTGGAGCGACAACGTATCCGCCCTTAGCGATTGGTGGTGTATTAAAGGTTTTGGATAAACCTACACCTGAAGGTGGTATATACACGACAAATGGTATTGGTAAGACACTTCCAGATGGATCACCGAATCCAAATATCTTACCGATCATGATCATGGATATAGAAAAGTCTGCAGGTACATATCCTCCAGTGCCTGGTGTCGCACCACCGCCAACCCCACCAACGCCTGCTACGATCACTCGCACAGGAATCTCTCCTGTGATGAATCCTCCGCAGACAGGCGTGTATTTTAGAGGCAACTTGGTGTCCGTGGCAGGAGATGGGATGATAGCAGCACCTCCCACGACACCACCTATTAGAACAATTATTGAGAATGTATTGACATCTCCAACACTTTATCCTACAATCATCATTGGTACAAAAACCATTTAAAGTATTATGGCAGCAAGATCAAAAGTCGGACTAGTAAAAACAAATTATGCTCCTGGCAAACCGAAGAAAACTCGGCAGGGGCGTAGTCAAAATACGCATCTTGGAGCGTCTTCACGAAATACTGGTAGAAAACGTTATAGAGGGCAAGGACGTTAAGCGACGAGCGCCGAAAACTCCGAAAACTGAATATTGGGATAGTAACCCCAATAAAAGTTCTGTGTAGTTACAGAGAAGAGTTATGGGAAACCATTTTCATGTAGATAAAAGTCATGACTTTGTTGAAGAAGGAATGACACTCATTACAGAAACAGATTCAGATATCTATCTGAATATGGCGGCAAAAAGAAATAGGAACAAGAAAAAAGAAGAACTTTATGATATTCCTAAAGATCGTATGAGTCGCCCATGTGGTGGCGCTGGTGGTTTTGACGATTTTATTGAAAGATGGCATGTTTAAAGGTCACTAAATAACTAGTGACTTCATAGACTGTTAATGGCAGAAACTTCCAATCTCTCATTTAGAGATATTAATATTACGTTTAAAAAACATCCTGTTACTGATGATCTTGTTGTCAGTAAAGATGCTGCTGCCATTAAACAGTCTATTGCAAATATTTTGTTGACAAACAAAGGCGAAAAGCTTTTTAATCCAGATTTTGGTTCTGATATTAGATCTTATTTGTTTGAACCTCTTGATTATGCTACTGCAGCACAGGTTACGAGTAATATCCAATACACGTTAAGTCAATACGAACCAAGAATTAGAGTATTAGAAATTTCAACAATTCCAAATAGCGACGATAATCGTTTTGATGTTGAGATGACCTATGAAATTATTGGAGCCAATGCGCCACCAACAACTGTAGAGTTATTTCTGACCAGGACGCGATAATGCCATACACGCAATTAAATAATCTAGATTTTAATGAAATCAAGATTGCTCTCAGAGAATACATGAGAGCACAAACAGATTTTACTGACTATGACTTTGAAGGTTCTGTTCTAAGTCAGTTATTAGATGTATTGGCATATAATACGTACTATACCGCGTTCAACACCAACATGGTGGTGAATGAAATGTTCTTGGATTCTGCCACGTTAAGAGACAATGTGGTAGCATTAGCGAAACAACTTGGATATTCGCCAAAGTCAGCAATTTCTCCGAAAGCTGTTGTTAATTTTACAGTAACCTATAAGAATATTAATACTGCACCATCCGCAACAATTTTCAAGGCAGGTAGTGGTTTTGTTACAAATTATGATGGTACTCTATACCGTTTTATCCTAAGAGAAGATAGACGATCAGAAGTATCTAATGGTGTATCTACATTTCAAAATGTTGAAATTTATGAAGGTTCTTTGATTACTACATCCTACACAGTTAATCAGGCACTAAAGAATCAACGATTTGTTATTAATAATCCTGGTGCTGATATTAGTACTTTAAAAATTTTAGTCTATGAATCCAACACTAGCAGCGTTTATGAAGAGTATAAAGTTGTAGATTCAATTTTAGATATTGGTTCTAATGATAAAGTATACTTCATCAACGAAGGCGAAGATGAGTCATATGAGATTTTCTTTGGTGATGGTATACTCGGCAAGAAGTTAACCGATAATCAAGTCATCAATATAAGTTATATTGTAACAAATGGATCAGATACAAATGGCGCAAAGTCTTTTACGTTTAATGGTAATATTGTAGATGAGAATCAAGTATTAATTACTGTTCCCTTTACTGTTGGAGCAATCACAACGACCGCTAAAGCAGTTGGTGGTGCCGAGATTGAAAGTATTTCAAAGATTAAGTTCAATGCTCCTAAGTTCTTTGGATCTCAGAATAGAGCAGTTACAGCAAGTGACTATGCTGCAATTGTGAGAAACTTATATCCATCTGTAAGTGATATTATTGTATTCGGTGGTGAAGACCAAGAACCACCAGCATATGGTAAAGTCTTCATTTCTGTAAAACCAAATGAGGCAGCGAGTTTATCTTCACTTACAAAAAGTGAATTAGTGGATCAATTGAAGAAATATTCAATTGCTTCGGTAAGACCAGAATTTATTGATCCATCAATTTTATATGTTGAACTTAATAGTAAAATTTATTACAATAAAACAAAAACCAATTTGTTACAGACTCAAGTGGCAGCAAAAGCTGCTGGTGCAATTCAAGAATACTTACAGACATCAGAGACAGAAAAGTTTAACGGTAAATTCAGATATAGTAAGTTTGTTGGTGTAATTGATAACTCTGATCGTGCAATTAATTCAAATATTACTGATATAACTTTAAGAAAAGATTTTTATGCTCAAATTAATGCATCTTCATATTATGAGATTTGTTACCAGAATGCTTTTCTAGAAGATTGTGATGAACCAGTTGTATCATCTACTGGAATGACGGTCTTTGAGTATCCTAATTATACCTCGTATTTGGAAGACAGGAATGGCAAAATTGTCCTATATAGACTAGATTCTGTGACTGGTGAAAAAGTTCTTTTGAATGATTCCATCGGTGATGTTGATTATGTCAAAGGTGAGATTAAAATGTATAACTTCACAATCTTAAAAGGATCATTTTCTGACAATCGCATTGAGTTGAGAGTAAAACCAGCGAATAAAGATATTGAAGTTAAACGTGAGGTATATCTTGATGTAGATATATCACAAAGTACTTTTGTAGCATATAAAGAGTAGTTTAGATGTTAAAAACTGCGAATAAAATCTCATTCCTAATTGAGTCTCAACTACCAGACTTCATCAATGAAGAGTATGAACTTTTTGGCAAGTTCATACAAAAATACTACGAGCAATTAGAATTACAAGGACAACCGCTAGACATCATTCAAAATCTAGAAGTTTATCGTGATATTGATTTTTATGAGAAGAATGTTCTCACACAATCAACTACATTATCTGGTGCAATCACATCAACCAATGATACGATCACCGTTGCTGATGCGACATCATTCCCAAAAAACGGTGGTTATATTAAGATTGACGATGAAATTTGTTTTTACAAGCAAAGAACAGATACTCAGTTTCTAGAAGTTAGTCGTGGTGTAAGTGGCAACACAACTCTTGGAGATTTGTACACAAGTAGCACATTTGTAACAACTCAAGCAGAAACTCATGTTGCTGGATCAACAGTACAGAATATTAGTAACTTATTTTTGTATGCTTTTATAAAAAGTTTTGAAAAGCAGTACCTTGCAGATTTTCCAGAAAAATATTTAAAAGAAAACGTAGACAAGAGATCATTAATTAAAAATATTACTTCGTTTTATCAATCAAAAGGTACAGATAATTCAATCAAGTTTTTATTCAAGTGCCTCATTGATAATGATTCTGAACCAGAAGTTACGTATCCAAGGGATTTTACATTAAAAAGTTCAGAATCAAATTGGATTCAAGTATATGCATTACGAGCACAAATTACTTCAGGAGTTCCAGAAAATTTAATCGGCAAAAAAATCGTTCAAGACATTGCTGGAAAATATGCTTCTGCTGTTGTTGATAATGTAAAATTTGCTGGTACTTTTGATGGCAAAGATCTTTACGATATCGTTCTTGCTGAGAATAGTATCAATGGTCAATTTGAAATTTCTGCAAGAACAAAATTAACAAAACCAATTTTATCTTCAGACTCAGTAGGAGACAGAATAAACGTATTTTCAACCATGGGTTGGAAAACAGAGGGGCAATTCAGAATAGGAACTGAGGAATTTACTTTTGAAGACAAAAATGTAAATCAGTTTATTATAAAAACTAGATCTGGTTCTACAGCACATTTTATTGGCGAATCTGTAACCTATGGCGCAAATGTGTCTGGATCTGGTGTCAATTTACTTGTTTATGGAATTTTATATGGTCTCACCACAGAAAATTCTTTTCCATATGCAAATCCTGGAGATTTTGTTGAAATTTCCGAATCTGGATTTTTAACAAATGATATTAAAATTTTTGATGCACAAAATAATCTTAGATGGATTACTACAACAGGAATTCCTAATTCTCAAAATCATGCAAGTGTTTCTTCTGCAATTAAAAACTTAAATTCAAATGTCTCAGCGATTTTTGAAGATGGTACAGGATATTACATTACCTCATCTGGGTTTCCATCACATGACATTATCAAATCTGGTATCACTGATATTCCAAGTGATGTTTTAGATCAAAAACTTTTAAGAATTATAAGAAAGTATCCAATACAAACAACTGAAATTTATGAGACAAAATATAGAGATGTTGGTATTGGTATTAATGGTATTCCATTTTTAAGTTATAAAGACGAAGATATTGTATTAAATGGTCCTATAGAAAGTATTAAGGTTGGATTGCGAGGATCTGGTTATCAAAAAGCGCCATTTATATTAATTAATGGTGTTGGTGGTTTAGCCAGATCTATTCTTGCTGGTCAAGTTGTTGATAGAATTATTGTTGATTCTCCAGGAAGTTATAATCAAACTCCAACTATTGAGATTCTTTCTGGAAGAAATGCTGCTGTAACAGCAATCGTTACAAATGGAGAAATTACTAGCATCAAGATTGACGATCCTGGTGAATATTATTCTTCTCCTCCCCAGGTAAGAATTACAGACACATCTGGTAAGGGTAGATTTGCCGATTTTCGTGCCCTTGTTTCTTCTGCAGGAGAACTTGTCGGATTTGAGAAAGTAAATGGTGGAAGACTTTATACAAAAGAAAACGTAGTTGTAGATATTATTCCTGTTGGATTTGGAGCAACAGCAACAGCAAATATTAAAGTATGGAGAAAAGACAAGTATTTTAAAAATCTATCCAAACTTGATAGTAGCAATGGTTATTTCTTTAAAAATTATATTGAATCTCGTGGGTATGGGTATGCATATTATGCATCTCCAAATGCCTTAAGACAGTCTGATACTGGTTCTAATCACTCCTCTATTTTAGGATTTGCATATGATGGCAATCCAATTTATGGTCCTTATGGATATCAAAATCCTTTAAATGCTCAAAGTTCTATTGTCCGAATGACAAGTAGTTACTTTAGAAATACTTCAAGGATCAATGGTCCAACAACAGCAGTATATCCATTAGGAACATTTATAAATGATTATTCTTATATTGATAAGTCTGGATCTCTTGATCAAAATAATGGAAGATTCTGTGTAACTCCTGAATTTCCCCAGGGCACTTATGCATATTTTATTACAGTCAGCTCAATAAACGAACCAGAATTTCCCTATATTGTAGGGCAGAATTATTACTCTCTTCCTATTGATTCAAATTACAATTCAGAAATCTCACAAAATGATCTTCCAGTTAGTGCAAAAAGATTGAGAACTGTTGATATTGATTCTAATGGTGATTTATCTATTGCTAAAATTGAAGATGTAAAAAGTGGAACTGTCTCATCAGTTTCTATTTTAGATAGCACAAATAATTTTTCTGTTGGATCAGAAGTTATTGTAAACAACAATCAAACTGGTGGGTTTGGTGCAGAAGCAAAGGTTTCTTCTGTAAAAGGGAGGACAGTAACTTCTATTCATTCTCAAACAAATAAAATTTTATTATTTGATTTAGTTTCAACTGCTTATCTATTCAACGGTGATACAATTACACAAGCAATAACAGGTGCTACTGGTAAAATTGTTGGTAATGTCTTCACTGGTAATAAATTTGCTCTGAAAGAAGTTTCTGGAACATTTAATAAATCTGAGGTATTAAGTTCAAATACAAAAGTTCTTTCACTAATTTTAGATAAAAATTCATCATATACAAAAGGCGCAATACTATCATTCTCAAATGGTATTACTGCTCCTGTTGCAACTGGAGAGGTTCTTGAGTCAACGTCAAATCAAAATACAGTAAAAGTAAAAGTTTTAACTGGGACATTTAGTATTTCCACTACATTATTCTTAACCAGTTCTGATTTGATCAATACCACAGGTTCTAAAATTGTTACTATCAATTCATTAAGTGATGACTTAATTATTTTTAACATCAAAGACAATGTTGCTTTACTAACTACAAGTGATAAACATGGTGTAGCGATTAATGAATTTATTGATGTTGATATCAATCCAAATGATACGACTACTTCAACTACTTATTATGTAAGAAGTCGTATATACCAAGAAGTCACTTTTGTTACACCAGTTTTACAAAGAACTTTAAAAGATACTGGTATCGGTAGATTGGAGATTTTAAATGGTGGCGAAAATTATACACCAGGAACTTATCCTGGAATATCGTTGTCTGGAGGATCTGGGAAAAATGCGACAGCTACTATTAAGGTATCTTCTGCTGGATCTGTAATAAGTGTAGTAATAACTAATAAAGGAACTGGATATCAAAAATTTGATTTATTGACAGTTGGAAATGCAGCTTTATTGAAGACCAACACAACAACTCCTGATTTAACTTTACGAGTAGATCATTCTGGATTTGGATTGCAAAATACAGAATTATTTGTTGACAGCACAATTGGATTTAGTGTTGGAGATTACTTAAAACTTGGTAATGAAATTTTATTAATTCAAAGTAAGACAACAACTAAATTGAATGTTTTACGAGCACAAAAAAATACAATTGCAGTAGATCATTTTGATAATTCTGCAGTGTTCCTTTATGATGGTGGATACACCCTACAGAGTGGTTATCAGGTTGGTACAGGGGCAGCTGCGCCAATTTTGCTATCATATGATAATCTTACTCAGAAAGCTGTTTTTGTTTATGGATATAATCAAACATTAGATAATATTTCCGAATTGACTCTATCAACAGTATTTTTTGATCAAAGCACAAATCAAAGATTAATCACGATTTTAGAAATTTCGGAACCAAAACTATACTTTGAATTTTCTACAAATAATACCAATTTTGAAAAAAATAAGATTATTGATATCAAGAAATTCTACAAATATAAATTTGATGTTTCTCATTCTTCAATGACAAATGTTAATTTTGATTTTTCTCCTAGTATTAATTTAAATCTAGTAACACTGGAAAAAACTGTTTCTGGATCAATAGTTAATATTAAACTTGGATTTGGACCTACAATTTCAACAAATCAATATTCCAACAAACAAGAAGTTCCATTTAAAAAATATTTTTACTTTGATAGAAATAGTAAAGTAAACTCAGAAGGCGCATATCTAAATGTAATTAATGACCCTCTACAAGGCAGAAAGAAGGCATTGTATGTAACCGACAGTCAGATTGTATATGATACAACAATCAAGGCATCTCATGACGGTTCTGGGGCAATTTCGTATACTTCAGAATCTGCATTTTCTATCGGTAAAATTAATACAATATCAATTACAAATATTGGTAATGATTACAAGAAAATTCCTGTAGTCAGTGGAATTGTTCCTTCCAATGAATCAAAAGCTCTTGCATCATGTACCATTTCAAATGGTAGAATTTCTAGTATTAATTTACTGAATGCTGGTAAAAATTACTCAAAACCAGTTGTTGTTGCTTCTGGTAATGCTTCATTAAAAGCAGTGGTTGATGCTGGAAAAATTACAGGTATTGTAATTGATAATCCTGGATCTGGATATACGACTGCTCCCGAAATTAAAATTGCAGAGTCTGATGTTATTGCATTCTTTAATAGTGATGATATCGGAAGTCCAAGAAATGTAAAAGTAATCAATGTTGGAGGATCTTATCATAATGATAAGACACTATCATCTTCATTTAGATCAAATTATATACTGAAAGTATCAAATTTTGAATACGATGCCTTTAATGTTGGAGAAACTATTGTTCAAAAATATGGATCTAATGAAGTTGCACGTGCAAGAGTGACTTCTTGGAGATATGGATCAAACTTACTACTTGTTGATAGAGTTGTTGGTATTTTTAGAGAAAATCAACAAATTCTTGGATTATCAAAAAACAAAACTGCTAATTTGGAATCTATTTCCTTTACTGAGTTTTCTGCTAATATCAAAACATATTATGATAATCAAGGATATTATAAGTCGGATTATGGTAAGATTAGTAATTCATCCCAAAGAGTAGCGGATTCTTATTATTATCAAGATTATTCATACCTAGTAAAATCAAAAACATCTATTGATACCTGGAGATCTTTAATTAAATCTACAACACATCCAGCGGGGTTCCAGATTTTTGGTGAAGTCCTTATTGAATCCGATTCTGAAGCACGTATGAATGATGATACTTTAATTAAGAATACAAGTATCATTCAATTATGGGATGAAAATAAAAATAAAGTAACTGTTGTCAATACAACGAAAAAAACTACTCAAAGCATTGCCTTAGTAAAATCTTTGGAAGTTGAAAGAGGTATTGGTTCTGTAGCATTAGATACTGCAAATTACTCAGAAATTTTAGCAAAACCAATATACTTAACTCAAGATTTTGATGGTGCTTTTACTGATAAAGGAAACCTTGAAGGAACTACTATTTTTAATCTGGTTGATGAATCTAATAACGCAGTAATTCCATACAATGAACAAGCATTAACAATTACAATTGATGGTATCTTGCAAGAACCAAAAGTTGCATATACCGTATCTGGGGATAAAATTATTTTTTCGCAACCACCATTGGGTCCATCTATAACAGATGGTCAAGATGCTCCAGGTGTCAGATTTTATGGGAGATGGTTCCAATTTAAAACAAATACTTTAAACCAGCAATACTTCAAAAAGATTAGAAACATTTTCCAGCGAAATGGAAGATGGATAGATGCTGCAAATCAATTAGAAAGGAATAGAGAATATATTCAAAATGAAACTTTGGGCTATATTAAATCTAAATATCCAAATTTAACATGGGGTATTTTAAGTACAAAATGTCTTAGAGATATTGGTTTTATTATTGATTCGCTTGAACATGATTTAAGATTTGGTGGCAATGAAAAAACTATTTTATCAGCTGAATTATATTTCCGTGATGGAGTTTTAGATTATATTGACGGCGAATTACAAGCAACAATAGAAGCATTTAAATATGCAGTTCGTCTATGTAAACTAGCAATGAGAAATTGGGATGTTGTTGAAAGACAAGCATCATGGACTCCTGGACAAGATATCGTAGAAATTACTGATACTGATAATATTGCCATTGGTATGAAAATAAGTGCTGGAAGAGCATTTTCTTCAGATACAATTGTTGAAGAAATTTTGGATAATAGAAGAATTAAGTTAAATAAAAATTCTCTTCCACTTTCGCAGCAAAATATTTTACAAATCACTTCTAACACAATTATTAGTTCTAATTTAGGAACAACATCATCAATTGTACAGATTGCTCCTGGTGTATATCTACAGATTGCAACAGGATATCAATATTCTATTACACCACCTGTTGGAAGTATTATAGCAGGAAATGCTGTGGTTACATTTATTATGAGTGGATTAAATATTGGTACTTTTGTTGATGCCTCTGATCTAATTTCTGCTAATAAAATTAATATTCAAAGAGAAGCAGCTTATAGAATTTATGAAAAATATCCTGGATTTGTCTATCCTAATGTCCCAACAGTTGCATATAGATTTAAAGATGCGAGAAGATTAATTTACAAAAATTTAACCGATATTGTTTCACAAACACTTATAAAATTAACTACTGTTTATGGAGCACAATACGCCACTGAAAAATGTGGAAGAGATTTAAAAATTATTTTGGCAGCTATTGCAGAAGATGTCGCAAGAGGTGGAAATTCTGCAACTATAGAAGTTACGAATGCATATTTTGATAATCACGATGGACTAGATGGAGAAGAGTCTCAATCTGTATATGCATTTAATTATGCTAAACAATTATGTTTGATTGCGGTTGCAAATGAAGGTGCTGTGACAGATCCAAATATTACAAAAGTACCCGAGTGCGCTAATGTAAACTCCGCAATTTCATCCCTATTTTCTATTTTAACAACAGCAATTACAAATGGTCAAAAACCAACTGTAACAAAAAATACTGGAATACCATCTTGGGTAAAAGCAGAAGATTTGTGTTTCAGAGATATTGGTATTTTTGTTGATGCAGTAGCGCATTCGTTGAGATACGGTGGTAATGAAAAGATAATTGCTTTCGGAAATTCTTATTTTGTCAACAATAAACGAGTTCATATTGCCAAGGAATTAATAGAATCAATTTATGCTTATAATCAAGCGGCAATTCTTATGATTGATGCGATGTTAAATCAAATTTCTGGCACAACAATAATTGCTCCTATAATTGATTCTAATGTCCGCATTGATACTATAAATCCGTACTGTCAGGAAGTTAAAAGTGCTATTTTAACTTACGCACAAATAGTTGAAGATATATTAGAAGGTGGTCCTGACAGGATTGATACTATTCCTCAAAATCCAAATTCAACTGGATATTGGACAAATTTACGATCATATTCTAATTATAATTTGATTGCTGATCCTGGATTAAAATATAATACGTTTACAGAATGTGAAGATGTTGCGTCTTCATTAGATTCTTTATATGAAAATATAAGAGAAACACTTATAACTGGTCCTGGAACTGCTGATATATCTAATCCAGATTACTTTGATGGGGAAAATACAATTTTTGACCTGTACTATACGGATGGATCTCCTGTAAATACACAAGAAAATGAAAATCTATTCATAGCATTAAGTGGTATTTTACAACATGATTCTGCATATTTTATTGATAGATCCTCTGTCCCAAACAAAGTTGTTTTTACTTCTCCGCCAATTTGGGGGCAAGAAGAAAATACAAAAACTGTACAAGAACCACTAGCAGTTGAAAAATTCTTTGCTCACAGTGTAGGTAATTATTATCGTTGCGAAATTGACAAATCTGGTATTCTTGACGGATCTGCTGGACCATTTATTATTTTAAATTCGGAGAATAAAAAAGTTCAGAATATTGATGATTCAAGATTTGCATATGTATTTCTTGATGGAGTTCTTCAGGTAGATGGAGAATCATATTCAATTAGTGGACCAGCAATTAGATTTGATAAACCAATTTATACCGATAATAGTGTTGAAATTATTCTTCTATATGGGAGAGACGCAGAGCAGACCGTTACTCTGTATGATTTTGAAAGAAATACTTATTACAATAATATAAAAATTACTTGTACATCAACAACAAATAACGATTTCAATGATTGGAAAACTTGGCACAATAATTCATATGACAAGTTCCAAGTTGCATATCAAAAGGTGAATGGTGTTAAAAAATTCTTAGGCAACGTTAAGTCATATACAAGCACAAATCAATCACTAATTATTACGCTTGCTGGTAATAATCCAGATTTACAAAATTCATCTATTTTCTTTGCTGGTAATTATAATTTTTCGGATGAATATGAACTGACTGGTACGACAAATACACTTATTGTTACTAGAGATTCCGATAATGATTATCAAATGCAAAGAAACTCTGCTAAATGGTTATATGGAACAAAATCTGCGGAGCAATCATTTTACGAAAAGAGAAGATTACTTGCTAATTTAAATGCGGGGGATGTAATTAGAATTGATGGGGAGAAAGACTTCAGGACAATTAATGAACTCCCAAGATATGTTAATCCAAAAAATTATAATCCTGGTGTTGATGTTTCCAACGATTTCTTTGGATCAGTCGTAACAACAAACTATAATGGATCAACATTGGGCGTTGGTCTAAGTGTAACCTGTAAAATTAAAAATGGCAAAGTTTCTTCTTTAGAGTGGAATAAAAAAGATTTGCAATTGTTGTATGACAAAGGAATTATTCAACCAACAACAGCGTATGGATATGAAACTCCACCAGTATTGCATTTTATTCCTGTAGATCAAAAAGGTGGGGGCGCAAAAGCAGAAGTCGTTGTATCTCGTGGTCAAATTATTGATATTGTCTTAACAAGTAGTGGTAGTGGATATACAACCGCACCAAAAGTAGTTACTGCAAGACAATATGATATTGTTAAGAAAAATGGTAGAAAAATTGATACTTTTCAAAGTTTAATCATCGGAACTCAAATTGTTAAACAATCACCAGTAGCAGTAAATTTCAGTTGTGATATAATTAAAGCAATTGAAAATCTTGCCACTATTGATGCATCAGTATTCGTTCCATCTAGACATGATGTAACTCTTATTATTACTAAAGAACTGGATACTGCTCCGTTACTTAACTTTGATAGAGAATATGTAATTTATGCACCAACGTCAGTTGGTCAAATCCAAAATCCAATTGCTCAAAATTCTGCATATGTTGTTACAAATATAGAACTTGATAGAACTATTGAATCTCAACCATTGCTAACAACAACAATTGCACGGACTTTCCACTACGAGTTAGGATTTGCAACATTTGGTTTATTGCTTGCAAATAGTACACTTGGTCCAACTTTTGATCAATGGGAAGGAGCAAAGTTTATGGATACTGGAGATATTTTAACCTCCACTGGAATTTCCGTTTCTGCTGTAACAATTGAAGAATTTGATATGTACGGATTTGTGATTGATGATTTTGAAACTTTGAAAGGTTCTAATATATTGAATCCTGGATATACGATTAATCTTGGTTATCCATCTATTAATAATTACTTAACTCAACTAGATACTTCAAATCTTCCAAACTTTGGTGATGCTGGTTATCTATCAACTGGTGCGGTTGTATATGCAAATACTACCAATTTTGCATCATCTGGAACTATTTTGATCGGTAAAGAACAAATTTCTTATACTAATAAACTGGCGGATCGTTTCTTGAACTGCACCAGGGGTGTTAACAACTCGCCCATTCAGCAGCATACGGTTGGTTCCTATATTAGAAACGCCCTATAAATAAATATAAATAACTCGGATTCAGTCTTCCTATACAGACAAAAGTGCTATGGCAGCTATTATTTCAGAAAAGTTTAGAATTTTTAACGCGAAACAGTTTCTAGAATCCCTAAGTGAAGGTTCTAATGACGCTGATGCAGGTCGTACAAGAATGTACTTCTTTGTTGGTAGATCTTCAAGTTGGAGCAGCTATCTTGAAATCTTTAACGTAAACGGAACATTTCAAGTTGGCGAAACTGTTAGTGGTGGAGGATGGAGTGGATCCGTTTCTGCTGTATACCCAAACAGTCTTCTTTTAACAAATATTCTACCAACATCAACTACGACACCAGCATTTGGAACCACTATTACTGGTGGAACTTCAACAGCAACTGCTAAGTCTGGTGTTTATAGATATGGAACCGAAGACGTTCCTCCAGCACCACTAGACAATCAAATTGAAAAGAGATCAATTTATGAGGAGATGATCGCTGCCAAAAGAATCACATCTCCTTTTGCTCGTCTTGTTGTTCCTCGTTACAATTGGAATACGACACTAAATCCAAAGTTTGATATGTATCGTCCAAATTATTCTGCTACTCCAGGTGGCGGAGGAGCAATTGGTATTCAAACAGCACTAGGTTCAACCTCATTATCCACTTCAAAGTTCTATGTAATGAACTCTAGATATGAAGTATTTAAGTGCTTGTACAATGGTCAGTCAGCAACAAATCCAACTGGTCAAAATGTAACTTACGAACCATCTTCACAACCAACTGCAGGTCAAGGTGTTTTTGCTAATGGAATTTATACAGAACCTTCAGGAACTGCTGAATATATTTGGAAGCATATGTACACCCTCACTACTGGCGATGTACTAGCATTCTTATCTTCTGACTTTATGCCAATTGCTGAAGTTGGAGAAGCTTCTAGAGTTGCTGTTGAGGCAGCTGCAGTGGACGGATCTATTGATATTTCTATAATCAAAAATGCTGGAACTGGTCTTCCAGCATCTGCAACTCTTTATACTCCAGTATATGGTGATGGAACTGGAGCTGGAACTAACACTGGAGCAATTGTTAAGTTTGAAACTAATGGATCTGGATCTATTATTTCATGCACAATGCAGAAAAAAGGTCAAGGATATACATACGGCAATGTAATTTTAAAAACAGCAAATGTATTTACAAATGCAACATTAACAACAAATCCATCTGCATTTACTGGAACAGCAGCAATTGAGGTTGTTATGTCTCCAACTGGTGGTCATGGATCAAATGCAGAGGAAGAGCTCTTTGCAAAAAGAATCATGACAAATATCCGTCTAACATACGACGAAGGTCAAGGAGACTTCCCTGTTGATAATGATTTCCGTCGTATTGGAATTATCAAAGATCCATATACATATGGTTCAACAACTTTTGCTTCTAGTAGCACTCTTCGTGGAACACGAGTTGTTAAAGTAAATGGAGCAACAGCAAACTACTCTCCAGACGAAGTAATTACACAAACAGTAACTGGTGGAACAGCGAAAGGTACTGTAGTTTCTTGGGATTCGGTGAATGGTATCCTCAAATATTTCCAATCTCCAGATCTACATACACATGATGGAAAAGTTTATGCATTTGCATCAAATGCAGCAAACGCCATTGTTGGCGCTTCATCAACTGCATCAGGAACTGTTGATACTGCTCAAAATGCAGTTCTTGCAGATATTAGTTTTGCTGGTGGTTTAGCAAATCCAGAGATTCAACCAAATTCTGGAGAAATCGTATACATAGAGAATAGAAGACAGATTACTAGAGCTCCTGATCAAATTGAGGACATCAAACTAGTAATTGAATTCTAATTTCAATTTAGATTTAGAGATCTTGCGAGATGCCCCAAAAGACAAACCTGAACGTAGCTCCATTCTACGATGATTTTGACCAGGATAAAAATTTCTATAAAATTTTATTCCGTCCTGGGTATTCTATTCAGGCAAGAGAATTAACTCAGCTACAATCTATTTTACAAAATCAAATTGAGCAATTTGGCAAGTATTCTTTTAAGCAAGGAGAACTTGTAATTCCAGGAGAAGTTGGTTTAAATACAAAACTAAATTTTGTAAAACTATCTTCAGTATCTGAAATTCCTATCAATCAAGATGGACAAATTGTATACAAAAAATATGATATTACCCAACTAAAATTACAGATTCTAAAAGGTCTTACTTCTGGAGTAACGGCAACTGTAATTGATGCTATTGGTGCTACTGATACCTCATCTGATGTTATTTTTGTAAATTACACAAATAGCGGCAATGATGGAAATGAAGAAACATTTCGCCAAGGAGAAACTTTAGAAGTTGTTGATGGTGTAAATACTCCTTTACTGGTTGTAGGAACAGATGGAAGTGTTTTGCCAACAAGTATTGAAGTTAGTAATCCAGACACTAATGTAAAAACGACAGTTGAAAGTCCAGCGATGGGATATGCTTCTGCTGTAAAAGTAGAAGAAGGAATTTATTTTGTTAATGGTTATTTTGTAAAAAATAGCGCACAGTTATTAGTAATTGATAAGTATTATAATAAACCATCTGCAAAGATTGGATTTAAAATTTCAGAAAGTATTGTAACCGCTGAAGAAGATACATCACTATATGATAATTCGGTTGGATCTAGTAATTATACTTCTCCTGGAGCACATAGATTAAAAATTTCCTTAGATTTAGTCAAGTATTCATTGAGTCAAATCACTGATAAGAATTTTATTCAACTTCTTTCAGTTCGTTTGGGTTCTGTGCAGTCTCAAATAACTCAAACTGATTATAATCTTTTAGAGCAAACTCTTGCTAGAAGAACTTATGATGAGTCTGGAGATTATGTTGTTGATGATTTTTCGCTTGACGTTAGGGAATATTATCAGGAAGACGATAATCTTGGTGTTTATTCAAAAGATGAATTTGGTTTAGTTAATGGCGACTCGGTAGAAGATGCTAGGGAAAAACTATTAGCAAGTGTTGGACCAGGGAAAGCATATATTAAAGGTTATGAAATTGTAAATAAAGAAACAAAATATATTTCTGTAAATAAAGCAAGAGAAACATTAAATAGAGAAGATATTAGAATTAAAACTAAAGGTCTTCCAACGTATAAAGTTACCAATATTTATGGCAGCGTGCCATTAAATGCAGAAGCTCCACAATTGACTGCATATCCAAATGTATTTCTATCATGTGTTTTTAATGATGGATCTATCGGATTAAACAATACGGAAGGTTCAACTGATTCTAAGCAAACACTAGATTTAAGAGGAACATTTTTTGATATTCAAACTGGTATCAAAACAATTTATATTGCCGTAAATTCTCAATATGCAAATACTTATTCTACCTTGAGTGGTTCTAACTTTGTATCAACTCTTGGAACTGTTTGGTTTGTACAGACAAGAACCGATGCTGGAGAACCATCGGAAGCCGCTTCAGTAAAATCAATAGCATTTTCAAAAGTAAAAAGGTTGGAAGTAGAATCTACTGGTGGAGTAACATTTTTAGAACTAACAGTTTCTGGTAGAAAAGATTATCTTGATAATTATCTAACAGAATATGATGCTGGGGCTGGATCAAATTTTAGAGAAATTTATCTGACCGAAAATGACGCAATTAGCGGAGCAACACCATTTGGAAACATTGTTGATTATAATGAAACCATCACTCCTGTTATTGGAACCGTAAAACCAAGTAATTTTACCCTTGTTGAGCGAGGAACTGGTTTTAATCCAGATACAGATATTGTTATTTCTAAAGGTAGAAAGGAAGATGGAAGTGCTGTTTATAATAGTACTTTTGGATTCTCATATTTTGATCCTCAATTCTTTACCAAAATCACCCTTGATGAGGCGATTACGGTCGCTAATAGCTTCACGCCTGGTAAGTATATCTATGGTGCTGAAAGCGGTGCTTACGGGGTTGTAGAGGGGGGTCCTGCAGAGAATTCTAATATCGGTTTCTATACATCTAGTAAAACTTTGATGGTGAAGACTTTATTTGGAACTTTCAAATCGGGGGAAACTATTTTTGATGAGGGTAATAATGCATTAAGAATTGCTAAAGATAACACAATTTCACATTTTATTGTTAATAGAAGAGGATCAAACTACGCTCAAGGAACAAAAATCAGAATTGATGGTATTGATTATGACAATACAAAAGTAGCATTGACATTTAATAATTCTGGAGCGTTGGTTTCTGCATCTATTGTCAATAGAGAAGTTTTCAATCAAGAATACTCCAGACCACCAATTGTTAATTTGATACAAGCAACGGGTGGTGGCAATATTTCTATTGCTGCTGTTGTAACTCCCATTTTAGTTAGAAATGCAGTTATCACATATACACCACAGAACACCAAATCCTTTTTTGCTCAATTTGGTTCTGGAAATGCAAATACATTTACTGCGGATGTTGAAGTTGGAAAAGAAAAATATGCAGAAACAACTGCAATTACAGATTTTACATTCAATGGGGAACAAGGAAGAAAATATATTGAGTGCAATGGATTTGGTGGAGACACAACAAAATTCTTACAACAAGGTGATTTAATTCAATTTACAGACACTTCTGGATCAGTAATACGTTGTGTTGTGCAGCAGGCAACACAACCAGAAGGTGTTTTAAAATCAAGAATTTATTTAGATCGCTCTTTGCCAAACAATGTTGATAATACAAGTGTTGTACGAGTACGTCCAGCAATTGATAATTTAAACATGGGAACCCTAATTTATAAGACTGGAACAACTCAGTTAAGTTCAATTGTTGCAAATAGCGAAGATTCAAAAATTACTTATTATGTAAGAAGAGATTTTGTAAGTACTGGAAATGGAACACAGCAAGGACTGACATTTGCAGCGCAACTTCCATTTGGAACTCAAAGATTTGTTTCTTTTAGTGAGAGTAACTTTATAGTAACTATACTTAATCCTGGCGATGCTCCCAATATTAAAATCGGTGATATTGCATATGTTACTTCAGAACAAGTAGTTATCAAGGCTTCTACCGATGCAACGAGTGGACTAACTTCTGGAAGTGTTGAACTTAAGTTCCCATTAAATTATTTTGGTACTGTGCCAACTAATGGAAAATATCCAACTTTAAAACTAACTGCAACTTTAGAAGTATCAAAGGCAAAACCAAGATTAAAGACTGCTGTCATTAACAAAAGAATTATTATAGATTCCTCAAAAGATAGAATCATTCCCTTAAGAGGAAAAGACTATGATACTGGTAGTTTAGATGTAGCAAGTTACGCAGATGCGTTTAAATTGAGATACGTCTATGAGGGATCTGCTTCGGAACCACCAGTTGTAGATAGAAATGGCAAACTAGTGAGTGGTATTGATGTTACTAACAGATTTACTTTTGATGATGGTCAAAGAGATACAATTTATGATATCTCTAGGATTATTCTAAAACCAGGATCACAACCAACTACTGGACAATTGGTTGCTGCATTTGATTATTTTGAACATACTCAAGGCGATTTCTGCACGGTTGATTCGTATTTACATGAAGCAGGAGTAACATCTGATCAAATTCCATCATACAATTCGCCAGCTTTAGGAAAAGTCTCCTTGAAAGATGTTTTAGATTTTAGACCAAAAATAGATAATAATTCAATTATTTCTGGATTCCAGGATACCTCTTTGCTTTCGTCCTCTGTTACTAGATCTTTCAGTGGAACTGGTGGTATTATCTCAAGCACTCCAGCTTCAGATTCTAATATTGAATATACTTTCTCATTTACACAAAAACAGTATCTTGATCGTATTGATGGTTTGTTTTTGAATAAGAGAGGAGAATTTGTATTAAAAGAAGGAAACTCGTCCTTAAATCCAACTAAACCAGATCCAATCAATGATGCTATTCCTTTATATTATCTGTATATTCCCGCATTTACTCAAAGTAGTAAGGATGTAAGAATTACTGCAGTTGATAATAAGCGTTATACAATGCGTGATATCGGAAAACTAGAGAAAAGAATTGAACGTCTTGAATACTATACTCTTCTTAGTGTTCTTGAGCAACAAGCATTAAATATGCAAATCGTTGATTCTACAGGAATAAATCGTTATAAGAGTGGGTTCATTGTTGACAATTTTGAAACTCACAAAATTGGTTCATTGCAATCATTAGACTACAAGTGTGCTATTGATACTCAACAGGCGGTCTTGAGACCACAATCAAAGGAAGATTCTTTCTTACTAGTTGAAGTTAATACTAGAGAAGATCAAAGATCTGTGTCTGGATATAAGAGAATAGGAGATCGCATTACGCTTCCATTTACAGAATTAGAATTACTTGGAAATTCTTTTGCAACCAAAACTGTCAATCCAAATCCGTTTGTTGTTCTTCAGTATGTTGGAGATGCACATGTTGCTCCAAATGTAGATTCTTGGTATGACACCAGCGTTGCTCCTTTGGTTAATGATAATAATACAAATTTATATTCCATTTTCTTAGCAAAAAACAAACTAAAGGATGCCTTCTCCAGTTTATATAATTCGTATAAAATTAATTGGTTGGGTGCGAATAGATCATTTTTTAATATTGGATCATTTGCCGAAGTAAATACAGATCTTTCTGGTTCTAGTGTTGCTATGGCTTCCGTATCAAGTTCTTCCAACATCAGTCCAGAAAATAATGAAATTGGCAAAGGCATTAGTACAAAAGGAATTGGTTCCAATGTAGTTGCAACATCACTATCATTTTTTGCTAGAAGCGTTCCAATTAAATATACTATTAATCGTCTGAAACCAAATACAAATATTTCTGTCTTTATGGAAGGTAGAAACATTGCACGATGGGTTAATCCAGATGCACGTTATACTGGAGTTGCAGGAAATTCTTTAACTGCATTTAATGGTCCAGTCATTACAGATGAAAATGGTAATGCCAGTGGTATTATTTTAGTTCCATCTGGAAAACCGCCAAAAGAAAATGCTGTTTGGTCTGGAAATGTGGATACGGTTGTTTATGATGAAGATGCTGATGAAATCAGATTTACTACTGGAGCAAAGACAATTAGATTTACTTCTAGTTCTACTGATGCATCAAAAGAAGATGTTGATACTTACGCAGAAATTAAGTTTTATGCTACTGGATTATTGCCAGAAAATGTATCTTCTATTGTTTCAACATCACCTGCATATTTTAAAGCAAACGAAGGAACACAGGTAACTGGTAGCAATACTGATAATCCAATCAAACCAAATCCAATGGCACAGACCTTCAAGATTGAAAACTATGAAGGTGGTGTATTTGTAACAAGTTTAGATCTATTCTTCTCTAAAAAGAGTTCAACAATTCCATTGAGAGTTTATTTAACTGATATTGAAAATGGAAAACCAGGAAAAAATATTATCCCAGGATCTCAGCAAACTTTATTACCAGGAACGTACTTAAGAGTTGTTGCAAGTGACACTTTAACAATTGTCAAGGGAGAAAAAGCAACGGGTTCAACTTCTAATGCATCTGGTCCAATTTCAAGAGTCTTTGATAAAAATAATATTGAACTAACAGCATCTTCATCTGGATTATTTACATTAACAAATGATCAAGTTTATACATTAATTCTTGACAATCATAATGGTGTATCATTTAAAGCAGATGAAAATCTTTCTATTCCATCAGTTACGACTAACAATAATTTAAATAATACTACTACAACTTTAAAAATTGTAAAAGATTCTGGCAGAGTTACAGATTTGCGTGTTACAAATACTGGATCCAGTTATGAATCTGCTTTTTTAACCATTGAAAGTCCACAACTTCCTGGCGGCGGAAATGCAACTTCTACTGTCAGAGTATCAAATGGCAAAATTTATAATGCAGAATTAGTATTGTCTGGTTCTGAATATACAGAACCACCAGCAGTTGTAATCAATGGAACTGGAACTGGCGCTGCTGGTGCTGAGATTGAATCTTTCATTACAATTGACACCCCAGCAGTTCGTATGGGTATTGCAATTGATGAGACTGGAGCAACAAAATCAGTTACACCAACAAGATTTGCGTTTGATTATCCAGTCTATTTACAAAATGATACTGAGTACGCATTATCAATTGAAACTGATTCTATTGATTATGAAATCTGGGCATCTGCTTTGGGTGAAATTGAAATCGCTACTAGCACTATTGTTACTACTCAACCAGCATTGGGTTCATTATTTAAATCTCAGAATACAAATGCTTGGACAGAAGATCTATTTGAAGATATCAAATTTAAGATGTATCGTGCAGAATTTGATATTTCAAGAACAGCATCTTTACTTTTAACAAATGAAAATCTTGGTTATGAGAAATTAGATCTAAATCCTATTGAAACAAATGCGGAATCAAATACAACTGCAACATCAGATTTATTTAAGAATAATAACTTTGTATTTAAAGTATACCACCCTGATCATGGATTTGATTCTGATGAAAATTCATATGTATTTTTTAGAGGCGTACAAGATGTTGGTGGTTTGTCAGCTTCTCAATTAAACAGTCAACTATTTAAGGTATACAATCCTGGGGTTGATTACTATTCATTAATTTCTATCAACAGGGCTTCTGCGAATTCATTTGGTGGGGGATCGTCTATTCTATCTTCGTATAACAGAAAATATGAGAAAATCTTTGCATTAGTTCCCGCACTATCGTTTAGTCAAACAAAGATTGATAGTTTTATTAAGACAACAAATATCTCTCCTGTTGACGATAATGTCAAGACATTTACATCATACTCACAAACAGATTATGAAAAGACTTTTTTGAATGAAGAAGTATTCTTCATAAATCAAAAAATTATTGCTTCTAGAATTAATGAAACTGTTAATGATATTGACAGATCATTAACATATAAAATTGAACTTTCAAGTAAAAAATCAACTCTATCCCCATTAATTGATTTATCTAGAGCATCAATTAAAACTATCACAAATAAAATTGAAAATGCTAAAGGAAAAGAATCTCGTTTTGGAAGAAGAAATCAAATCCTAGAATTCTACCCTGTATATTCCATGTTAATTAATGGTGTACAACAATCAGAAACAATAACAAAAGGTCAAATTGTAACAGGAAAAACAACAAATGCATCTGGTAAAATCGTTCGTATTGATCAAAATGTAATTTACGTCAAGATTAAGACAGCAAACGCATTTACTGCTGGAGAAAAATTAGATTTTGAAACCGATAACTTCACGAATGATATTACGGTATCATCTTCTGGAGCATCAAAAGTGGTATTCCAAATTCCTAACATATTGGTTCCTCCAACTTACGTAACGGCAAGAAATCCAGCAGTTCCAGCACAATTGTATTCAAATAAAATTTCAGGAAAAATTGTTTCTTGGAATGAAAAAACTGGTCAATTAACAGTTATCAATGATAAACTTCCAATTAACAATGACTATGATTCGCCTATTCCAACCACAGGTTCTGGATCAGTATTTAATAGAAATTCAAGTGTAGATGCTCAAGCAAAAGATATCTTTAGAGTTGGAGATCTTATTTCATACCCAGGTCAGAATGAAAATGAAAATCAATTTATTGAAGTATCAAAAATTACATATTCAGATGGTGTAGATTTTACAAGTGACGTTCAATCAAAAAATAGTTCCAGCATTGCAAAATATGTTACTAAAGAAATCTCTATTGAAAATCCAGCAACTGGTATTGATGTAAGAACAACTGTAAATACTAGCGATATTGAAAATATTCGTATTCTTTATAGAATTAAAAAGTCTTCATCACAAGAAAATTTTGAAGATATTGAGTGGGAATATTTCAATGGTGATGGATCTCCTGATGTTAACGTGATTGCTTCTCCAGAAAATTCTATTAGTGGAATCACAGAAAAGCAGTCTTCTTATCAAGAGTTGTCATACAGCATTGATAATCTTCCAGAGTTCTCATCGTTTGCAATCAAGATCGTTATGAAATCAAGTAATCCTGCATTTGTTCCAAAAGTACAAGATCTGCGAGCAGTAGCATCTTATTGATATGAAACATATTAAAGTGAAAAATGAAGACCACCTGTATCGTGACGTTGATACAGGTGCAATCATAAATACTGACAGATCTGCTTTTGAAAAATACAAAAAATCCAGAAACAAGTTTCGTAATCTTGAGCAAGAACTGGATTTTATGAAAGATGAAATTAGTGAGATCAAATCCTTACTACGTCAATTAATAAAATCAAATGGTACTTAGGAACGTCGCCAAACAATTTTCATTTGAACAACAAAGGCAAGAAATCAATGAAATTGCAGTTGATTTAGATGCTATCAACACAACGTTGACCAACTATAATGTGTCAAATTGGAATACAGCATATAGTTGGGGCAACCATGCTACTGCTGGATATCTAACTTCATATACAGAAACTGATCCAATATTTGTTGCATCACCTGCTGCAACAATTACAACACAGAATAAAAATAATTGGGACACTGCATATAGTTGGGGCAACCATGCTAATGCTGGATATTGGGTTCAAAACAATGCTAAGATTTCTGAATGGGATACAGCATATAGCTGGGGAAATCATGCTAATGCTGGATATTGGGTTCAAAACAATGCTAAGATTTCTGAATGGGACACTGCATATAGTTGGGGCAACCATGCTAATGCTGGATATTGGGTTCAAAACAATGCTAAGATTTCTGAATGGGATACAGCATATAGCTGGGGAAATCATGCTAATGCTGGATATCTAACTTCAACAGGATCTATTGACACCCATAACGATGTGACAATTAGTAGTGTTGCTGAAAATCAATTACTCAGATATAATTCAACAACAAGTCAATGGGAAAATTGGACTCCAAATTATCTAACAATTTCAAATGGTAATGTTGGCATAGGAACGTCACCATCAAATGCAACACTACACATACAAGGAAATCACGTTGGTGGTCATGGTATTCTAAAAATACAAAGGAATAATTCTGACGTAAGTTCTATCGGTTTCTTCTCACAATCTGGTAATAGAGATGGAGTGATTTACACTGATAATAATGGTGATTTTTGCCTTGATAGTCCATTCAATATTAAAATAACACCAACAAATTCAAACGTTGCATCATTTACTTCCAATGGTTTGGCGATGGCATCTGGCAAAGGTATAGACTTCTCTGCTGATGCCAACGCCTCTGGAATGACTAGTGAGTTACTTGATGATTATGAGGAAGGGACTTGGACACCAAGAATAGGTGATAGTTCTGGAAATTTAGCTACAGCAAATACCGCTAACTCAGGAACATATACAAAAATTGGAAATCGTGTATTATTAACAGGAAGAGTTCAAACAAATAGTGTTGCTGGATTAACAGGAACTTCTTCAGCATTTGTTACTGGTTTACCATTTAGTATTGCTAATTCTAATGGTAGTAGAGGTGGTATTTCGGTTGGTTATGCCAATAATCTAGCCAGTGGTGGAGCATATGCCATTAGTGGGTATGGAGAAAATAGTGATACTAGAATATCCTTAACTAAATTTGACGGAACAACTGGTGTTAGTGCTTTAACTGTAAACCAGTGGTCTGATGATGGTGATATTCTATTCAGTTTTATTTACGAAACAACGTAATAAATACCTCTGCCTAAACCTGTTTAGTTCGGAGAATTACCCTAATGGCAAAACCAAAGTTAGAAGAAGTATCAGTAGTAGATAAGATTGAAGTTCTACTCAACGGATCTATTCAAGTCAGAAGAAGAGACCAAGTTCTCAAAGATGGTGTAGAGATTGCTGCTACCTATCACCGCCATGTTATCAATCCTGGTGATGACCTAACCAACGAAGACCCTAGAGTAGTAGGAATTGCGAATGCTATCTGGGAAGCATAAATACTATTGACATCATTCTTAATTGATAACTATGGATCCTTCATCACTAAGACTTGAGTTTGAAAAACAAGTTAAAGAGTGCGATGTAAAAATTGCTCAAACAGAAGAGC
>Ga0194127_10002207_pt1 | contig 27046 bp, 26 predicted proteins | sample TA2KigC100mmetaG_FD_148624 | JGI IMG/M metagenome (GOLD analysis project Ga0194127, IMG submission 148624) | Freshwater microbial communities from Lake Tanganyika, Tanzania - TA2015036 Kigoma Deep Cast 100m | ecosystem: Environmental > Aquatic > Freshwater > Lake | place: Tanzania: Lake...
AACAGTATGTTCCACAAAACTTTGTCCCGCCCAACAGCATTTCCCATTTGGTTGTGTCCGTAGGAAGATTACCTGTAGTATTTGCCTTCGCTCTGTAGATATTTGGGCCATAAGCAACAAAATCGCCCGGTACATACGCAGTAGCATCATTGTAAACACCCTGTGGACTGATACCTTCCACGAAACGATCCCAGAAAGTTGTTTGTGTGGGGTCTTTTCCTGAGTTGTCTTGTTTTGCAATGTATACATTACAACCATAAGTAACAACGTCATTTTTTTGGTATGCAGCAGAGGCACTATAAGCGCCTTCATACTGAATACCGTCAGCAAACATACTCCAGTATGTTGTATTTGGAGGTGTTATGTTTACGCAGTCCAGAATACATACATAGACCTTACCACCGTGGGCAATACCATCACCTACTTTGTAGTCTATAGAGGTACTAAACACGCCTTTGAATTTAAAACCTTCTACCATCAACGCCCAGTGAGCTGTATCAGTAGGCAAATTGCCAGAAGTTTTTAAAGCATGTGTATAAACGTAAACATTACCACCGTATTTCACGATGTCATTAGATTCATATACAGTAGACGATACCCAGTCCCCTGCAAAATGAAATCTTAATTTACCAAGATCAATTAGTTGCGTCATATTATCTTCACCTGTAAATGACCGTTATCCCATTGGAATCGCAGTGTATTAGCTGACCAAACCCAGTGTTTATAATCATATTTATCAATAACACTTTCTTGGGGTAATACTACTGCTGTAACTCCATCATTAATTACTTCAACATTTAAACCACCATCGTCAGGATTTAACCGAAATCCATAGAATGTTTTATCTGCTAGATCAGTTCCTTCATATAATCCACCCATTAGGTTACTCCTGTCAATAGAGATAGTATAATGTCAATAGAATTATCTACATACCCTTTAGCAACAATTGACTCTCCCTGAGATAATACTATCTTGTTTCCTTTCATTATCTCTACACTCTCCCCGTTAGGGATACGCAATTGTTTCTTAATACAAGTATCTGTATTATCTTTTCTCAAAATAAGATCAACTGGAACTATAGAACCATAAATGTTCGAGATATTACAGCCGATTACAATGGATTTTGTAGTTGCTGTATATACTATAGCTTCTGTAGTACCTATTCCAGAGCTTGTGGCATTTTTAAAGTTTGCCATAATTAGCTACCCTAATGCTATTGAAGCAATAATTGCTGTGTCAAAATCTGCACCACTTCCTGTAGTTGGGGCTTGGATAGTGCTTATTTCTATGAATATTCTTCCAGAATTCACACTACTATTTAAAACAGTTCCAAGCAGAACCATAGAATCAGGTGGAGTAGGTTTAGTTACAGTGAATTTACCAGCAATAGTAGATAGCCAAATACTTTGCCCTGCTGTTGCTGTTGATGTATTTACTCCAGATAATGCGCCATGAGTTACCACTGTACCAATATCACCAGCAGCAATGTCAGAAAAAACTAAACCTACAGCTTCATTCGATAATGCGTCTGAAGAAGCTGATGCTAACGAAACTGTTGGAGTACCATTATTAGCACCAGTTATATAAACAACAGACCCTTTAGTTATAGTGACACCTGTTTGATTAAGCACACTTAAAAGAATAGAAGATGCCGCAGAAATAGCATCGCCAGATGGTAATTCCTGTAAATTTCCTTCAATATTAACTATAGGAAGTCTTGTTGTCATGCCTAAGCCAATGTAATAGCTGTACTAGACTGGAAGTTCATGGCAGTATCAGAAACAGCAAAACCAACTACTTGCACAACATTACCTGCTCCAGAAGGTGCAGTTGCTGCAGTTTTTCCAGCTACTGTTGATAGATACTGTTTACCCGGAGTCAAACCAGACATAGCGGTATTTGTTTTTTCAAAATATATAGTAGCTTGAACACCACTAGCATAAGTTGTAGTTACGAAGCCGTGAGCTTCTTTACCTGTTGTGGTTGCGTCAGCTTTTCTTGCTTTACCAGTACCAGCATCATTCCAGATATTAACTAAGTCACCAGATGACAAGGCTTCTGAAGTTACTACAGTTGCAGCGTCAAAACCAACACCCACAGGCATAACAGTCATATCCAGTCTACCAGCACCATCAAGAGCAGGTAGTTTACCAGCATCACCAGCACCGGCTGATATGACTTTACTATTCACAATTGTTGAATCTAAAACACCAGCAGAATTTAATGCTACGATTTTACCTGCATCATTTGCTCCAACAGACGCTTGGTTAGCTACAATCTCTGTAAGAACACCAGCGTTATTAGAGATATATTTATTACCAGCCATGATAACTCCTAACTTAATTTAATAGAGGGATGGATTTGTATAGCTATTTTTGTAGAACTAATAGCTACACCTACTTGTTGAATAAACCCAGTTGCAGGGAGTGTCTGGGTAAGAACACCAGTAGATCCTAGATAAACTGGCCCTGTAGTGAAATTCCATGTAGATTCTTCAATTTCACCGGAGGTATGTATTTTAGTTAAATTTCCCTGCTCAGTTGCACTAGATGTAATACCCAAGATTTTGCCTAAGTCACTAAGAACAGCTGAATCTGCATATGTACAGCCAGTTAATGTGGATTTAACTACTCTATGCCCACCTATATTGGTAGATGCGATTATATATAGAGAAGGATTCTCTCCCGGAGGGCCGGGTGGCCCCTGATCTGCTAAAGCTAGAACTCTAGTATCAGTAACCTCTTTAACAATGACAGTATCTATAACTTCCCTAACTACGGTAGTATCTGTCATAATCAATTCCGCGTTACATTAGCCGAGATAGAGACTGTACCTTGAGCAAGTCTAGTAGTTTCACCACTAGGATGATAAATTTCTAAATCATATACAGCATTTTTTATAGGAGCAAGTGTAGCAGTTATTTCATCTGAGACCTCAAAGTAAATTCTACCTGTGGAAGGTATTATACTGATACTCCCATTAACTGTACTTAGTTCTAAGATAACTATAGCAGATTCCACAGTTGACCTGATTTGCATTTTAGCCGCACAGGCTGTTAAGTCTACAGGGGTAACTTCATCAGCTTGAAGCCAGTAGATGACATGCTTGAATGTTGCACCTTGTTCTATAAGAGGGAACTTGATCTTAGCCGCTGCCATATTAATACCTTATAACAGTTTGTTCATAACAACTGTAGCTATAGACGCGACAGCCCCTACAATAAAAACAATACCGCCTATAAAACCTTTTTCTTTAGATCGAGCAAGTTCCATATCTTTAATACATGTTCGTATTTCTTTAAGCATCTCACTTACTTCTTCTCTATAGTTTTTGTCGTCCTCTATTTTTATGTCTATTTTTTGCTCTAATTTAGCTACTCTACATTCTAAATCTGGCATCGGCTTATCCATAAATAATAGTCGAAATTAGGCTGATGAATGACTTTGACCTGCCTAATGATTGATTTACACTTTATTATATAGTAACATCAAGTTGTGTGTAAAACAAGCCGTACCTTGACAATATCCAAAAATTATGACCAACCTTTCAAGCCTAAGCTCTATTGTTGATCTAGACGCTAAAGTATCTCCTTCAATCTTAGCCGAGATTTTAGGTGTGAACGTACAGATTCTTTATTCAGATGCCCGTAAAGGTAGACTGCCTTCTGTACTTATTGAAGCCTCTTATAGAGAATGTATTCAAATGTATGTGGCGCATTATAAGAAGAATGTTGATCTGAAGTTGGAACAGGAAAAGAATGAGAGAGAACTTCGAGAAAAGAAGTTACAGCTTGATATTGAGTTTAAAGAGAAGCAAATAGCATCGAAGAAAAAGGGATTTTCGGGAGATACAGGTGAAGCTGATCCATTACATCCACTTGTAGCTGCTAAGATGAAACAAGATATTCGTTTAGGTATTGCAAGGGAAGCACAACTATGGCTTAAAGTAGCTGTAGAACGTCAAGAATATATATCAGTTAGAGAACTCTATACACTTACTGAACCGTTTGTGCAAGCAATCAAGACTGTACTTGTGTCTTTATCAACAGAATACCCCGAAGCACAAGAAAGTATAGATGATTCAATGGAGAGTTTATATAACCTCGGTATGAAGTTGTTAGAGCAAGCCAGTATGGATAAAGATGAATTTGTTAATAGGATGCTTGAAAAGGATATTGATATTGACACCATTGAACTGGAGTTCACAACCGGGGAATCTATTTAATGGCACTTCGTAAAACTAAAAACATTAATGAAAGACGGTTCTTTGGTGAATTACTTCAGCTTTTCCAGAAACCTATCCGTATTGGTTCTTTGGAATGGGCTGAGAAGTATAGAATTATGTCGGCATTAGAATCTTCTAAAATTGGACGATTCTCTAATGACTTAACTCCTTATATGGAATACATGTATGATTGTTTTGATAATCCAGACATACCTGTTATTGTAGCTAAAAAATCAGCACAAATAGGTTATTCTGAAGCTACAAATAACCTGATTGGTAAGTGGATTCACACTGACCCAACTAAGATGATTATGGCATTTCCCCGCCTAGCTTCTGCTCGTAACTACTCAAGAGAGAAACTGCGCCCATTCTTTAAAGGAACTAAAGTTTTATCGGATATTATTAATACCCGTGTTGCTAAGGAAAGTTTTAATTACTTTGAATTTCCAAATGGATTTCTGAAGCTTATCACAGCAGGTTCTGTGGGTGAAATGAAGTCATCATCTGTCCCGCGAATTATCATTGAAGAGCCTGACGATTTAAAAGCTGATGTAAATGGACAAGGGGATTCATTAGATATTGTTATTGAACGCCAGAAGACAATACCTAAACGTAGAAAAAAACTTATCTATGGTGGCACACCAACTGACAAGGATTTCTCAAAGGTAGACGATGCTTATAATAAGTCGAATAGGCTTGTATTCAAGGCAGAATGTCATGAATGTAAAGGTCTTTCAGAATTGTCATTTGATAATATGAAAGAAGATGAATTCCAAGATAGATATATAGATGAAATTTACGGTAAGAAGAACCCTAAGACAGCTATGTATTATTGCCCTTGCTGTGATGCACCTTGGTCTTTTGAGCAAAAACGCTTAAACATAATTAACGGAAAGAAACATGGTTTTATTGACCAATGGGGAAACCACAGCAAAGGTTGGCATCAAAAACGACCTGAAGTAAGTAACATCTTTGGCTTTGCTTTTAACGAACTTCTTAGTTCATTCGATGCTTCTCGTTATGAAGAACTATCAGCTAAACGTATATTAGCTGAGATCGAATTATCTAAAGGTAATGAAGGTAAAATGAAGTCCTTCACGAATAATAATAAAGGTGAAGCCTATGCTTCTGGTTTCTCTGCATTAGAAGCAGAAGATATGAAGTTACTTCGTAGAAACTACCCAGAGCATATAGTACCTATGGAAGGTCTTGTTCTTACTATGGGTGTTGACGTACAGGACAATCGGTTTGCTTTTATTATTCGTGCTTGGGGTAGAAATAATAACAGTTATCTGGTAACATGGAAAGAAATTTTTGGTGATGTGAGAGTACAGGATTTTGACTACGATCAGAATAGATTCATAGGCGTTTGGGGCGAATTAGCAGATATTATTCTTGGTCAAGTGGTACATTCTTCAGGTAAACCTCTAAATATTTCCGCATGTTCTATTGATTCTGGTGACAATACTGAACTTGTGTATCGATTTGTTAAGTGGATGAATGAAAATCATCATCCACATATTTTCGCTACAAAAGGTGTTAGGGATTTACGATTTTCAGAAGATGAAGTTTATCAAGAACCTTCTATGATAGACGCAAATCAAGCCGAAAGACGATTACGTAAAACACTTGCTGAGACAATGGGTGTTACTGTATTTAATCTAGGAGCGCATAGAGCGCACACAGAAATTCTTAACCGTATTTTTCTTAATAGAAAAGAAGAAGCTAGGACAAATTTATACTTTTTCAATGAACAATCTTACGGCAACTACGAAGAACAAATGACTTCCTGTCGGAGAATTATTGATCTTAATGCACAGTATAACAAAGAAGTGTATAAACTTGTTCCCGGAAAACGTAAAGAAGCTATGGATGCCGAGAAAAATGCTCTCCACGCATCATATGCTATTGGTGTTAGATCACTAACACATGACTATTTCAAAGCTATTGAAGACTATCTTTATAACTAATTTATCGGAGGATATATGTCATTACCACTAGAAGAAGCACAAAGACAACTCATGACTGTAAATGCAGCAATACAGCAGTTAGTCGATGGAAAACGGGTATCTGAACTTCAAGTAGGTTCTGGACAGTTTGCTCGAAGATATAAATACCAAGATATTAATATTGATTCGCTAGTTATACTTCGTAATGAATTATTGGCTGCTATCAATGAAATAAACCAAGCAGGTAAATTACCTGTGTTTGCTAGAAATATGCAAATACCTATGGTCGTTTCTAAAGAGTATTACAACGTATGGTCTAATGGCGGTACTAAATAATGAATGAAAATTTTGATGACTATCTTACTTTTAGTCAAGTAAACCAACCAGCCTATGAAAGTGCAACTACATCTTATAAGAATGGTCTTAGAGGGTTAATCGCTGGTGAAGCTGATACTTTAGCAGCTAGAGAACTTGTCTATCTTCAGATGAGGTCAGCACATGCTTTACGTAACAATGGTATAGCTAAAGCTGCGCGTGATAAGTATGTAACTAAATTAGGTGATATTATAGTCAATTGGAAAACAGCCGATGGAAAATCTCATAAAGTTATGCAAAAACTATGGGATGAATTCATAGCTAACCCAAATTTAGATGGCTTTGGTAATTTCGCTACAACTCAAAATGTCTGGCATAATTCTATGTTCCAGTCGGGTAACTCTTACACAAGACTACATATTCGTAGAAAAGGCAACACTAATGTAATTCCTCTAAAACTCGAACTTATAACTCCAGAATTTCATGATGTTATGTATTATGGTGACAAAAGTAATACAGAAGATGTCTATGTAAGAAATGGTATTAAATTTGTAGATTCTAAACCTGATACATATTATTTCAGAAAAGGTACTTGGCAAGCATACATGCCTAATATGCCAACTAATCCCTATAAACATACTGAAGTACCCGCTAATGAACTTATCCACATGTTTATAAGAGATGTACCCGGTCAATGGATCGGTATTCCTAGTCTTGCTTCTGTTCTTATTCCTTTATATGAACTAGATGAACTTGCTGATGCGACTGTTGCTAAACAGAAAGCTGCTCAAGCTATTGCTTGGATTGTTACAAATACAAATCCTATCGCCATAACTCCAACAGGTACACCTACTGCTGTCAAGGGAAAAGATCAGGAAGATAAAGTTGTATTTAAATCAACCGGAGGTAATACACAGTATCTTAACAAAGGTGAGGATATTCGTTTCTATCAAAGTACAGATATTGGAGCGAACCTACAGATTCTAATGAAGACAGAATTACAGAAAATAGCTTCTGCACTTAATATACCTTATCATACATTAACAGGAGATACTGATGGTCTTGACTTTTCGTCTATCAGAGCTGTTGCTATTGAGCTACGAACTAGAATCGAGTATATGCACCATTTCTATACTATTCCTCTTAGTCTGATCCCACTTACAACTTATTTTCAGCAATTAGCGATTTTGTATAAAAAAGGAGTAGGTAATGCTATACCTACATTCCAACTACCACGAGTTTATGGGGTAGATGAGTTAAAAGATGCACAGGCAGACCTATTAGAAGTACAATATGGAATGGCAACACTACAAAGTAAGTTAGATGAACGCCATACAACATATGAAGAAATTCTAGAAGATGCAAAGAAAAGACAAGAATTGAAACAATATGGTGTAGATTTCTCTCCAATAGCAAAAGCTACAGCTCAGACTAGGAATAATGAAGCAAACTCAAATAGCTCTTCAAATTGATATTATTCATTTGACTCTTGACAAGTTTTGTTTGATAATATAGATGACTACAAGAAAAAGGACGAATTATGCGTTATGCACGAATTCTATCAAGACTTTATAACACTCCATTAGCTATTTCACAGGCTAAACTTGATGTGATTACATCACAAGTAACGCTTAAATTACTTGCTGGTGAGGATGTTCTGTCAATCAAAGGAGAGAGCTACCATAGTCCAGTTACTTTAGCCTCTGCTAATGAAGACAGCATACCTACTGTAGCAATAATTGATGTATTTGACTCACTTGTATCTAAAAATGGCGCAGGTGATTCAGGTGTTACGAGTTATGACTATATCAACCGTCAAATCGAATCAGCCGTATCTCATGGAGTCAGCAAGATTATCTTTTACATAGATAGTCCTGGTGGTGAAGTAGCTGGTTTATTCGGTCTAGCTTCGACAATTAAGTCTTTATCTACTGACTTTGGTATTGAAACTATCGCAGTTTCAGATGGGATGATTACAAGTGCTGCCTATGTTATCGCGGCTGCTTGTGATAGGATTAAAGCTACCTCATCAACTATTGTTGGGTCTATTGGTGTTATTATGACACTGATTAATGTAGCTAAAGCTGATGAAAAGGCTGGTCTTGATTATACTATAATTAGATCAAAAGACGAGAAAGCATTATTAAATCCTCATGAAGCGTTTAACGATAAAGGTTTAGAGGATGCTGTTAAGATGTTGGGTACACTAGATACGATTATGAATGAAACAGTTAATCGTTTCCGTCCTCAATTATCTATAAAAGAGATTATTACTTTGAACGGTAATACGGTATTAGGTGAAGAAGCTCTACAATTAGGCTTAATTGACGAAGTTGTGACTTCTTATTCTTCTGTAGTTGCAGATGTTATGGCAACTTCAAAAACTAAAACACCTAAAGTTTCATCAACAACAAGTGGGGCTAATATGTCTATAACTACTTTAGAAGAAGCTCTAGCTGAGAATATTAGACTCAGTTCAGAGTTAGATGCAACAAAACAAAAAGTAGCTCTAGGAATAGCTCAAGGTAAAGCTGACGAACAAGCTCGTATCTTGGGTATTCTTGAAGCTTCTGATACATTTAAATTGCCAGTGGCTACTGCCGTAAAACGTATTAAAGCAGGTACATCTATTCAAGATACTGTTGAAATGTTTGAAGGCATTAAAGAAGCTATTCAAATGGCAAACCCAATCGGTTCAGAATCACTGTCTGGTACTGTTCAACATTCTTTGCAAGGACAAGCTCCTGTAAATGAATTAGATATGCTGGTAGGAAAATTTGAAAACTTGGGTAAAGATGGTGAAGCTCAGGATGATTTCTCTGCTTCCTTAAACATGCTGAATTTGGTCAAATAAGGAGTAAGTTTAGATGACTCAAGTATATCCTTCTGTAAACGGCGGGTTAATTAAATATCCTGATCGTGTTACAACAAGAACTTTTTTTCGTGCTAGTGATAGACATACTAAGAATGTAACTGTTAAAGCTGGTCAAGTTTTAAAAGCACATTCTTTTGTTGAAAGTATCCAAGGTGGTGCTGATGCAGGTAAGGTTATTGCACATCAAGGCACTGCTGGTGATGGTGTATTTAATAAAATTGCCGGTGTTACTCTGTATGATGTAGATGCTAGTGCTGCTGACCAAGTTGTACCCGTTTATGTAGAAGCTTCTTTCTGGGCTGATGCTTTAGTCTGGGCTGTTGATCCTGAAGTAGATTCCATCTTAAACAGTTTTGGTAATACCGTAGCTGTAACAGCCTATAATACTGGTGTTATTAGTCCTAACGCTGCAACAACTAAACGCTTACAACAACAATTTGTAGAACAATCAGGATTCGAACCTTTGGGTTTCCCGTCTGCTGGTGACGTTCTGGGAGGTACAGATTACAATGTCTAATACACCAACTAACGCAGCTTTTCTAACCCCATAAAAATTGGGCAAAGTGTTATCAGGCGTTATTCCTGCGAATAAAGTTAAAAGACCTAACTGGTTACAATCTTTCTTCAGCAAGGTAGAAACATCTGTTTATCCTACAGTAAACTTTGACTACGAGTATATTAGCAAAAATATCATGGGTCAATTCGTAGAGGCTGAAGCAGATACAACTCCAGTTGTATTACCTGACTTCGGTACTCGTGAAATGAGTTTTGCTTATTCTAAAGAAGGTTTGAACTCTTCTGACTATGAGGAATTGGTCAAACGTAGAATTGGTCAGCAATTCGGCACTGTAGATGTTTTGGGTAATGAAGCTTGGGCTTTGCAACAAAAGTTAATGTATGCAGAACAACGCTTTGAAAATCTGTTCGAGAAAACTGCTGCTGATATTCTTATCTATGGTGGTTACTCAGCTAAATCTGAACTGCATAGAGATTTGAAATATGATTTCTGCCGTACTGTAGTTTCAACTGCTGCTGAATTAGCAGGTGATTTAGTTCCAGCTGCTAACTTGACATCAGCTGCTGTTTATAAACCTTGGGATTCTGCTAATGTTTATATGCCAGTTGTTAGTGATGTAGCTGGTGGTGCAGGTGCTAAAGCATGGACTAAAGCTAATATTGTTGCAGGTACAGCTACACCAGTTAAAGACTTGGTTAAAATGTACGAAACAGCTAAATTCCGTGTAGGTACTGATGCTGTTCTTATGTCTGCCGATGCTTATGAAGCTTTCAACATTGATGTTGAAACTAACTATAAAGAAGCGGCTAGTCAATTGACTGCATTGATCTTACGTGCTGAACGTGATGTATTGCCACGTACCAAAGACGTACAAGGCTTAACCTTGAAACGTAGTTGGCCTATTGGTAATGGTGAAATCTTAGATATTTATGTCTACGATGGTATCTATAGTGATCGTCTCACAGGTGTTAATACCAAATATGTTCCTAATGGTTGGGTAGTTCTCATCCCATCATCAGATAATGGTATTAAAATTTATGGTCGTATCCAGCACCCTAGAGCGCAATATGCTCCAATGCCTAGATGGTTAAACTTCTGGGAAAACAGTAAAACAGGTAAACGTGAATGGGAATATCATACATCATTCGTAATGGGTCATGTAGAAATTAACTCAGTAGTTGCTTGGAAAGTTGTCTAAGTAAATAAGTAGGGGAGTCTTTGATTCCCCTATTCTTTCAAGGGAAACCAATGTCAGGGGCTTATTCTTTAAGAATAAACGGGCTAGATGAACTCAGAGATAAGTTCAACCGTATTCCTAAAGAACTAGCTGCTGGTGTTGGCTATGCTGCATTAAATATAGAACGATCATTGCGATTTGATATAGTGACTATGTATAACTTATCAGAAAGTAGATTTAATAATGCACTAGAAGGAAGCCGTACTAGATCCATAGTAGCTAAAGGTAAAAATGTTATAGAAGCTGGCATAACATTCAAGCAAATACCTATAGACCTCGCTAAGTTTCCGTACACATGGTATAGGGGGAACATTCCACCATTACCTAAGAAAAGAAAGGGACGTGTTCATTCTGTATCTGTTAGACGTGGACAGGTCAAGATAGTATACGGTAAATACGGGCTTGGTGGTTTTACTATTAGAAATGGTTCTTATGGTACTCAAATGTTTGAAAGAGCTTCTGAGACTAAATATCCTTTAGAGCTTAGATTTGGTCCCTCTATAGTTAATATTGTAGATTGGGCGATAGTTCATAATAACCTACCTTCATTTAAGAAAGCTTTGGATGAAACGACAGAAATAATAGCCAGTTATGTGAATTTATGATAGAATCTACATCAGATCGAATAGCAGCTTTAGAAGCTTTTGGGCATGACCTAGAATTTGATTCAGCAACTATTAAAGGTATTACTGAGATAGAATTATCTATTTTAACAGGTGAAAGTACAGTATATACAGTAGAAAGACAGAGTTTTCTATTCCAGTGTTCATTAACTGATATACTTGAGAATGATATTACAGACCATAATATTTTTGTAGTTACTGATGGTCTTTATAACTATACTTTTAAGCTTAATAGACCTCCTGTCAGTGATCTCCTTGGTTGGTGTACACTATATGCAGATTACTTATCTAAGGAAGTAGTATGATTAATATAAATACTATCATTGCAAGGATAAAATCACAAACTGGGTATATCGTTGAACCAGCTCGATTTAGAGAACCCACATTAACTGATGCAGGGTCTGTTAAAATATATGTTGGTTATGGTACTTTACGGTCTAGTTTAGCTAATAATGACATAGCTTATAATGCGTATAATCTACACGGCACTGATATGCTTCAAACCATAGATGTACAAATCACATGCCAAGTATCTGAATTTTATTCTGTGTTTAAGCAAGTCTATAAAGCGTTAAATGCTTGGACACCCGATTCAACGGAATTAACCCAAACATCTTTAGCTTATGAGCAAGGTGGTGTTATGGGATTAGATAATGGAAACATATGGCATCTTGATAGATACCGAGTAGGTTTCTCCACAACTTCACTATTATGAGGTAATTTTTATGACTAGTATTGTTATTCTTGAAGATGGTTCAGTTATTCTTAATACTGTACCTGTTCAAGCCCCTACACCACCTTCTTTAGACAGTGTATGCGGTAGAGCAGAAGCCGCTGCTCAAGAAGCTGCTACTTCTAAATCAACCCCTATTAAAGGAGATTAATAAATGCCTATAAAATTTCATGAAAAGAATCAAGTAGTTTACTTTGGTCTGCAAACTAACTATGGTTCTGCTAACAAAGTAACTACCGAAAACTTAGGCTCAACAACAGCTATTGCTTGCACGTCAATTACAGCTGACCCTACAAGAGACACAGGTTCTTTCCAATTTTTAGGTGATTCACTTTCTCGTGATGAATACACTTATGAAAAAGATAAATACATTGACTTGCAAATTGAGACTTTTCAACAAGTTTTGACTGATATGTCTGTTGCTATCAACGCTGATACAGCATCTATCTGGAAAGTCTTCCAAGCTTGCGGTGGTGCTGCCATTGTTGATGCTACAACTAAAAACGTAGTAGTTACTAATATTCTCGAAAGTCCTGACTATGCTACAGCTGATGTTAGATTATCATCTCCAGATGATGCGTCTAACGATAAACTGTATAAATTCTGGGATTTGCGTGGTACTGTTGACGTTAATGCTTCAGTTGGTGAAGTACCTACATTGAAATTCTCTTTAAAAGGCAATGCTGATGACCCTGTAACAGCAGCCAAACAAATTGCTGACTTTGGTTTCCAAACTACTCGTTGCGCTCCTTCTATTCTCCCTACAACCATCAAAACAATGCAATTAGCTTTGTTGAATGATACTTTTACTACAACTGTTGGTACTTATGCTTCTGGTGCTTACTCAGCTAATAAAGTTACTTTAACTTTTGCAGCCAATCATGGTGTTAATACAGGTGAAATCGTAGCTATTCAAGTAAGTGGTGCAACCCCATCTCTAGCTAATGGTACTTTTGTAGCTCAAGCAGCTTCAGCAACTACTTTGGTTTACTATGCTAAAGGCTTGACTGGTACAGGCTCTCTGCCTGGCACTGTATATGCTAAAAAAGGCGCAACACCCGTAGCAACATTCTGTTTCTCTACATTAACGGCGGCTAACTTCTTTGGTTTCGATTATCAACGGTATCTAACTGGTTGTGATTCTGGTTTTGCTAAAGGTGCTACACCTACTGATGTTTCAGTAACTATGATGGAAGATCAAGTTGGTGGTTCGTCTTTTGACCCAGATGTCAATGTGACTAAATTCTACGGTGCTTTGTTAACTTTTGGTAACACTACTGCTGGAACAAACGTCTCATACATGTGGGATAAATTGCAGTTGGCTAATGTTAAACAAGGTAAAGTCGCTTCCTATTTAGGTCGTGATGTAACTTTCCGTAACACTGGTGCTTCTTTTATCATCTATTCATAAAATAGTACCAATACCAAGGGGAGGAAACTCCCCTTTTTTCTAACTCTTTGAGGACAAACAATGAGCATTAAATTAGTAGTTAAAAATCAAAAACCTTTTACAGAAGTTGTTGTTGATGCGAAAGGTATTAAGAGTTCCATTACTGTTGGAATTAAAGTTTACTCACATTCAGATATTGCTAAAGTACGTAAAGAATTTAAGAAAGTCCTTACCAATGCTGAATTAGAACTTAAAACAGCTGAACTTACTAAATGGGAAGCAGAAGGCGATAAGACTGATCCTAGCTTCTACGTCAAACGCGAAGAACTTCAAGATGCTATTGAAGAATCTGCGGAGGAACAAGCAGAAGCTCTAATGGCTTTCTACAAAAAACAGATTACACATATTAAAAACGCTTCACTAGAATACAGTAAGAATGGTGAAACTGTTGATCTTAATGTGGCTGATAGTAGGAAAGCTATACCAGTTGAATCTCTGTGGGAAGACCCTAGTGAGTGTTTAACCGTCCTCCTAGACACTTATCTAAACTATCTTCCTTTCAGAGATTCTTTAACTAGCAAAGTTTCTTCAGTTGTATTCAATATAGACATTAAAGAACAGGCTTCTTTAAAAAACTAATTGAGGCTGGAGAATTTCTAGGTAGAGGTGCAATACTAGCTAAACAGGAAAACAAGATAGCAGAAGCTAAGAAGAAGAAAGATGACTTAGCTTCTGCCTTTCCCGGTTTAGGCTTTTCAGAAAATACTATAGAAGAATTAGAAGAGCCAGAAGAAGTTTTTTATCTCTGGGATGACTTAGAAGAAATTTTTGAGTTATATAAGATTCTTAGATATTATTTGACGGAATATTACGGAATTGATTCAGCCATTCTTATGGCACTTATACGGGATAAAAGGTTACCTGTCACGAGTACACTTAACAAAATACCTTATATCCATTCCAGTTACGTTGGTGTAATTTCGGTAGAAAATAGTAATGACACAAAAGGATCTGAAACTCAGTATTAAGATTTCCGTAGATGAATCTGGTTTAGTTAAATTAGATAAATCTGTCACTAACCAAGTAAATAAGACAAAAGAACTTGAAGCTGCTTCCGAAAGACTCAAAGCAGCTAAACTTAAAGCAGCAGATGCTTTCATACATGCTCAAGATATTGCAGCCAGAGCGACAAAGCAGGTTAATGAAGGAGTTATTAGCCTAGGTTTAGCCTTACATAATGTCGAACGTGCAACAAATAAGCAGAAAAAAGCTCTAAATGACCTTACAACTGCTGAGACAGCTTATCAATCTGAAGCAAAGAAGACAGTTAAAATCTTAAATGAGATAGCTAGATTACAAACAACTGCTTCAGAAAAAGCTCCTACCTACCATTTTGAGCCTAATGCAGATAAATCGATAGAACTAAGTCCAACAAAAGAACTTACTCCGAAAGAAGCTAAGATCCAAACCGCTTTACAAGCTATATATCGTAAACGAGCTGAAGAAACTAAACGTTATAACGAAGAACAAAAAGCACTAGAAAAACAAAGACTAGCAGATTTTAATCTCGTAGAGACTAAGTTAAAAGAAGCTTCCGCACGTCGACTTAAAATCGAGCAAGATCGTGAAAAAGCTATACAAGCTAATTTACAAGCCTCTATTGCGAAACAACGTGAAATCAATGCAGCTCATGTAGCTCAAACTGTAAGATCTTTGACTTCAGCTAATGAACCTAGCAGAGCAGCAGAATTAGCTAGTTTGCGTTCGTCCATTCAGGCTAAATATGCTCGTTCAGCGGCAGAAGAACAAGTACAAGAAGATTTACATAAAAAAGCTATAGCTGCCAATCTCGCTGCTTATAAGCAACAAACGGCTGATTCTCTTAAAGAATTAGATAACAAAGTTAAGCTTGAAACTTCCATTAGAAAATTTGGTGCAGATAGTCAACAAACTATTGCTCTAAAAGTAGCTATGGAAGAACAACGTATTAAGAAAGAACTTGCAACTACTCTAGCTAGAATTGAAAGAGAAATTACTTCTGGCAGTATTACCAGTTCCGAAGCACGTGGCAAAGTAAAAACTGCCACTAATTCGGCTACAGCAGCTCTTATTAATAACTCTAAAGCCCTAGAAGATAATAATAAATCTCTTGAGCGTAATAGACAACATCATCAAAGTTTAGCGGTACACCTTAGCGGGGTCACGTCACACATTGGTAAACATATTGGTATCTACAGGCTTCTCAATGCAGCTATTAACTTAACAGAACAAGCTTTACTCTCTGTTCCACGCACACTTATTCAATTACAAAGTTCTACTGCTTCACTTTCAGCTACTTTTCAAAGTGCCGCTGGAGCAGCTAGAGAGTTAGCATTTATCAATGAGGAAGCACAACGTACAGGTATAGCTGTAAATCAGTTAAGGAAGTCTTATGCTGATTTTGCTGCCTCTATGTTAATGGCTGGTGAGTCTGCTGAGACTTTACGTAGAGTATTTGCTGGTGTGAACACAATTGCTACTACTTTACACATGACAACTGATGCGGTGGAAAGTACATTTCTTGCTTTATCCCAAGCGTTCAATAAAGGTAAAATACAAGCTGAAGAGATGGTTAAACAGCTTGCACAGAGATTACCGGGTATCTACAACCAAGCCGCAACTGCTTTAGGTATGACAACTAAAGAACTCGGCGAGCAAATGAAAAAAGGGCTTGTTGAAGCACATGGTAATATTGATAAAATCATACAACTACTTGCAACTGTTTATGGTGGTGACGCTTTTAAAAAAGCATCTACTGGTTTAAATGCTGAACTTGGTAGACTTTCTACTGCTTGGACACATTTTACTGAAACAATAGGTGTAGCGGCAGAAACTCCTATGAAGACCTTTGTTAAAAACGCCGCGTCTGTTTTAGAATACCTGACTAAAATGACATCTGATGCTGGTGCAACAGCAAAAGCTCTTAATGCTGTTGCTGCTGCACTAGCCGCAATAACAACAGCAACAGTTCTATCTGGTCTTGCTAGTCTTAGTGGAGCTGTAGTCAAAGTTGCAGGCGTACTCAAGACGTTATTTGAGTTAGTCAGAGGACATCCTCTGATAGCTCTAGGCTCTATTACAGCTGGTATTGCTACAGACGTTTATCTTGATAACAAAGACCTAGAGGAACAGCAAAAGAAACTTAATATAATTATACAGAAACAACAAGAACTGAAGGATATACAGAATAAGGGTTTACTTGCGAAAGCTAAAAAACCATCCGTTGATGAGAATCAGGAAGTTAAAGATATAAAAAAGCTAATAGACGCGTATGATAAAGAAACTGCTCGTCTCACACAACAAACCGGTATGTTCTTCAGACCTATTGGTCTAGCCAAAAAAGACTACGAGAAGAGACTGAAGGACAGGAAGCTGCTTGTAGATATGCTAGAACATACTATAAAGGAAGCCAAAAACGAACCAACCGAAAAGTTTAAAACATCCATTGACATTGGCATTGATAAAGGAGCTGCTAAAGGAGCTGCTAAAGAAGCCGCAAAACTTGCGAAAGAAACTTATAGAGCTGCCTTTGAGGAGATTAAGGCATCTTATAATGAAACTTTTGGGGATATAGCTGATGCTTCAGCGAGGGTCGATAGTTTATATGAACAAAATATCCTAAGTATCTCAACTTATTTTACTCAAAAGGAACAATTACAAAAGACTGATCTTTATGTACAACAGGCTATGATACAAGCTGAGATAGATCTAGCCAGCAGCAAACACGATAAAATTAAAATAGCTAAACTCGAAGGCGAACTTGTTAAAATAAACAATAAAGCAAGTCAAGATGCTATCAAGTTAAGTCAAGAGAAATACAATGCCGAGTTAAAATATAAGAATCTCCTTGAGTCTACTCAAATATCTTATCTAAACTCAGTAAACATGTCTGCGAAAGCAGCAAGAGTTAGTTTCGATACGCAAAATAGAGAAAGATTAAATTCTCTCCAAACTGCTTATGTTAAAGGAGAGCCGGGCGCTGCTACAGCTTTAGAACAATTCGGTGCTGAAAGACATAATACACTGCTTAAGGCTAGTTTTGATGAAGCTCAGAGATATAGAGATGCTTTGCACTCTATTGACGATGGTTGGAAACAGATAGGTGCTACGTCCTCAGATGTCTTATCAGCTTCACTAGGTGGATTCTCTCCTCTATTTAATTTATTTGACAACTTCGCAAGTAAGCAGAATGAATTAGTCCAAAAACTTGAAGATGTCCATGCAGAAGCAAGGAGACTTAAGGATGTACAGATTGCCCCCAATGACAAGGACGCTGAAAACAAACTATTTAAAGACAGAGAGATTAATCAAAAACAGATAAACCTACTTGAAGCTGAATCAGCAGCTAATAGAATTAAACTTGCTCGTGAATCGTTTGGTATCGTAACGAGCATGTTTAAAGAAGGCACGAAAGCAAGAAAAATTGCTCACGTAGCTGAAATGGCATTTAACGTAGCTGAGAAGTTTGGAATACTTGCAAAATTACCACTACTTGGTGCTGAAGCAATGCTTACACAGGGTAAAGGTGATCCGTATACTGCTTTTGCTCGTATAGCTGCTATGGGTGCTTTGGTTGCAGCTATTATTGCTGCTGTAGGTGGAAGTAAACCATCAGTCAAAGATACAACCATGCCAGAATCTACTGGTCAAGGTACAGTTTATGGTGATAAAACAACTGAAAGTACGTCTATCACAGATAGTTTAGGTTATCTTGCAGATATTAACCTTAAGTCTTATGGCGAGTTAAAGCAAATCAATGCAAATTTAGTAGCAACAACACATTCTATTACTGCGTTAGTCTTGGCAAGTTCTAAAGGCCTAACACTTAATAAAGTAAATACTGCTCAGTTAACTGCTGTTAGTCCTGACAGAAATAAGATTATATCTAACATACTAACAGCCGCCAACTTTATTACATATGGTACTGTACCGGGGTTAATCATGCTGGCATTGACATTTATCCCTGGTGTAGGTAAAGCTATATCAGCCGTTGTTAACTTCTTTATTAATGGTCTATTGGGTAAAGTTACTAAAACGATAACAGCTCAAGGTCTCATAGCTTCATCGATGGCAGCCGCTAGAATTGAACAAGGAGAGAAAGCTATTATCTCTCAATACACCACTATTAAAAAGAAAACAGAGGGCTGGTTTTTTACAAGCATCAAGATATATGATGTCATGTCTAAAGCAACTGAAGCAAGTATAAGCACTTTCACTAATATATTTCAGTACATGATTAATATTATGAAAGGTTTTGCTGGTAACTTAACTTCAACTGAGTATGACAAAGTTTTATTATATACCTTCAGTAAGATTAAAATTAATCTTTATAAACAAGATCCAGCCAAAATTACTGAGAAGTTAAAACAAGTTCTATCTGCTGAGTTAGATAAGTACGCTCAATATGTATTTGGTGATATTTATGGTATTTACCAAGACTTAAAAGAGGGTATGTTTACAACACTTACCCGTGTGACTAAACAAGCTGCATTTACTAAATTTTCTTTTGATAAACTTGGTATCACAGTACCAACTGTTCAAACTGAGTTAGTAGCCGTAGCCGAAGCACTCATTGGTGCAGGCTCAAGTGCTGAAGCAGCAGCAGATAGATTTAAAGATTTCCAAAAAACTGTAGATACTTTCTATAACAACTTTAGCACAGAAGCTAAGAAAAATCTGGATTCTTTAGATAACTTTACACAATCTTTACTGACTATTTTTGCTGAGGATGTAAAAGGAGCAATTACAAAAGCTGAAGGTCCCTTTAAGTCACTTAATGAAGCCTTCTTCACTACACTCCGAACTACAGGTGACGTATATGCCGCTGTAGAAGCAATGAATAAAGCTATAGATATAACGAGAGCGGGCGCACAAAATGCTGTAGCAGCTATTCTGTCTCTTGACCCTGCTATAGCTAAACTTGTATCAACTATTACGCATCCTATAACTGAGCAGATAACACTTTTACAGGATACAGTTAATAACTTTACTACTGTTGAACTGATTGAAAAACTCAAAGGTGAGAAGGATATAAACATCCAAAAGACACTTGTAGCTAAGTCTACCAAACTGATTATGGAGAAGTATAATATAGAACTTAATGCTATCAAGTCTACAAAATCTGCTCTCAAAGATCTAGGTAATATGGTTAAGAATCTGCTACTTGGTGATTTATCTACTCTTGATCCTACTGAGAAATACCAAGAAGCTGAGAAGCAGTATTTCAACTTATTAGCTCAACTAAAGAGCGAGGATGCTGTAAAAGCAAGTGAAGCTGCTAGTAAAATAGGTTCTGCTGCTCAAACTTACTTACAAGAAGCTAAATCATATTTTAGTGCTACTACCGAGTATGCAGCTATTTTCAAATCCGTCACGGATACTTTATCTAAACTATCTGATATAAACACAACTGGTGAAGCAGCGATAATTGCCGCTACAGAAAATTTAGCTACTGCGGCTATTGACCAATTAAAGGGGCTGGCTACAATAGCAGCAAAGTCTTTGGAAGATATTATTGTAGTCGCTATGCAGAAATTTAATGACCAAGCTGCATCAATAGTACCTGCAAGAGAATCAGAAATTATGACAAGTATCCTTAACAAAATTACTGCTGCTCTGGCGACAACTGATACTAAGGATGATACTTTAGCTGACCGGTTACTACAAGCTTTCAAGGCGGATAAAGCTAATAGCGTTTCGGGTAACCTTTACCGTACTGATGCAGACATTGAAACTGGACTAGCAACTGCTGCTAAAACAAAACCGACAACAGATGATTTTGTTTGGGATCTTGTAAAGAGGGCTTACAAAACAGACCCTAACCTAGCTAACTACTTATTAGAACTAGACAGACAGAAACTAGAAGCAGATAAGGCTGAAGTAGATGCACAACTTGTTATTGCAAAAAAGACTACAAATAGGACTCTTATAGAAAATCTTAAAAAACAGAGTAAGGAGATTGACGGCAGAATTAAGTTATTAACGAAACAGATCGACCCCCAATTCAAACCTAAAGCTAAAGCTTCCGGGGGTTCTGCTTCGGGCTTGACTTTAGTTGGTGAACAAGGCCCAGAATTATTGCAACTCCCTTTCGGTTCGTCTATAATGAGTAATCCTTCTACAAATAGATACATAAATGCGAACTCAAAAGCATCTACGGATCTATTACAAGAGATTAAAGTCGAATTAGTTACTCTAAATGGTAGAATGGAAACTATCGAAAGAAAAACTAGACTTGGGGCTAAGGCATGAGTTTGATCTATATAGTAGATATTGATAGTTATAGACTGTCACCTACGACAGGTAATGAGACGTTAAGATTCTCTAGGAAATTAAAGGTTACAATAGGAACTGTAACCTATCTTCCTTTTATCCAACAACCTTCCTTAGTTGGACAAGGTTTTTCATTAGAAAGTACATTAGGTGGATCATTCTCATCTTCAGTAGGGGAGCTTGTTCTTGCGAATGTAGAAAGACAATTGGATTATCTCAAGAACTATATTCTTGAAGGTAAAATCTTAACCCTTAAATTATATGATACAGTACAGCTATCTAGCACAACTATACTTGTCCAACGTATAGATCAAGTCGTGTTTGAATGGGATAAAATATCTATCCGCCTTACAAATGACACAGAGCTTCTAGATAAACCACTACAGACAAAGAAATACCTTGGTACAGGAACAACTACAGGAGCTACAACTAGTTTTGAAGGCTCTATACAGTCAAAAAATAAACTAAAACCATTATTATTCGGTAGAGTATCAAATCTAAGTCCTTACTTAGTAGATTCTGTAAATCTCGTCTATCAAGTAAGTAGTGAAACTGTAGGACAGATTGTCAGTGTGGCTAGTAATGGAGCTTTCCTAACAGCAGCTTCGTCACAACCATCAACTTTTTCTGCCTTTAGTTCGACCAATGTTGATGCTGGTTATTATGTACATTACTCAGGGACAGAGGGAACGTACTTAAAACTAGGTATGGAATCTGGACAAATAACCTGTACAGTATGGGAGAAAATATCACCTATAGAAAACTCTGCTGGTGCAGTTATCAAGCGTATACTTGCCTTAACTGGTTATAGCTACAATACATCTGATTTTACTTATCTTGATAGTGTTCAGGGTGATAGTATTGGTATTGTTATCAGTGGAGAAGACTCTGTAGCTACTGTTCTAACAACGATCTGCTCTAGTATAGGTGCTTGGTGGGGATTTGACAGTACTAACACATTTAGGTTATTTTATTTTGGTAATTTAACCGCTACCTCATTAGCATCAATCTACCAAAGATCAAATATAGACGAGTACGGTATTGTATCTTTTGAGTTAGAAAATGCTTCATTTAATAGTAAATATTCTCCTACAAAAGAGATTAAGTTATCTTATGATAAGAACTGGACTGTCATTGACAAAGCCAATTTAGCGGGATATGTACTTACACATCACCAAGAAAGATCGACTTGGTTGTCTGAAGAATACAGGTACGCCGTTGCTTCTACTACATCCGATTATCCCGCAAGTCACACCATTACATATGACACATTGTTTATAAGTGAATTTGCTGCAAAAGCTGAAGCTGCTAGAATCTTGGCACTAACATCAGTTAAACGTTATATCTCTAATTGTTCTGTAAGACTACCTACAGCTACTCTCAAAAACCTAGTTCCTTGTGGCATTGTCACAATTTACCTTCCTCGATATGACTTTACGAATGGAAAAGTTTTTGTTATACTTTCTGTAGAGATTGACTACGAATTATCTACAGCTAATTTAGTTCTTTGGGGATAATAATGGCGAATCTATATAAGAGAGCAGATAAGAGTTTAGTTATAGCAGATACTCAACCATCCGGGACAACTCTGGTTAGTTTTAATATCAATGCGGGTCTACCTGTTAATGCTCCTGCTTACAGAACATTAGATAGTAGTGATACTTCATTATATCACCCTGCTACTTACTTTTCTAGTTTCCCAGAAGCTGGTACAGCTTATCCATTCATCGTTTTAAGAGTATATAAAAGAACAAGCATAACTCCAACAGTCCCACCAAGTACAAATATTTTCAATACATCACTAGGTGAATTTACATCTGCATTGGATAATGGTTGGTCTTTTTCTATTCCAGCATCATCAGCTATCACTGATAAAATCTACTCGACTGATGTAAGTTTTGCTGCTACAAGTAGTCTTGTAACTGTCAATTCCACCGATTGGTCACCTATTGTAGTTATAGGTGAGAATGGTACTACTCCTGTAACCATAGACCTTACCAATGATAATACCAATGTCGCTACTTTAGCTGATGGCACTGGTGGTGTATATACCACAGCAAATACAGACGTAAAACTTACTTGGGAAGGTACGGATGTACTGGTTAATGCCAGTGCAATAAGTATTACTCCTAGTACAGGTGTCACATATAGCTACACTAGAAATGGTGGTGTAACATCAAATGTAACAACGACCACAAATCTAACAGCAGGAACCGCTACTTTAAACGTTAATATTACAGCTTTAGCTAGTGTAGATAATGGTACTCTCACTATAGCAGTTACTTATCAGGGTGGGGTCTACTCAGCTATATTTACGGTATCGAAAGCCAAGGCCGGTATTGACGGCACACCCGCTATTGTTTACGAGTTAATCCCTAATGGCGCTTTCAGCACTAATGTTAATACAAGTACAATTACACCAACATCCATCACATATTCTGCCTACTCATCGACAGGAAGTTCTGCACCTGTAGCATACAGTACAGGTAGTATCTTTACCGAGAAAAGTGATGATGGTAGTACATGGACTGCGATTGCCACCACAAACACATCTACTGCTACGGTAAATAGTTCAGCATTAACGACATCAAGTAGATTCATCCGAGCTACTCTTTACACAGGACCGAATAAAAGCGGTACTTTAGTAGACCAAGAAACAACACCTATAGCTATAAGTGGTGTAAATGGTGCAGCTGGTATTACTCCAGCGATCATAGACCTTACTAATGATAATGCTACAGTTTCTACTCTTTCAAACGGTACAGGTGGTGTATATACAAGTGCTAATACGGATGTGAAACTCACCAAAGGCGCTACAGATGTCTTGTCCAGTGCCAGTGCGATAAGCATTACACCAAGTGCTGGTGTTACTTACACTTATACTAGAAATGGTGTTGTAACAACAGGTGTGACCAATGCGACCAATTTAACAACTGGTACTACAAGCCTTAATATTAATATTACTGCTTTATCGAGTGTAGATAGTGGTACTCTTACTGTAGTGGTTACGTATGACGGTACTAATTATTCTGCGATATTCACTGTTGCTAAAGCCAAAGCAGGGTCGGATGGTACACCTGCTACTGTCTATGAAGTAGAATCGAATGGGGCTTTTAGTATTAATCTTAATACTAATGCAATTACACCTTCATCTATCACATATTCTGCATATTCTACAACAGGAAGTTCGCCCAGACCAGCTTATAGTACGGGTAGTATCCGTACAGAGAGAAGTGATGATGGTAGCACTTGGTCAGAGATTACTACTGCAAATGCAGCTACAGTATCAATCGTTAATCTTTCATTAGCAGCATCAACCAGATTCGTTAGAGCTACGCTTTATACAGGTATAAATAAAACAGGTACTCTTGTAGATCAGGAAACAACACCTTTAGCTGTTATGGGTAAAGATGGTACTAATGGAACAAACGGAACAAACGGAACAAACGGTACTAATGGCGCTAGTGGCGCAAGCGGTTCTGGATCTGTTAGAGTATTTAAAGCTATGGCAAACTCTAACTGGGATTCAACAAGCCCTACCGATACTACTTATGGAGCTGGTAAAGTAACCTACGGCAATAGCTGGAATCTTGCAACACCAACCTTGACCACAGGACAAACACTATGGCAATGTGATGGTTCCTACTCTAGCGGCAGTACAACTATCTCTTGGGGAACTCCTTATCTGTCTACCTTAAAAGTAGGAAGCTTATCAGCTCTAACTGTAAATACAGGCGCATTGACGGTTGATGATAAATTAACTATTGGGACTGGTGGTAAGATTGCATCAGGCCAAACCGCATATGACACAGGAACAGGCTATTGGCTTGAATATAATGCAGGAACACCTAGACTTTCAATAGGAAATTCCAGTAAAGGTATTGCTTGGGATGGTACTAATTTAAATGTGCGCGGTAGTGTCATTTCGACGGGGAACGTCAACTCATCAGCTATTACAGAAAATATTTACTATTCAATTCCTTTCGTTTCTTTAACCCAACCATCAAATACAGATTATTCAACTGCAACTACAACACTACAGTCTAGTTTCAGTATTCCTGCGGTAGATATAGCCACAACACGAATTGTCTTTGTTACCTTAAATTTATGGCATTACGACAGCACACCCGGATACGTCATAGTATCGTTAGAGAATTCTACTGAATATAGCTATCACTTTGATGTGGGAGCCAGATTAGTAGCGAATAGTGTAGCAGATACTATTACTATGCAGTTTTCAGTCCCCATAGGGCAATATACTACATCTATCGGCGCCCTGAAAATTACCTTAGTTAATGGAGTTAGTACATCTCAACGCTGGAATGCTACAACAGCACCAGAGGCATCCGTAAACGTAACCATCATGACAAGTAAACGCTAATGACTCATGTGATATTTTATGACAGCACTGGAAGAATTTGTCTGCAAATGCAAGGCACTTCCGAAGTTATAGATCAAACTGTAGAACTGCATCCTGAATGGTCATTTATCTTTGGAATGACGGATGCAGATACCCATTATATTGTAGAAGGACAACTTGTCCCGATGCCAAAACGTCCATCAAGATACCATCAATTTGGCTGGCAAAGTAAACAATGGACATTATCTGCTGAAGCGTTAGAACAAGCTAGAGGAGAGACTATCACTGCAATTAATACTCAGGCAGGGAGTATCATATTAGAGACAGTCCCTCTTTGGAAGCAGAATAACTTGACTGCCCAAGCTATAGAACTTCAAGCAATTGGGCGAGATAACTGGACAGAATTAGAGCAAGAAGAATGGATAACAAGTCAGAAAACTTGGAAATGGATTAAATCTATTCGCATTGCTTCAAATCAAGCAACAGCAGCAATTCTTCAAGCTGAGACAATTGAAGTTATGTTTGAAGTTAGAGATACTTGGTCTCGCTCACTTTAAAATCCATATGGGACCAAAACAATCACAAATATAAAACAAAGGAGATATAGATGTCACTCGATCCCATAAGTGCAGGACTTGATTTAGGTAGAACTATCTTAGATAAGTTTTTCCCTGATGCAAATACTGAACTAAAAAGTAAATTAGAGCAAGCTGCAAAAGAAATAGATAATGAATTTCAGTTACAGCTTGCACAGATAAAAGTAAATGAAATTGAGGCTGGTTCGACTAATTGGTTTACGTCTAACTGGCGACCTGCTGTTGGTTGGATCGGTGCTATTGCTCTTGGATACTCGGCTATCTTAGAACCTCTAGCACGGTTTGTAGCAGTAGTTTTATTCAGTTATACTGGTCTATTTCCTGTAATTGATACTAATATCACCATGCAAATCTTATTTGGTATGCTTGGCATGGGTGCTTATAGAAGTTTCGACAAATTCCAAGGAACTGCTAAAAAATGAAAATATCACCCAAGGGTCTTAAACTAATTACTAAGTTCGAAGGTTTTAGTGCAACACCTTATAAATGTCCAGCTAAAGTTCCTACTATTGGTTTTGGTTTTACCATCTATCCTGATGGTACACAGGTTACATTAAGTGATCCAGCTATATCCATGAGCGAAGCTTATGAAATTTTAGCTAAACTTGTGGTGAATTATGAGAATACTGTTAATAAAGTGATAAAAGTTGAATTAACTCAAGGACAATTCGATGCACTTGTATCACTTTGTTATAATATCGGACGAAAAAACTTCTCTAATTCTACTTTGGTGAAGGAACTTAATGCTGGTAAACCTATTAAAGAAGTAGCTGAACATTTCATGTCATGGGTTAAAGCTAGAGGTAAAACACTTCCAGGACTTATTACACGCAGATCATTCGAGAAACACTATTTTCTTGGTACGTTGTAGGTAAAGATTCCCCAGAAATGGGGAACTCCCTTAAGCGACCGCCCC
>Ga0194127_10002209_pt1 | contig 27036 bp, 19 predicted proteins | sample TA2KigC100mmetaG_FD_148624 | JGI IMG/M metagenome (GOLD analysis project Ga0194127, IMG submission 148624) | Freshwater microbial communities from Lake Tanganyika, Tanzania - TA2015036 Kigoma Deep Cast 100m | ecosystem: Environmental > Aquatic > Freshwater > Lake | place: Tanzania: Lake...
TTTTCTCATATCCTCTCAAGGCCCATTCCTGCTACTTTCGTTTGACCCTGCTTTCAATGCGTAGCAGTATACTTACACACGTACGAACTCATGAGGGGAGATTAAGCTTGATTGTTCGCACTTGGTATGGCCGGGCGGCAAATGCGGCGAATGCGGACGCGTATACGAGGCATCTGGAGCAATCGGTATTCCCGAAGCTCGGACAAATCGCCGGCCACAGAGGCGCTTACCTGCTGCGGCGTGATTTGGACGGCCATGTTGAGTTCTTAGTGCTGACCATGTGGGAGTCAATGGACGCGGTCCGCGCGTTCGCAGGGGATAATCCTCGGATCGCTGTGGTGGAGCCCGCGGCGCGAGCGGTCCTGGCCGAGTACGATACGACCGTAAACCACTACGAGGTGGCGCTCTCGACTGCGCCGTCCCGTTAGAAGCGCTTGCGACGTTTCGCCATGATTTACAAGAGGAGCTTCACGAGCAAAATGACATTCAAAACTTCGGTTGAAGATCGGTACTTCGAGGATTACCTGGCGGGGGAAGTTCATGAGTGCGGTCCCATTGTCGTTGAGGAAGCTGAAGTGATCGCGTTTGCGAAGCGCTTTGATCCCCAGCCTTTTCATACGGACCCGGAGGCCGCGAAGGAGTCCATATACGGCGGCTTGATCGCCAGCGGCTGGCACACCGCGTGCCTAATGATGCGGCTCGTCGTGGACCATTACCTGTCGAGAGTGGCAAGTTTGGGTTCACCCGGTGTGGATGAGCTGCGTTGGCTCAAGCCGGTTTACCCGGGGGATGAGCTGTCGGCCCGCGTGACAATCTTGGAGGCCACGCGCTCGCGTTCAAAGCCGGATCGGGGGATTATTCGGTCGTATATCGAAGTGCTCAATCAGCGGGGAGAAGCGGTCATGACCATGAAGGGAGTAAACTTCTTGCTCTGCCGTGACGCGGCCTGACGGGAATCCCTTATCGAATGGAGAGGTCGGGGACGCGATTTCGCCTGGAGAGGAGCCTATGGTGGGACAGGCGTCCCGCCTGTCTATTAGAGCCGGCGACCAAGTTCGGTCCCGCCAATTTGCCCAAGTAGGGAGATTGCTTCGTCCCGCGTCTCGCGAGACGCGCAATGACGTGTTGGGACGCACTCTCGCCTGCGGAACCGAACGATTACCTATACCTAAGGATGAAAGACGTAGGAGAATCGCTAAGATCAGGTGGAGCTGTCTGAGTTGTCCTTGAGCGAAGCCCCGAGATTTTCCTTGAGCAGATCGCCCAGGTTGGAGGCTACCACTTCCTGGCTATTCATGTAGCCCTTGACCGTCTCATACTCACCGGTCTTGTCCAGGCCCTTAATGGATAAGGCTATCTTCTTGTCCTTCTTGTTGACCTTGAGCACCACGGCCGTCAGTTCCTCGCCCTCTTTGGTAAAGTCATGCGGGGAATTCACGCGCTCTTTGGAGAGCTCCGACACGTGGATCATGCCTTCCGTGCCTTCTTCCACTTCGAGGAACACTCCGAAATCAGTTACGGACGTAACCTTGCCCGTTACCTTTGTCCCGGGAGGATATCGGTCCGGAATGCTTTCCCAAGGGTCTTCGTACATCTGCTTGATGCCCAGGGAAAACCGTTCGTTCTCCTTGTCGATGTTGAGCACCACGGCCTGCACGGTTTGGCCTTTCTTGAACATTTCGCCGGGATGTTTGATCCGTTGGGTCCATGAGATGTCCGAGATGTGGACCAGGCCGTCAATCCCCTCGTCAATGCCGACAAAGACACCGAAGTCGGTGACGTTTCTGATCTTGCCTTCGATCTTGGTCCCTTCAGGGTATTTTTCCGCGACCACATCCCAAGGATTGGGCCTGAGCTGCTTCATTCCCAGTGAGACCCGCTTCTGCTGCTTGTCCACATTCAGAATGGCCACCTCAACTTCTTCGCCCACCTGGACAATTCTGGAGGGGTGTCGAGGCTTCTTGGCCCAGGTCATCTCGGAAATGTGGACCAGTCCTTCCACGCCGGTTTCCAATTCCACAAACGCGCCGTAATCGGTGATGCTCACCACCTTGCCTGTCCACTTGGAGCCTATGGGGTAACGCTCTTCCACCCGCGCCCAGGGATCGGGCTGGATTTGTTTCATGCCAAGGGAAACTCGTTCCTTCTCCTGATCGAACTTGAGCACCTTGACCTGTATCTCCTCGCCCACCTTCAGCACATCCGAAGGGTGGTTCACGCGACCCCAGGACATGTCCGTGATGTGCAGAAGGCCGTCAATTCCTCCCAGATCCACGAACGCGCCATAGTCGGTGATGTTTTTCACTCGGCCTACACAAAGGCCGTTCTCTTCGATGGCCTTGAGAATATTCTCTTTTCGCTGTTGCTTAAGGCGTTCAAGCGCGGGACGTCTGGAGAGGACAATGTTGCCCCGCTTGCGGTTATACTTGATGACGTTAAACTCGTACGTGCGCCCTATATACTTGTCAAAGTTGCGAACGGGTCTCAGCTCGACCTGCGAACCCGGCAGAAACGCGGCTACGCCGATGTCCACTTGCAAGCCGCCCTTTACCCGCGACAGTACCTTTCCGCCTATGGTTTTTTGCGTTTCGCAGACTTCCGCGATCTGGTCCCATATTTTGATCTTGTCGGCTTTGGTCTTGGAGATGCGAACTCCGCCGAATGATCCCTCCGTATCCTCAAGGAAGACCTGGACTTCATCGCCCACGTTCACCGTGAGTTTTCCGCCTTCGTCGATGAACTCGTCAATGGGGATTTGCCCTTCGGACTTCGAGCCCACGTCTACCATCACGTGCTCGGTCGTAACTTGCACCACAGTGCCTCGGACTACCTCTCCTTCCTGGATACTATGGAAACTGCTTTCAACCAGCTCACCGAAGTCCTCATCATAAGAGGCTTCGTGTTCTGGTTCTTCCTTCTCAGGTTTTTCGTTGTTTTGGGATTCCAAGTTGTCCATCCACCGCCACCCCCAGACTCTTTTGCCCGCGCAAGGCGCGCCCGTGCGGGGGCAATCGAGACATAATAGCTTCTTCCCTGTCTCCTGACAAGGAAAAGTTGAAATCAAGCCCTTTTTTTCAGCTTCCGTGAAAAATGTGCGAGTCACTGGCGCCGGAGCGGCTTTTTTGTGGCGGGGGTCCACAGAATAAGTATCAGATGAGAGGAGGAGAACAAACTTAACCAACCGCCATAGCAGAAGAGCCACAACGAATTATGGAAGTCCACGGTTCCGGCATGCGCCCCGGGCCTTCAACGCGGAGAACAACAGCGAGAGCGCTACGGCACACAATATAGCATTTCCCGCGACTAACCGCCCATTGATTGTCCGTCGCCCCGGCGAACCCCGGATCGCCGTCTGGGGCAGACGCCGAGGTCCATAACATACTAAAATGGCTGGAGTCATGCTTTCGCAGGAATGACGGGATCAGGCTGCCTCAAATCGGACCAAACTTTCCGCGCCAGGCGTAAGTCTGGGGGAAGGGTCATTTCCCCTCGGCATACTCAGACCAGGGCAGGAGCGCCCCGTCCCTACGACTCTCATAGGAATGGCAATCTTGCCGACTCAAAAAAGCAGGTAGCGAGGTTAGGGGCCGCATCAACGGGTCTCATTGAGGCAGGCAAAGGGCAGCTCTTGGCACACATGGCGCCAAATGGCCTGGATCACTTCCTCAGGTGTGAGGTGCGTAGTGTCGATGGAAATCGCATCAGGCGCTTGCACGAGAGGTGACTCCTTCCGGGTTGAGTCACGCAAGTCCCTCACGCGCATCTCCGCTTCAACCGTAGGGAGTTCCGCAGGCTGACCTCTTTCCACAAGCTCTCGGTATCTGCGCCTCGCCCGTTCTTCCGGCTCCGCGCGCAAAAAGAACTTGAGCTGCGCGTGCGGAAAGACCACGGTTCCCATGTCGCGACCTTCCGCGATAACACCGCCCTTGCTCGCGATTTCGCGCTGAACCGTCAGGAGCGTGGCCCGCACTTCCGGCTTCGTGGAAAAGCGAGACGCAATTGAGCCGATCCGTTCACCTCGAATGAGATCGGTGACCTCCTCTCTTGCAAGAAACAGCCTCACGCCCTCAGCCGCCGTCTCTGCGCGAAGATCCAGGGACTCCAAAGCGCTTTCCGGAACTACCGGGACATCAGGGTCGACGGCCAAACGGTCTAAATGGAGCGCGAGGGCGCGGTACAGGGCGCCACTGTCCAAGAGCAGAAATTCCAGTCGTTTCGCCAGGATACGAGCAACAGTCGATTTCCCGGAGCCTGCCGGGCCGTCGATGGCGATGACTACTCCATGAATGGCAGACGTCGCTGCCTCGTCCATTGAACCTCCTCACCATAGGATGGCGCCCGCAATTCAGACCGACAACTTCAGATCGGCCATCACCTTGCGAAGAGCGCCGAGAAAGCGAGTATTGTCTTCTCTTCGACCTACCGTGACCCTGATACACTTCTCCATGCCGAATGAGGCCAAGTGACGAACAATGACACCCTCCCGCAAAAGCCCTTCATAGACCGGCCTCGCATCCTGCTCCAGGCAGAACGTAACGAAGTTGGCCTGGGATGGAATGACCTTCAATCCGAGACCGGCCAGCTCCTTGTGAATAAAGCTCCGGCCTCCCTCGCACAAGGTCAACGAGGCCGCAAGATGCTCCGCATCTCCGAGTGCCGCGAGCGCAGCGCTCTGAGCCACCGAATTCACATTAAAGGGAGGTCTCAGCCGGTTAAGAAGCTCCACGAGCCAGGGCTGGGCCAGGCCATACCCCACCCGAAGACCGGCCAACCCGTGGATTTTGGAGAAGGTGCGCAACACCAGAACAGGAGGCTTTGAAAATATATAATCGACGGCATTGGGGCAATCACGTTCAGTGACGAATTCCCGGTACGCCTCATCCAAAACAATCAAGAGCCCCTCGGTCGGGAGATCGCGAAGAAAGGATTCGAATTCCTCGCGCGAGACGATCGTCCCTGTGGGGTTATTGGGAAACGCCAAGAAGATCAACCTGGTAAGATCCGTCACCGCGCGCGCCGTGGCCGCAAGGTCGAACCGGTAATCCTTCATGGGGACGGCCTTTACCGAGCCCCCGAAAGCTTCAACGCATATGCGATACCAAGAGAACGTGTGAGATCCCACCAGCGCTTCGCATCCGGGACGAATAAAGAGATGGGCCGCAAACTGCATGATCTCATCAGAACCGTTCCCAAGGATTACAGACTCGGGAGATAGCCCAAAACGGTCGCCGATGGCACGCCGAAGGTCCGGGGCCGATCCCTCGGGATAGATATGAGCGTCCCCCGCGACCCTTTGTATGGCTTCCAGCGCTTTTGCGGAGGTTCCAAGTGGGTTCTCGTTCGAGGCCATCTTTACCGCGCCGGAAATCCCTAGCTCTCTCTTGAGTTCGGCTAATGGCTTGCCCGGAACATAGGCGGGTATCGAAAAGATGTGCTCAGGGACCGCCCGGATTACCCATTCGGGCAATATATCGTCCATTCGCGGTTTCCTCCGTAGCAGAGCAGAGAAATCGATCGAGCGGCCGCACGAGGCACACTGGTCAGGATTCTATACCCTCATGGACCACGAAGAGTCAACGAAGACAGAGCGCCGAGCGCGGGGAGAGCCAAGAGAACGCCCCCGTGAGCAGACCGTATTGGTCCGGTTACAGGAGCGAACACTCTCATTTTGAGTTGCGTGGGACCCGCGGCGAAACAGCTTTTCAGCATTCAACAGTGGGCATTGCTTCGTCCTCCGGATCGCGTCCGGGGCCCTGGCGAGGACAGGTGAGAAATGCTTCGGTCCAGCGCGTAACGGGGGTCTTAAAGGAGACGGGCGAAATGACTTGACAAGGGGGATCAAAGATCATAATTTAATTTCACCATTAATTTTCGGGAACTTATTATGATTTATTCAAGTAATAAATTAGATATATATAGCTATCTAGTTGTAATGATAGTAGTCGCGTCACTAATCCCAAGTGCGCCCGCTCACCCGGCGGATCCGCAGGCTCCCCCTCAACTGGTGAATATCCATTCCGTCAATCTCCCCCTCGATCCGCTCAGGCCCCCTCCGAATCCGTGGCGGTCCCAGGAAATCGCTTGGCCGGAGCACTACATCACCCCCACCCTCGATTATGGCCTGAATCTCATGCTTTCTCCGGAAATCCGCCAGATCGTGGGTCTGGAAGCAGGGTACGATCGACTGCACGGGTTACCTACGGGCAAGATCGAGTTCTTTGCGCCAGTAAAGACATGGAAGGACAGGAGCTTCTTCTTTGCGCCCCGAGTCGCTCTGGAGGGGAATCGAGAAACCTTTTCAGTAGGTTCGGGGTTTCGCAGGAAGGTGAGCGGCCGATCCGTCATGGGACTGCATACGTTTCACGACTGGGTTAGGCCGAGGGGTTCGCAGGACTCTTTCTTGAGGCAGTCCGGTTTTGGCGTGGAGGTCTCCTCTTTTCCGGGACCTGTTCAATTGACGCTGGGCGCGAATGTCTATATTCCCGTGAATGAACGGCGCCGGTACATCGGCGTGGGAAGCGACGCCTCAATGGTGCGGGAGGCCTTATCGCACGGCCTGGACGGCCGTCTTAGCCTGACTCTGCCCGTGACCGACTTTATGGACACCCGGCTTGACGCTCGTGTGCATCGGTTCTTGGGGGAGGAATCCCGAAAGGCCGGGCATGAATTGGGGATCTCGCTGGCTTTGCGAAACGGTATGTTTTCCGGGTCTTTCCGCCATTTCCGGCAGGGCGCGGACCAGGATGATTTCAGGGTGGAAGGGGCCGTCACGCTGGCCTTTGATTGGATGAGCGTCATGAACGGAGCCAATCCGTTTTCTGCCCCTTATCCTTCTCGGCCACGCTTGGAACAGGACGTCGCATACCGTTTGTATCAAAGGGTAGTCAGAAATCACGACGTGCCGGGCGACCGTAGCGAAAGGAAAATCGCGCTCACTGTCCGCGCTGCGGACGATCTGGTCTCCTTTTCCGGGGCATTGCCGGAATTGGCGAATAAGCGGCTGACGGTGCAGACTTCGCAGAGTCCTTGGGTGGAGCGCGCAAAAGTGATGACTGACTCACGGGGGTTTTACTCGGGGCGCCTCAGGCTCCCCTCCGGCCTATACAGACTGAGGCTCATCCACAAATCGAGCGGCAAGACCTCTGAGGTGGCGGTTGTGCGCGTCCTTCCTTAGAGGGTTACGCTTCACGGTCGAATTCTTGGGCGCTCGGCGGCGCGAGGCAATCACATATTTCGCCTGTACTGACCTCCCACACTGAAAAGGGCCTGGGTTATTTCCCCGAGAGAACAGTATCTCACCGTATCCATGAGTTCCGCGAATATGTTTCCTCCGGAAAGCGCTATTTCTACGAGCTTTTCAAGAGCCTTGGGCGCATTATCCTTGTTGCGCTCTTTGAACTCCTTCAGCCGCCGCAACTGAGATTGCTTTTCCTCTTCGGTCGCGCGTGCGAGCTCTACCCCGCAAAGCTGGACAGACAAGGCTTCCGGATTGAGGAATGTGTTCACTCCGATAATGGGATACTCGCCGGAGGATTTGAGCATTTCATAGTACAGTGACTCGTCCTGAATCTTCGTGCGCTGATATCCGGTCTCCATCGCGCCCAAGACGCCGCCCCTCTGCGAAATCCGGTCGAACTCCGCGAGCACGGCTTCTTCGACCAGGTCAGTGAGTTCCTCAAGCACGAAGCTACCCTGGTTTACGTTGTCAACCTTGGTCACGCCCCATTCTTTGTTGATAATAAGCTGTATGGCCATGGCGCGGCGCACCGATTCCTCACTGGGAGTCGTGATCGCCTCGTCATAAGCGTTTGTGTGGAGCGAATTGCAGTTGTCGTAGATTGCCACCAACGCTTGCAACGTGGTGCGTATATCGTTGAACTGAATCTCCTGAGCGTGGAGGGATCTGCCGCTCGTCTGGATATGATATTTCAACTTCTGAGAGCGTTCGTTGCCGTTATATTTGTCCCTCATGGCCACGGCCCAGATCCGTCTCGCCACCCGCCCTATAACGCTGTATTCCGGTTCCAGTCCGTTGGAGAAGAAGAACGATAGGTTCGGAGCGAAATCGTCAATATGCATGCCCCGGGAGAGATAGTACTCCACATAGGTGAATCCGTTGGCCAGAGTTAGAGCGAGCTGGGTAATCGGATTGGCTCCCGCTTCCGCTATGTGGTAACCCGATATGGAGACGGAATAGAAATTCCGCACGTTGTTCTGAATGAAGCACTCCTGGACGTCCCCCATCATCTTCAGCGAGAAGCCTGTGGCGAAGATGCACGTATTCTGACCCTGGTCCTCTTTGAGAATGTCGGCCTGGACGGTCCCTCGGACGTTGCACAGCACGTCGGCTCTGACGGCCTTGTCCTCTTCGTACGAGGGCTCGCGCCCCTCTAGCTCTCTGAATTTGTCCAGTTGCTGATCGATGGCCGCATTCAAGAACATGGCGAGCATCATCGGCGCGGGCCCATTGATGGTCATAGAAACGGATGTGTTGGGTGCCGCGAGGTCGAAACCGGAGTAGAGGATTTTCACATCGTCGAGGGTGCAGATAGAAACGCCGGAAGTGCCGACCTTGCCGTAAATGTCCGGCTGTTCTTCGGGATCTCGGCCGTACAGGGTGACCGAGTCGAATGCGGTGGAGAGCCGCTTGGCCTCGCTGTGCCGCGACAGATACTTGAAGCGCCGATTGGTGCGGTAAGGATCTCCTTCGCCGGCGAACATTCGAGTCGGATCTTCATCCTGACGCTTGAAAGGAAACACGCCCGCGGTGTAAGGGAACATGCCCGGAAGGTTCTCTCTGAGTCGCCACCGAAGAATGGCTCCCCGATCCTCGAAGGCCGGTAACGTTATGCGGGGTAGAAGCGTTCCACTGAGGGTCTTGGTCTTAATCGGAGTGCGGATCTCTCGGCCGCGCACCGAGTACACGAATTCCGCTTGTGAATACTGCTGCTTGAGCTCTTCCCATTCCCCGACCAATCTCAGGGCGCGGGGGTCCAAGTCCCTTTCCACTTCTTCTTGCAGCTCTTTGATGCTGGTGAGCGCTTCGGAATCTTTGGGAAGCCCCTTTGCCCAAAGGGCTTGGGCTGTCGCGTCAAGTTGCCAGAGTCGCCTGGTAAGCTCTTCCTGTTGCCGACCCCAGCTATGGTACTTGCGGATGGCTTCCGCGATCTCGGAGAGATAGCCGGAGCGCTCAGTCGGGATGATGATGGTCTGCGAGGAAGGCTTCTTGTCAGGGCGGGCTTCCAGTCTTGTGGTCCACGACAGGCCGCACTTCTCGTTGACTGCGTCGATGATGCCCACGTACAGGGATGTGACGCCGTCATCGTTGAATCGGGATGCGATAGTGCCGTACACGGGGAAGTCTTCGAGCTTGCGGTCAAATCGCGCTTGGTTGCGCTGGATTTGTTTCCTGACGTCATGAATCGCGTCTTCGGATCCTTTGCGATCGTACTTGTTGACCGCCACCAGGTCCGCGAAGTCGAGCATGTCGATCTTCTCGAGCTGCGTCTGGGCCCCGAAGTCCGATGTCATGACGTAAAGCGAGACGTCAGCCAGAGGCGCCACAGCCGCGTCACCCTGGCCGATGCCCGCGGTCTCCACCACTCTGAGATCGAATCCGGCTGCCTTGAGCACGCCGATAGCTTCGTTGAGGTGAACGGGAATCTCCTGGCCCACGTTTCTCGTGGCAAGGGAGCGATAATACACGCGGTCGCTGTATATGGAATTCATCCTGATCCGGTCGCCCAGGAGGGCGCCGCCGGTCTTGCGACGGGTGGGATCGACCGAGATGATCCCGACGGTCTTGTCCTTCTGGTCGCCGAGAAACCTCAACACGAGTTCGTCCACAAGGGAGGATTTGCCGGCCCCGCCGGTTCCGGTGACTCCCAGAACCGGAACTTTACGGCCCCGGGCCTTCTCTTCGAGAATGGACATGATAGCCGGCAGGTTCCCGTTCTCCGATTCCTTAGCCACTTCCACCGTGGTGATGGTGCGAGCTATGAGATTCCATTGACGAGTGTCGAGGCCGGAGAGGTCTCCATTGAGGCTCCCGTCGGACGCGGGGAAGTCCGAAGTCTGGAGGAAATGATTAATGATCCCCTGGAGGCCCACTTTCTGGCCGTCTTCCGGGGAGTAGATCTTGGTCACGCCGTAAGTTTCGAGCTCACGTATCTCTTCGGGAACAATGACGCCGCCTCCGCCGCCGTAGACCCCGATGTGTTCCGCTTCGTTCTCGCGCAGCAGGTCCACCAGGTACTTGAAGAACTCGATGTGACCGCCCTGGTAGCAGCTCAGCCCGATAGCCTGCACGTCTTCCTGGATAGCTGCGGTCACAATCTCGCGCACTGAGCGATTGTGCCCCAGATGTATGACCTCCGCGCCGGAGGACTGCAAGATGCGGCGCATGATGTTTATGGCAGCGTCGTGACCGTCGAAGAGAGAGGCTGCGGTGACCACACGGATTCTATTCACCGTCTTATAAGGCTGCGTTGACTGCTGCATTGCAGATCTCCCTTTTCCGTCTCAGTTCATTCCGCCCGCGAGACGCTCTCGAATGAATGCTGCCGCCCCATCGATGTCCGATCCTCCCGGAAAGACCCGCGAAACACCCATGCTCTCGAGGCGAGGGATATCGCGGCCGGGGATTACGCCCCCGACGAGCACCATGATGTCTTGAGCGTTGTTTTCTTTGAGGAGTCTCAAGAGCTTCTCACATATGGGAACGTGCGCCCCCGACATGATGGAGAGTCCTATGACGTCCACGTCCTCCTGAATCGCGGCTTGGACAATCATCTCAACCGTTTGATGGAGGCCGGTGTATATGACTTCGAGTCCTGCGTTCTTGAGCGCATGAGCGACCACTTTCGCGCCTCGATCATGGCCGTCCAGACCCGGCTTGGCCAGAAGAATTCTGGGAGTCTTTCGTGAAGACACACGAACCTCCGCGCAGCATGGGTAAATTGAATTGGAGAAAGTCGAAATGCTGCTTATCAGCATAATATATTCCCTCAGATCATTCAACTGCGTTCACTTACGAATAACCGCGCCGGCAGAATCGCCGGGGGTCTCCGACCCGCTTCCTTAGTGGCCTCGATACGAGTAATTCCTTGACAGGATCGGCTTTCTTGCTATATGGTGAACCTCAACTGCAGCATCGTGTGATTGTTTGTCTTTTGCGTCGCGCTACGAGGTATGGATTGAGGCCCGCCTTCGCCAGATTTCGGTTGTTTTCCTTCGTGTGCGCCCTGTGTCTATCCGGAGCGCTTCTTGCGCCTGGGGACTCGGTCGCGCAGGGGGTCTTCTCATGGTGGGGCTCCGCGAAGTGGGTTGATTGGTCGGATTGGCGCGGAGAAGTAGCCGGATCTGTATTCCTACCCAGGTTGGAGTCAGGAAGTCTTACGAGAGGAGGGCAAACCATCGACCTGCTCGATGGCTTGAACTTCAGACCAAGCGCGGAACCTTGGCGGGAGCTGAGAGGTGTTATCTACCTGGATCGGTTGGGCTTCCGACTTACCTACTCGGATAACGCTTTCTTTCAGTCCAACGATGAAGTGGCGATAGACACCACCCTCGGGGTCACGATGGATTTGAGAAACGCGCAGCTCGGACTCGATATTGACCTTATACGGTTCCCCTCGTGCAGGATAGGCATCGATTTCGATTACTACGTCAACATCATCAGAGTGCGATCGAACGTGCGAGACCTGTCCGGTGTGCGCCACTTGGAGGGCGATCAGCCGCGCACTTTCGGCGCTCACGCGTTGGTCGTTCCCGGACGGCTCAAAGAGGTTCCCATCACTTTCCGGGGCCGCGTCAGGTTTCCTCTGCCGGTCATGGAACGTGTTCGACAGGCTCGTATAACCGAATGGGAGATCGCCGGAGGCGTAAGGCCTGCCATTTGGGAGACCAGCTCGCTGGGGCACACATCGTTCTCAGTCTTTATTGAGGGCGGTTTCAGACAAACGTTCCTGACCATCGAGACCCCGGAGGTGGATCTGAAGGCCCGCTGGCAAGGGGCGTTCGTCGAGTTCGGCATGGCCTTCTAGCCGGCAATCAAACCCACGTCTTCTTCTCCTCCGTCTTCCTGACACGAGATCCAAGATCCTTACTTGCTTCCCTGTGCTAAAGGAGAGGTCCCGCATAGGTGTTCAAATAAGGAACAGGTCTCTGTGATAACAAGGTCTTAAAACCCTCCCCCTTCCCCCTCCCATCGAGGGAGGGGGTTCTGGAAACCCTCTCCCCTGGCGGGAGAGGGCAGGGTGAGGGGGAGCCCCCTAAATCACTAACCTGCTTACTTTAACGCCTATGAGGGGTTGCCCTGAATGCGGTACCCCAACAAGTGTCGGCGCAGCGTATCAAGCGTTTGCATGGCTGCGAGAGTCCGCACCCACTCACGCTGCCCGGGCAGAAAGAATTCCCTGGTCAGGATTCCCGAGGACGCGGCCAGGCCAACGAAAAAGAGACCCACCGGCTTTTCCGCCGTGCCGCCATCAGGCCCGGCAATGCCGGTCACAGAGAGCCCCACGTCAGCGTTGCCGGCCTTTCGCGCCCCTACGGCCATTTCCCGCGCACACTCGTGCGAAACCGCGCCGTGATCCCGAAGCGTATCTGTCGAAACCCCAAGCAGTTCAGTCTTCATGCGGTTCGAGTAGCTTACGATGGAACCCATAAAGGTGCGGGAACTCCCGGGAACCCGCGTGATCATCTCGCCGATGAGCCCTCCCGTAATTGACTCGGCCACGGCGAGGGACCGGCCTCGCTCTTCGAGCAGGCCGAGCGTCACGTGCTCCATCTGTAGTCCATCGTCTGAGATAATATTTTCTTCAATCAGCTCACGTATTGCGTCATGCTTTCGATCGAGCTTGACCTCAGCCTCGTCCACTGTGGCGGCCATGGCATCCAGTCTGAGCCTGATAATAGGAAATCTGGGCAAGAACGCGAGATGGAAGTCCGGCTCATCCTTGGAGATATCGGATAAGATCTCGCCCAGCCTCGATTCCGAGAGTCCGAAAACGTGGAGGGTGCGACTCTTGAAGACGTGCGCGGGGTCCCCGAACCTCGCGGCTATTGCCGGAAGACCGCGCTCCCTGAGCATTCTTACCAGCTCACGAGGGACTCCGGGAAAAAAGACGGCAATCCGCCCGTTGATTTCTATCAGGAATCCGGGGGCGGTGCCGTAATCATTGGGTATGGGAATTGCGCCCCTGGGGAACAGGGCCTGCTTGGCGTTGCTCGGAGACATCGGTCGTCCCCAGGTTCGGAAACGTTCTTCTATGCGCGCCAGTTGTTCCGGGTCGGACTCCAGAGGGACCGCGAGGAGCTGAGCTATTGATTCTGCCGTCTTGTCGTCTTCGGTGGGGCCCAGGCCCCCCGAGGCGATAGTAATGGGGGCTCTCTCCATGGCCAGACGAACCGCATCCGCGATCCGACCCGGGTCGTCCCCCACTGACGACATGCCCCTAATCCCAATGCCGACAGCTCGAAGCCCGCGGGCGATTGCCTCACGGTTTGTGTCCGAAATAACCGCGTTGATGATTTCGTTGCCGATGGTCAGTATCCAGGCTTCTCGTGTGTTTGACATCTAGTGAACCTCATCCCAATTCTTTCCGATGCCGGTGTCTACAACCAGAGGCACGGTCAGAGGGTAGACTCCTTCCATTTCTTTCTTGAGGAGGGCTGCCACGTCCTTGGCCGCGTCTTCCCGGACTTCCGCAATCAACTCGTCATGCACCTGAAGTATCATACGAGCCGGCAGCCGTTCCTTCCTTATGGCGTCATGCACGCGGATCATAGCCAGCTTCATCAGGTCCGCCGCGCTCCCCTGCATCGGTGTGTTGATCGCGATTCGACGGGCAGCCTGTTGCGCGATCTTGTTGGGATTATTCAAGTCGGGTAAGAAGCGCTTGCGCCCCAGTATGGTTGTGACAAAACCGTGCCGCGCCGCTTTTTGGGGAAGTTCTTCCATGTAGCGCTTCACCCCCGAATAAGTTTCGTAGTACTCTTCGAGATACTGGCGGGCCATCTTCATCCCCACCCCCCCCTGTTGGGCCAGTTTGAATGGACCCATGCCGTACATAATGCCGAAGTTGATTGCTTTGGCTTTCCTCCTCATTTCCGGCGTCACGTGCGCCGGAGATACCCCAAAGACGCTCGCGGCGGTGATCGCGTGGATGTCTTCGTTTCCTCTGAAGGCTTCCACCAGCCGCGCGTCGCCCGATATGTGCGCCATGATCCTCAGTTCAATTTGTGAGTAATCCGCGGCCACGAACAGGTAGCCCTCATCGGGGATGAATGCCTGACGTATCTTTCGACCTTCAGGGGTGCGCACGGGGATGTTCTGTAGGTTCGGGTCCGACGAAGAGAGTCGGCCGGTGGCTGCCACCGCCTGATTGTATGACGTATGAATCCGTCCGGTTTTCGGATTGACGAGCTGAGGCAGAGAATCGACGTATGTGGACTTGAGCTTGTAAATTGAGCGATATTCCAAGATCTTGCGAGGCAAGTCGTGCGCCAGGGCCAGCTCCTCCAGCACTTCCAATGAGGTGGAGGGGCCGGTCTTGGTCTTCTTCACCGGTTTCAGCCCCAATTTATTGAACAGGATATCCCCAAGCTGCTTTGGCGAATTGATATTGAACGTTTCACCCGAGAGGTCGTAGATCTCAGCCTCCATGGTGAAAAGCTGATCACCGAATTCCTTTGACAATTTGCGAAGATACGCGGAGTCGATCCGGACCCCGGCCATCTCCATCTCGGCAAGAATCGGGATAAGAGGCAATTCGATCTTGCGAAACAGATCTCCCAAACCCTCCGCTTCCACCCGAGGACAAAGTATGCCGGCAACTCTCAAGGTTACGTCCGCGTCCTCGCACGAGTACTCGGCTGCGCGTTCTATGTCTACCTCGGAAAAGGAGATCTGGCTCTTGCCGGTTCCAATTAGATCCTTGATCGGTATCATCCGGTGGTTAAGGAACACCTCCGCGAGCACGTCAAGCGAATGACCGCGCCGCGTGGGATCGAGGATGTACGAAGCGAGCATTGTGTCACAGATTATACCTTTAACTTCCACGCTTTCCTTTTTCAGGACGATCCAGTCGTATTTGATATTCTGCCCAAATTTCTCTATGGATTCGTCTTCCAGCGTCGGCCGTAGGACTGCGAGCGCTTCCTCTTTCGAGAGTTGTTCCCCGTACGTGTGACCCACAGGGATGTAACAGGGGTCGCCTTCTTGGCAACATAAAGATATTCCAACCAATTCAGCTCTTACAGGATCGGCTGATGTGGTTTCCGTGTCCACAGCCAACCTGCCTACGCTCCGTATGCGGCTCACTTTTTCTTTGAGGTCCGCCGAAGAGAGGATAGTTCGATATCCCGAAGGGTCCAGGGTCTTTTCCGGAGGAAGCTCAGAGAGAAGCCTCTGGAATTCGAGCTCCCTAAAAAGCCCTCTCAGAGCCTCCACATTCTGCTCGCCGGGGATCAAATCCTCCACAGTTTTGTCCAACGGAACCTCGGCATTTAGCTCCACCAGTTCACGGCTCAGAAATGCCTTTTCCTTATTGGCCTCGAGCTTCTCTCGAAGCTTCTGCTGGGCGACCGCGGGCAGGGAGGCATAGATGCCCTCAAGGCTCCCGAAATCCCGAAGCAATTTCGCCGCCGTCTTCTCGCCCACACCGGGAACCCCCGGCACGTTATCCGAAGCGTCACCCTGTAGCGCCAACAAATCCCAAATCCGGCCCGGACTCACGCCGAATTTCTTTTCCACCTCCTTAGAATCGTACACTTTGTCTCGCTGCGGGTCCCACATGACAACCCCTTCGCCCACGAGCTGCATCAAATCTTTGTCCCCGGAGACCACGACCACGTCCCAATCCTTTTCGCTAGCCGATTTCACGAGCGTGGCGATGATATCGTCAGCCTCAAAGCTTGGGACGGAGAGTGATGGGAGCCGAAAACCATCCACGATCTCGTGGATTTTGGGAATCTGGAGAGCCAAGTCGTCAGGCATGGGAGGTCGGTTCGCTTTGTACTCAGCGTATCGTTCATGGCGAAGCGTCGGCCCACGAGAATCAAAGACCACCGCGATGCGCTCCGGGCGCCTCTCTCTGAGGGTTTTCACGAGCATGTTGGCAAAGCCGAAGACCGCTCCTGTGGGAAAACCTTTGGAGTTCGAAAGCGCCCCTGTTGTATGGTACGCCCTGTAAATGTATGAACTACCGTCGATGAGGTAGAGTGTTTCCTTCTTCTTTGCCATGAGTTCCTCTTGCGGCCGGGGCTCGATTTCAGGAATTCGGCTCAATCCGGACTCGTTCCAAACCTTCCAGAAGCGAAGCGAAGAGCGGGTGTTCTTCGAGCGTCGCGGCGTTACCCAGAAGGATCAGCTTGGACCGGGCCCTGCTCAGGGATACATTCAACCGCTTGCGGTCCGCCAGGAAGGACGTCACTCCGTCCGAGCGGGCCAGTGACAGAATTATGACTTCTTTCTCGCCGCCTTGAAAACGATCTACCGTGTCCACGGAAGTCGAATCGCCCGGCCGGCCATGATTCAATCCCGAGCGGATCATTGCCTGTTGAGCCCGATACGGTGTGATAACGCCGATCTCTGACGCGGGCACACCCAGTCTCACAAGACGTTCCACGATCTTGCACGCGATGAGGGCTTCTTCGGGCCTTGCCTTCGCACTGTCCCGTCCGGGTATGTCGACAAAGACCACAGGTTGATCGGGGTCAATGATCCGGCCGATTTCAGGATCGTCAGAGAGGCGGGAATCGATGTTCAATCGACGAGTGGCCGCGTCAGGTGAAGCAACAAGCGCGCCTTCATAGAAAACGCGGGAAGGTATCTCCTGGATTTCCGTGTTCATTCGATATTGAGTTCGAAGTCGCGAAACCCTGGCTGTTGGACACGAACGAAAGAGCCGTTCGAAGAGCGATTGTTCCAGCCCGGTGGCTTGATCCGCTGTATCCGCCCTAGAAAGGACTATGGGCGGCAATTGAAGATGATCCCCTCCCAGCGCAAATCGACCGGCCAAAGCCAGAGGACCCAGAGTGGAAGGCTCGTCAAGTTGGCCGGCCTCATCGACGATTACGCGGTCAAAACGTTGCGAAGAGAAGAGAGGATGCGCCGAGCATTGGTACGCGGTGGCGCCCACGAGAGGCGACCGGTTCACGCGCTTGCGGAACGCGTTGGTCCCCATCCCGGAGGAAGCGAGGTTTCTCAGCAGCGTATGAGGTTTGCTCAGTCTCTCAACTGCGCTCGAGAACTCCTCTGAAATCGACTGGATGCTCCCGATTCGAAGCAAGTCGCTCACTCCCAGCTTCATCAGGTAGATGAGCAACCGATCAAGCGCGACATTTGTAGGGCAGACCACCAGCACCCGTTCTCCACGGTCAAGGCAGACCTGCGCAAGCCGAGCCAATGTTCTAGTCTTGCCTGTTCCGGGAGGCCCGTGAATCAAATGAAAGGTGTCGCTCTCCAGCGCGGCTTTCACAGCCTGTTCCTGTTCTTGGTTCAGCTCGCCGGCCAGACCTTCCGCGTAACAAAGCCCTCCCAACCTGAGATCGTCATCCGGGTCGGGCTCTGAGCGCGATTCAGTTCGCACGGTCGCATGAGGCTCATTCTCATCCTGAACTGCCTCGATCGAAGAAGCGGGCCCTCCTGTGACCACTTGCGCCACAGGTCGGTCCGCTTTCGTAAGAAAGGTCCAGAGCGCCTGCCGGGCCGCGTCCACTCCTCTGGCGAACGGGATGCGATCCAGGAACCATTGGGCCTCCGCAGCTTTTGTCCCTGAGAACCGCTCCTCGAAATGCGACGAGCCGTTGATGCGCATCGGAGCCCGCGTCCGAAGGGTTACTCGGTCCGCTGTCGAACTGTGCGCCGCGCACCTCATCGCATGAGCGCCGGCAGCGTCACCCATATGGAGGATCACGTTTTCTCCGGAGCTGAGATCAACGTCTGCTCCCTCCGTGGTCAACTCTATGAAAACGCGCCGGCTGCCAATAGAGTCCGCGTCGTCGCCGGTTGATGCTTTCTCAATGTAATCGAGCCGGTCGGCGTCGGTCTCCGGGCTTGGAATATCCAATCGGGAATCCCGGCCGGCGATGGGATCGATCATCCTCACGCTGAGGGTGTCGCCGGCCGCAAGCCGCTCCGCGAGGGTTCCGGGATCGAGAATTCGAGCGAACTGCGTTTCCACATGCCGGGCTTCCAACGATAGGAGCCGAAACCAACGGTCGTAGTAAGACTGCTCATGCTCATCCAGAGCAGGTGGCGCTTTCACCGCGTCATTGCCGAAGAGACGAGCGCACGATCCGCGCGAAAAGCACCGGCCTCTTCGCGAGCATGAGTCGCGGATCGTCGGATCCGCGCCGATGGCTCCATTTTCCGCATGAGCGTGTCTGAGCCAGATTACGCGATTGCGGCCGTTGATAATCCTGTGGCGATTTCCGGAGTTCACCCTGACCGACGAACCCGTCGAGGAGTACAGCAGGTATCCATCTAATGGGAGGCGCCCATCCAGGTCCTCAAAGAGCATCTGGTAGGCAAAGAGTTGAACCTTGTGGTCTTCTGCAGGGACGCGACCTGTTTTCAGCTCCAGGATCGTCCGTTTGCCCGGGGCCTCGATCAACGCGTCAACCCGGCCTTTCATCCCCAGTCGGGTGGAGATACTATCTGCTTCCACGCTCACCCGATCCAGGAGATGCCGGGCGCCGCGGAGCCAAGTGAACAGATTGTCGAAATGTTGCCGAGCTTCTTTCTTGAGTTCTCCATCTCGAACCTGAACGCCGGAACCCGCGAGATACTCCAAGAGAGCAGGCCGGGCCTTCGAGTAGGTCTCCGGGAAGTTCGGCTCAATCCCAGCGACAGCGCAGGAAATGGCATGGCTGAAAAGGCTGTGGATCAGGGTTCCTTTGGCCATATGGAGAAACTCCTCAGGCGCGGCGCGGTATCGCACGTCTACCAATCGAATACACGCCGCGGCTTCCACCGCCTCGGTAACGCTCACCAGCCGATAAGGCTCCAGGATAAGCTCGGAATCCGGAGTGACCGTATAGATGGCTGCGCCATCTTCCAACCTGTTGTTCAGTTGAAGTCCGTATGCGGCGAGTTCCGCTCTTTCCCAGCAGAGCTGGGGAAATTCACACAGATCCTCCCGGTTGAACTCACACATGGTCTCGGGAATGATGAGGAAACTTCGACCGTTCTCAGTCGCAGACGAAAGCTCGATCCCACGAAAGAGATAGGCGCCCCTTTTGGCTTTCTGGGGTTGGGCAGCGACCCGGGTTATTCGGCCCCGGAGCGTCAAGGATTCATCAGTGGCAGCCATGCCGGGGAATCTAGCACAGCCGACGTAGTGGGGAAAGGAGGACGCGGCAGGTATGAGGCGCAAGTGATCGAGCTTTGTTTCGCCGAGGACGATGAGGGAGTTACGCCTCAGCCGCGGCCGATACGGTCTCGACAATTGATCGGACTCTTGCCCTCGATTCCACCAACACCTCCGGTTCAAGCTCAAGGGTAATGGTTCCGTCGAATTCCGCGCGAACCAGCGCAGCCAGGATGGGTGGGAAGTCGATCACGCCTTCGCCTATGGGCAAGTGGATATCGTCTTTTGCGCTATTGCCTCCATGATTGTCGTGAACGTGCACGTGTCGTATCCACGCTCTAAGCCGGTCGATAATCTCGAACGATCGATTGGTCTTTGTGAGCAATTGCGCGTGACCAATGTCGAGGGTGAGAACCAGGTCCGGAATCTGATCGAGGACCGCGGCGAGATCTTCGGCTGATTCCGAAAGGTTCTCCAGCGCCACCTGGATACCTCGCTCATGAGCGTAAGCGGTGAGTTCGCGCAGGGCAACGATCTTCTCAGCTCTTACCTCCGGTTTGACGAAGCGGCTGTCCATCCAAAGGTGTACTGTGAGGAGGCTCAGCTCCATCTCGTGAGCCACATCCACGGACTGCTTCAGAGAGGGAAGGTAGGTCTGGCACAGGTGGGGGACGTCGTTTGGCGGGCCTTCAAAGGGGCCGTGCCCCAAGAGGAAGAACCCGGGGCCGAAGCGGTTCTTTACGCCCGACTGGCTCCACAAGAGCAGGTCCTCCGTCTTCCGAAAGACCACTTCACCGAAATCGAAACCCATCTCCTGGAGCATCTCCAGGTGAGCAAGCTTCTTGACGTGACCCCCATACAACATGATCGGTAGGTGCTCCGGCGCCTGGAAGCGCTTGCAGATGCCTAGGACCCCTCCGGCAACTCTTCAAGTCTCTCTTAGGTCTTGCAACCGATTCTACAGGCCGATCTCTTCGTCTGTTAGATAGCAGGCGGGGTCCGGCGCCCACACGTCGTCATGCACCGCCTCAGCGCGTACTCTGAAGTTGCCCGCGCATATGTCCAGCCATCGGCATTGAGCGCAGCGACCCTTCACATGATTCTTTTTCTCCTTAAGCATCATCAGGAAGCGATCGGACGGGTCCGTCCATACCCGGCTGAAAGGACGTTCTCGCACGTTGCCGAAGCTGAGATGACGCCAGAATTGGTCCGCATGGACCGAGCCGTCCCACGAGACACAACCGATGCCCCTGCCCGAGTTGTTTCCTTCATTCATTTGGAGCAGCTCCAGGACAGCCTCAGCTCGAGGCGGATCTTCCCGCCGCAGTCTAAGGTATAAGTAAGGGCCGTCCGCGTGGTTATCCACCGTGAGGACCTCAACAGGCAGACCGTTGTCATGGAGCCGTTTCGTGCGATCCATGATCAGATCCACGACCTCACGTGTCTGCTCATGGGAGAGATCCTCGCTCACCAGGTCGGCGCCCCGACCTGAGTACACCAGGTGATAAAAGCAGATCCTGGGTATTTTTCGCTCTTCCACAAGGTCAAAAACACCGGGGATATCCTGATAATTGCGCTTGTTTACCGTGAAGCGGAGGCCCACTTTCAGACCCACGTCCTGGCAGCGCTTGATGGACCGCAACACCCGCTCGAAGGTTCCGCGAACACCCCGGAATGCGTCATGAACCGATTCCAGGCCGTCGAGACTGATGCCCACGTACGACAACCCGATCTCGTGGAGGTTCTCTGCGAGCGGCCTTGAGATCAAGGTCCCGTTTGTGGAGACGACCGCTCGCAAGCCCTTCTCCACCGCATACTCGATCAGCTCAAGGATGTCCGGCCTGATAAGCGGTTCACCGCCTGAAAAGAGGATTACCGGCGAACCGAACTGAGCCAGGTCATCGATGAGCGCCTTGCCTTCGTCGGTCGAGAGTTCGCCCTGGTAGTCAAGGTCTTCCGATTGGGAATAACAGTGGACGCACTTGAGGTTGCAACGCCGCGTCACATTCCAAACAACTACCGGCTTCTTATCCTGTGAGAACTGGAGCAGATGAGAAGGCAGATCCTTCGATCTTCGACCGTATCGCAAGGGATCAGATGCCTCAATTGCTCCGCAGTACAATTTGGATATCCCTATCATTGGAGGCCTTCGCTCAGAAGCAATTATTGCAAAGGATAGCGTCTCTACCGAGGAGTTGCAAGTCAGGGCGCCGAGATGCCTTGCAAGGAAAATCTGAAACACCGACCCATCGCCGGGGGCCCGCGCGGCGGATCATCGAGCGCCGGTCGCCTTGAGAGACGCGAAATAGTCGGCAAGGATTTCCGCGTGGTCAAATGCCATGGGGGAGGGAAGGGTATCCTCAGAGAAAACGCGGAGTTCCGCCGCGTCGTCTGCGGCTCGGGGCGCCCCGAGCCCTCGGGCGGTAAAGACCACGGTAATCGTATGGTGCCGCGGGTCTCTACCCGGGGCGGAATAAACATGAAACTGCTTCAGGTCCGTTATTTCCAGCGAAGTCTCTTCTCTGGCCTCCCTGACGGCCGCGTCTTCCGCGCTCTCATCGTAATCGATAAAACCCCCCGGTAATGCCCACCCGTACGGGGGATTCTTCCGGTTGATCAGGACGATGCCGTGGTTGATGCGTATGATGATGTCAGCGGTGGGCTTGGGATTGCGATAAAGGGTCACGGGCCGTCCGCAGTGGGGACAGGTGACGATGCGCTCCATGATTCTTTCCTGTTCCGATTGTTGAGGTTTATGAGAGAGCATAACCGGAAAAAAACCGAGAAAACAAAAAAAATTATTTTGAGGGGGGTTGACAAGATAGGTGGCTGTTGGCACTCACTTATACAGAGTGCTAGTAACTGTCTGAGCACACTGTCACCACGTACGTCAGGAGGTAAGAAGATGAAGTTTCGTCCTCTACATGACCGCATCCTGGTAGAGAGGGTGGAATCTGAGGAACAGAGCGCCGGAGGAATTATTCTTCCGGACACGGCAAAAGAGAAACCCCAGCAAGGCAAAGTCATTGCCGTGGGGCCCGGCAAGCGCACCGAGGATGGGAAGCTCATTCCCATGGACGTGAAGGCGGGAGACACAATCCTGTTCGGCAAGTACTCAGGATCCGAAGTCAAGATCGAAGGGGTCGAGTACCTGATCATGCGCGAAGAGGATGTCTTGGGACTGGTGGAATCCTGATACCGTCCGGTTTGGACCTGCCGGCGCGTCCGAGTTTGATTCCAAGAGACGAACGATACCTGAACTAAGGAGGAGAGAATAGATGGCCCCGAAAATCATTATGTTCGAGCAACAGGCGCGGGATAAGATCCTTAGAGGCGTCAACATCATGGCCGACGCGGTCAAGTCCACCCTTGGCCCAAAAGGCCGCAATGCGATTTTGGAGAAGTCCTGGGGCTCTCCGAATGTGACCAAAGACGGCGTCACCGTGGCCAAGGAAATTGAGCTGGAAGACAAATTCGAAAACCTGGGCGCTCAAATGCTCAAAGAAGTGGCCTCCAAGACCTCGGACGTCGCGGGGGACGGCACCACCACCGCCACGGTGCTGGCTCAGGCCATTTATCGCGAAGGCATCAAGATGGTAGCGGCCGGGGCTTCCCCCATGGAGCTCAAGAGAGGCATCGAGAAAACCGTTGAGACCGTCGTGGCGAAGCTGAAAGAGCTGTCAGTGCCCACCAAGGACAAGAAGGAGATTGCTCAGGTCGGAACCATCTCCGCGAATAACGATTCCACCATCGGAAACATCATCGCGGAAGCCATGGAAAAGGTCGGCAAAGAGGGCGTGATCACCGTGGAAGAGGCCAAGGCCATGGAGACATCGCTTGAGGTGGTCGAGGGCATGCAGTTTGATCGAGGATACCTCTCACCCTATTTTGTTACCGATCCCGAGCGGATGGAAGTGGTGCTCGATGAGCCGTACATCCTGATCAATGAGAAGAAGATCTCCAACATGCGTGACATGCTGCCGCTCTTGGAGCAGGTGGCAAAGATGGGCAGGCCGCTCCTGATCGTGGCCGAAGACGTGGAAGGCGAGGCGTTGGCTACCCTGGTTGTCAACAAGCTGCGCGGCACGCTCCAATGCGCCGGCGTCAAAGCCCCCGGTTTCGGCGATCGTAGGAAAGCCATGCTCGAGGACATCGCAATCCTCACCGGCGGCCAGGCGATCTCAGAGGATCTGGGGTTGAAGCTGGAGAATGTCACCCTCAACGATCCCCGCCGCTGCAAACGGGTCACCATCGACAAGGACAACACCACCATAGTGGACGGCGCGGGCGCCAAGGAGAAGATCGAAGGCCGCGTGAAGCAGATCCGCACGCAGATCGAAGACACCACGTCCGACTATGACCGTGAGAAGCTCCAGGAGAGGCTTGCGAAACTGGTTGGCGGTGTTGCGGTGATCAATGTGGGCGCTGCAACCGAAACCGAAATGAAAGAAAAGAAAGCTCGCGTGGAAGATGCGCTCAACGCCACGCGGGCCGCGGTTGAGGAAGGCATTGTGCCGGGCGGCGGCGTGGCATACGTACGGTGCCTCGAGGCAGTGAAGAAGCTTGACCTGGAAGGTGACGAGAAAGTGGGAGTGCGGATCGTGACGCGCGCCCTGGAAGAACCGCTCCGGCAGATCGCGATCAACGCGGGTCATGACGGCTCCATCGTGGCGGACAAGGTTATGGCAAAGAAAGGCGCGTTCGGCTTTAACGCCGCATCCGAGACGTACGAAGACCTGATGGAAGCCGGCGTGATCGACCCGGTCAAGGTCTGCAGGCTGGCGCTCCAGAATGCGGCATCCGTGGCGGGCCTCATGCTGACCACCGAGGTGATGGTCGCGGAAAAACCCAAAGAGAAAGAGCCGCCTATGCCCGGCGGCGGGATGCCCCCCGGAGGCATGTATTAGAAGCGGCTGAAGAAGCGTCAGCCTGTGAAAGAGTAAGCCTTAAAGGCCCCCAAATCCCCTCTTGCTCCCTTTCTTAAGGGGCAAGGGGGGATCTTCGAGTTCTCTCAACCCGGAAGTCCCCCGATAATCGAATGGCTTGACGGTAAGCTCGGAAAGAGAGCCGATCGTTATAAGGATCTTCTCTCCTTGTACCTGATGAGAGGCCCGAAGAACTCGGTCTCGCAGTAGTAACATTTGAGTGTAACCGGTTCTCCATCGATCACTATGAATTTCCCCGGGACTTCTTCGTGGTTGGTGATGCAGAACCGATCCGGACAGATGACGATATCTCCCACCTCTTGGGGGATCGTGACCTTATTCTTTTCCTTTACTTCGCCGTCTTCAATTCGTGAAACGGTAGCATGAGGCGCTATGAGCGCGACCACATTGAGCATCTCCAGTGTGAGGCTGAGATTCTCCACCTTGATGATGTCTTTGCGTCCAATGGAAGCTGAATCGAAGTTCACGCCCACCGCAATGATGTCGCCGGTCTCACGAGCGAGCGCGTTGAGTCCCAGGACTTGAAAGATAGCAAGAGCCTCACCCGCGGGAATGTGATCGATAACGATCCCGTTCCGGATCTTCGCAATAGTGATCGGTCTCTCTTTCATTGGACAGCCCCCAGAATCAGCGCAAGGAGGGTTTCTCTGACAAAGAGCCCGTTGCGGGCCTGCTCGAAATAGTACGCGTGGGGTGTCGCATCCACGTCCGGCGCTATTTCAGTCACGCGGGGGAGCGGGTGCATGACCTTCATGGTCGGCCTGGCGTTCCTGAGCATCCCTGCTTCCAGACGGTAAATGCTTCGGAGTTTCTCCACAACCGCCATCCGCTCTTCCAGACGTTCCACCTGAATCCTGGTCATATAAAGGACGTCCACTTCCGAGATGTAATCCTCGATGCGGCTCCCTTCTTCTACCGTAATGTTTCGTTGGGCGCCCACCTTTCGGCACTTGTCGATGAGAAATCTAGGCATGGCCAGGTCACGGGGTGAGATAAATATCATCCGGCAATCCGTGTACTTGAGGAGCGCTTCGGTCATGGAATGAACCGTGCGACCGTTGGCCAAATCGCCGACCATTGCGATGGTGAGCCCGTCGATTCTTCCTTGAGTCTCCTGAAGCGAGTACAGATCCAGCAGAGTTTGCGTGGGGTGCTGGTTCGGTCCATCACCCGCGTTGATCACCGGTATTTCTGCGGCCTCCGCGGCGAGTCGAGCGGCGCCTTTGAGGGGGTGGCGAATCACGATCACGTTAAAACCGTAACCGTCGTGCATCTTGACCGTGTCCCAGAGCGATTCGTCTTTCTCCGCGGACGTGATCTTGCGGTCGTAGAAACCGCCCACTTCGCCTCCAAGATTGCGCATCGCCACCTCGAACGAGGTGCGGGTGCGCGTGGAAGGCTCGAAGAACATCATTGCGCACACCTTGCCCGCGCAGAGGCGACCTTTTTCCGGAAGGTTCCGAACCTGGTCGACCTTGGCCAGAATATGATCGATCTCTTCCCGGGTTAGATATTTCATGGAGATGATGTCTTTTCCCTGGAAATTCATCTCACACCGCCTTGAGGAGCCCTTCCGGGAACATGGTTGGGGTTGGTCTCACGCACAGTCGCCAGAGCTTATATCACTTTGGAGGGCGAAAAGTAACTAGGAGATTGTTTCTGGATGAATGGCGGGCGCATGTCCGTTTCGTTGACAAGAGCGGGACTTTGCGAGGTCGATGACCGTACGACGCTCCGGTCAGCCTCTGCGACTACTTCTTTGGCCGAACTCATATTCTTCGCCCAAGACCCACGTATTCGTCACGGCAGCGGGCAAAGAAACGCCTGAAAAAGGCGACCAGCCGCACTGGGTTTTCAAGGGGCCGCGGCCTTCGATCCGGTCTCCGCGCACAAGGGTTTCTTGGGAGAGGTCAAGCTCGGTGAAAGATGCCACGGACCCTTCTTCGATCCGTCCGTGAGGCCGGTCGAGATCCTGGGAGAAGATCGTCGCAGGACCCGAAGAGAGCACTTCCGCGATGCGCTGCGGCGTAAAACCCGCGGCCTTGATCAACCATCCGGCAAAGGGTCCCAGTGTGTCCAGGTGGGGCATTCCCGGCGCTCCTGCCGCCTTGTCATGTCGGGTGTGTGGCGCGTGATCGGACGCCAAGACATCAATAAGGCCTTCTCGGAGAGCGTCTAACAGGAAGCGACGGTCGTTCTCCGATCTCAGGGGCGGGTTGCACTCAAGGAACGCGGCTTCTTCAGGTTCTGCGCCAATCGCAGCCGAAATCTTCCCTTCGTCCACGCTGAAGAAAAGGTGGTGCGGGGTAACCTCGCAGGTAACCCGAACCGAGGCGCTTCGGTTGTACTCTTGTATGAGCCGTACCGCGCTCGCTGTGGAGACATGGCAAATGTGAGACCTAAGTCCAAATTTGGCAGTGAGATTCAGGATCTTCTCGACTGCGCTCCGTTCCGCGCGTGAAGGCCTGGTGAGCCATCGTGGGCCCTTGGCGCCCGGAGCGGTAAGTTCCTGAGGATCTTCAGCGTGGAAGAAAACTCGGCGCCCGCGGTACCTATCCAGGGCCTCTTCCAGAGCACGCCAGTCGTCAAAGGAAGCAGCGGAAGGGGCGTTATCAAGATAGACCTTGTAGGGGAGGTCAGCCCACGGCTCAGACGATCGAGTGATAGCCGCGAACAAGATAACAGGGCACTCAGAAGTCTGTGCGGTCTCGAGTTTTCGCCGATACGTGGATTCATCGCAGGGCGGGTCCGGGTCGTTGGGCATCGCGCAGAAT
>Ga0194127_10002211_pt1 | contig 27033 bp, 21 predicted proteins | sample TA2KigC100mmetaG_FD_148624 | JGI IMG/M metagenome (GOLD analysis project Ga0194127, IMG submission 148624) | Freshwater microbial communities from Lake Tanganyika, Tanzania - TA2015036 Kigoma Deep Cast 100m | ecosystem: Environmental > Aquatic > Freshwater > Lake | place: Tanzania: Lake...
AAAAGTGGATTAAATGAGGAACATCAAAATATTATTAGTCTTGGGGCCCTCATTGCAAATAAAACCGTTCCACCGCAGGCAGTTAGAATCGAGCTGTTAGATGAAAAACCTTCCGTTTTAAAAATCGAAGTTTCAATGAGTAGAACTACAGTAGCAACATCGTCAGGCAAGGTACTCCGAAGAAGACTAAAAGCAGACGGGTCTCCAGAAAATGTCCCACTATTTCCACATGAAATTACTTCAAGGCTTGCTGAATTAAGTCTTCTTGACTTCTCGGCACAACCTGTATCAAATGCCAAATACTCTGACTTAGATCCCTTAGAACGTAAGCGTTTGAGGAGTCTAATTGCACTTAACCGTGGAGAGGCAGCATTACTTGAATTGAATGATGAAGAACTTGATAAAGCACTAAGGCTTGTGACCGTCGTTGAAAAAAAGTTAGTTCCAACTATTACCGGTTTATTATTAATTGGCAAGAGTGAAAGCATTGAAAAATATATACCAACGGCAGAAGTTGCTATTCAAGTGCTTGTTGGCACTGATATTAAAATTAACGACTCCTTTATAAAGCCTATTCTCGCAGCTTTTGAAAGAATTGAAGAATATATGAATGCGTGGAATCCAGAAAAAGAAATGGAGATTGGATTAGTACGCCTGTCAATTCCAGAATTTGATAAACGTGCCTTTAGAGAAGCACTCGTAAACGCCTTTTGTCACAGAGATTATTCAGTATTAAGCCGTATTCGTTTTCTTATTGATGATGATGGTCTTACAATAAATAGTCCGGGTGGCTTTATTGAAGGCGTTACAATCGAAAATCTTTTAACAGTTGAGCCTCATGGACGAAATCCTTCATTAGCAGATGCATTAAAACGAATTGGACTTGCGGAAAGAACAGGAAGAGGAATTGATAGAATATTTGAAGGATCGTTGATTTATGGCCGACCACTCCCGGATTATTCTGCATCGGATTCCAAGAATGTAAAGCTTTTTATTCAAAGAGCTAATCCAGATAAAATATTCACAAAAATGATATCAGATGTCCAAAATAAAATGGGGAGAGGTTTGCCAATTAATTCATTGCTGATTCTCTTAATGCTTAAACAAGAAAGACGCGCCGATCTTAAGCGTCTTACCAAGGAACTTCACTTAACCGAAGCAAGATTAAAAGGGTCGATAGAGAGGCTAATTGAGACTGGATTAGTTGAAGCCATTGGCAGTAGCAGAGGTCGTGCATATATGTTAAGCTCGAAAGTTTATAAAGGGGGAGATAATTCAATTGGCTATGTAAGGCAAAATGATATTGAAAGAATTAGGCATGAGGAATTGACATTGCAACTTGCAAAAAAACAAGGATATGTTACAAGGAAAAACGTAACAGAGTTACTCCATATGAGTGAGCCCCAAGCATACAGATTATTGGCAGAACTAGCACAAAAAGGAAAGCTGGAACTATCCGGGAAAGGACGATATTCGAAATACCTAATCCAAAAGTAACACACCCTGTTAACGCACGGTTAACGCACGCGTGCGTTAACATGAAGCGATAATATTAACTGCATAATGAAAAAATTATCTGTCTACTGCTTCAAATTCTTTGGTATCATTTCCGCTCTTGGATTTATATATTACTTTTAAGTCTTCACTTAAATAATTTAGCCTCTCAGCTTCAAAATGATGCCCTTATGATATATCGGGAAATATTTTCCATGGACTTAGCATCCCCTGGGTCCTGAAGTCTCAGTAAGAGCTTCAATGATGAACCTGAAAAAAGATGATGATCTCTTAAATATTCCGCTTTATCTTTTCTGGACAATTAAAAATCATATATAATTGTTTACAGATAACGGACCAGGGTTTGTGCCACTGCTACTTAGCAACCATTTCAAAAAACCAGTAAAGATATTTTTTAATATTACCAGTTAAATAGAATGGCAGATTTAAAAGAAAAAACTTTTTGCCGTTTATAGTTTCTGCAGTGTCAATTTTTAATTTCCCTGAATGCACCCTTACACCATATTTATGACCTGTCCTGTTAATGTACTCGTGCAGGGAACGCAGCTTTCCTGCTTTTCCTGCCTTTACTTCAACAGGAATAATATAATTTTCAAAAGGAATAACAAAATCGACCTGGGCATTTGACTGCTTTTTTTCTCTTACCCAAAAAAGTACTTTTTCAGTTAGAGCCTGGCTTTGTGCAAGCAGTTCCTGCCCCACAATGTGCTCTGCAATCCTGCCCTCATAAACACCATTTAAATCCCGGGTGCTAAATAACTCTTTCTGAAGACCTGCAAAATAATTTACAAGTCCTGTGTCAAGTACATGCAGCCTTGGAGATTTTTCATAATCAGCCATAGCTGGCAGCTCTACGGCTGTTGTTGGATATATCAAATATATAAGCATTGCTTTTTCAAGGGTTTTTAATGCCTCGGAAACTTCCCGGGATTTATAACTGGAATTGCCAAATCCCTCAAATTTTATTCTATTTGCTGCCAGATAAAAACAGCTCTCAATTGAATGGCGTATTACACGGGCAAGAGTATCGTTTCGGGCATATTTTTCTACATCATCAAGGTATGAACGAAGCAGGCTTTCGTATACTGGCCTTAACTCAACTACATTTTTAGTTTTTGAATAAACACCTACAACCTCCGGCATGCCACCAATAAGTGTGTAGTTGTAAAACTCTTTTAATAATTTTTCATGGGCAAAATCAGGAACAGGTATGTCGTCAAGAATTTCAGCTGAAGAATTATCGCCCATTGCTGCCAGATATTCCCTGAAGGTCAGAGGTTTCATATAAAGGTATTCCACTCTGCCAACAGGAAAATTAATTTTTCTGCCAATTAAAGACTCTAAAAGAGAACCGGCTGCTATTACAAAAAAATCACTGGCAGATTCATAAAAATATCTAAGCATCGAAACAGCATCGGGACAGTTCTGTATTTCGTCTATAAATATAAGAGTTTTGCCTTTTACCTGCTTCTTATTCTTTTCAAAAAATATTGCCTGTATAAGTTCTTCAATATCATATTTTGATTCAAATATCCGGCGGTCTGAAGCAGTTTCAAGATTTAAGTGAATATACTGGTCAAACTGCTTTGCAAAAATCTCAACAGCTACAGTTTTACCAACCTGGCGCGCACCACGCAGCACCAGTGGCTTTCTATTCTCTTTATTTGCCCAATTTTGAAGCTCTTTTATTATTGACCGGTTAAACACTTTTCCTCTGTTAGATCCTTTATTTCCTGAAGTAAACCATAATATATTAATTTTTTGTAATAATGTCAAGCATAAATAAGTTATATTTTGTATAAAAGTCAACTATATTAATAATAAACTCAATTATAAATAATCGTGAATCTATATTTTTCCTTTCCAGTTTTATTTATAGGAATTTGCTTCATAACCTCCCGGGTATAGAATGCAATAATGCAAATATTAATAAAACCATATTAAACCCGCAATTAAAAATATTGCTTGAAAATTAATATTTTATTCAATAAAATATATGTACTGGACAAAAATGATATATTTTATTCAGTATATTTAATTAACAGGTGATTTACAATGATTAAAAACACAGTAATCCAGCATAAACTTGAAAAAGAGAAACTGATTTCCAAAGATTATGTTTTGAGGGAAAAAAAAGCAAATGCGCAGCAATTAATTGAAAGTGACTTAATAAAAATAATAACAGGGCCAAGAAGAGCAGGAAAATCTGTAAGCGCATTTCTAATGCTTAAAAACAAAGAATTTGCATATTTAAATTTTGATGATGAAAATCTTTTAAAAACTGATAACTACGACAAAATACTGCAGGCTTTATTTGAAGTCTATCCCGGCAGCAAATATATATTTTTTGATGAAATCCAAAACCTTGATAATTGGGAGATTTTTGTAAATAAACTGCACAGAAGGGGTTATAATTTAATCCTAACCGGGTCAAATGCAAAGCTGTTAAGCAAAGAGCTTTCAACAACCCTTACCGGAAGATATATTCCTGTAGAGATATTTCCATTCAGTTTTAAAGAATTTATCAAAACAGCCGATTTTGCTGCCAGCACACAGACACAGAATATTCCTGAGCATCAAGGGAATTTGCTTTACACGCTGGAGAAATACCTCTCAGATGGCGGATTTCCTGAAGTTGTTTTAAAAAAACTTGAGCCCTCAATATACCTTGAGACTTTATATGATGCTATTTTATTTAAAGACGTTGTAAAAAGGTATAAGGTAAAATATTCACAGAAGATATATGAGCTAAGCAATTATTTAAGAAGTAATTTTGCTTCTGAATACAGCTTTTTAAAACTTAAAAAAATCCTTGATTTCAGGAGCACAACCACTCTGCAGAACTATTTAGGCTATATTGAAGAAGCATATCTTGTTTTTATATTAAACAGGTTTTCTTTTAAAATGAAAGAACAGATAAACGCCCCAAAAAAAATATATATAGTTGATAATGGTTTTTGCTCACTGGTTTCTTCCAGGTTTTCCCAGGATTTTGGCAAATTGATGGAAAATGTTGTATTTATAGAAAATTTAAGGAAAGGTTTTAGGGCAAATCTTGATTTATTTTATTACAGGACCCGCAATGGAAAAGAAATAGATTTTCTTGTAAAAAATGGAATTGCTGTAAGCCAGCTAATACAGGTTTGCTACAGAACTGACAAGCTGGAGACAAAAGAAAGAGAAATAAAAGCATTAATTGAAGCAAGTGAAGAACTTTTATGCAATGACTTACTTATTATCACCTGGGATTATGAACAATTGGATAAATTTAAAGGTAAAGAAATAAAGTTTGTTCCCCTGTGGAAATGGTTGCTGCAATAAGCCTTGTTCTCATTTGCCTTTAGAGCGTTTCTCTATTGATTTACAGGAACTCACTTCTGGATACCCCATACCATAAGAACTTCCTTATGGATCCCCCAGGCATAAATATGATATGTGACAGGATAATTTAATTAAAACCGTTAATGCCCTTGCCAGAAAGGATGAATTCATAATAAACAAGGGATTATAAATAAAAAATATGCAAAAATATTTGCCCTTTGCAATTGGGGCACACCAGTGGATCCTTCATAGATTTTTTTAATAAGCCTTGCAAGTTTTAATATATGGGTGTCACTCTTCTTTGAACTCTTTTTCTTTATTTTTTATTTTCGAAAAAAAATATTTTCATTTAAATAATAGTATGGCAAAAACCTTACTGTAGTATTACCGATTTTTATTGAGTCATTATAACCAGGATTAATAATAAATGCTTTTTCTGGACTGTATTTTTCAATAAAGCTTCTAAATGAACGGGTTATCTGCAGTGACTTCATATACTGGTACTTTGCTTCCACCGGAATTATATTATCTCCTGCAGATATTATAAAATCAACTTCTGCCTTATCCAGAGTTCTCCAAAAATTAATAGACACCCCACTGCTGGAAAAAATGTTTTTTAAAATATTGAATATAAAATTCTGGAACAAAAAACCCGGCTCAGCAATATCTCCATATCCCGTAAAATACCCGGATGCATAATTTTTCAGCCCCATATCATGAAAATAGTATATTGGAGATTTAGTGATTTCTTTTTTTACATTTTTAAAAAACGGGGAAAGCTTATTTATAATAAATGTTTTTTCAAGATACCATAAATATTTCTTTAATGTCTCGGTTGCAAGGTTTAATGTATTTGAAATTTCATGATAGTTTACAAGCTTTCCTGTCCGGTATGCAAGCAGCTTTACAAGAGCGGATATCTTTTCCGTTTTCTCTATATTTAACAGCAAAGAGATATCTTTTTCTATATAGCTGGCATAAATCTCATCCATCTCCATTCTTTTTTCTTTCATTGACTCTGCTGTAATAACCCTCGGATATCCACCAAAACGTAAGTATTCAATGAGAAGCTCTTTTGTTTTCTGTGTTTCTACCTCAAAAAAATCATCAATGCGGTCTTCATATTTATAATTGGTCCTGTAGTTTACAAATTCCAGGAAAGAAACTGTCCAAACTTCAAATAATCTTTTTCGCCCAGCCAGTGATTCATGTATTTTTTCTTTTAGTTCAATGCTTCCTGACCCGGAAATGATAAATTTATAAGGAAGCAGCATGTCATAAATACCTTTAAGAAATAACCCTGCATTTTCTTTTCTCTGTATCTCATCAATAAATACAAACCCTCCCCTGCTGCCAAGTTCAAGCCTTATTTTATTTACCAGGCTTTGCTGGGATTTAAAAAATTCCCTGTCTGATTCGATATCCAGATTCAGGAAAACACTTTTTTCACCTTTTTTTAAAAGGTGGTCCTGGAGCAGAAACATAAGAGTTGTTTTCCCTGCCTGCCTGGGGCCCGTAATCAGGGTGAATTCTTTTTTTAGCAAATGCTCTTTTAAATCATTAAGTATTATTCTTTTAATCATGGTTATATTTTAACCCGATAATTTATAAAGTCAAGTTGTAATATTATTGGAATAAATATAGGTAATTTTTATTGTAAATTATGCCTTTATGAGGAATATTTTCAACATGCCTATTCAATCTTTTACAGATAAAATACAGAAGATTTTTTTATTTCTGGAAATATCAGAAAACCTACTACACCGGGAGAAATACTCCAGGAAGAATTTTTAACAAGAATTAAATATCAGTCAAAACCCACGCTTGCAGTGCCAAAATACAGTACATACATTTGAATCATATATAACCAATTAGTCTCGAATGAACTATCAAACTTTTAGACTCTGTTGCAAATAATTCTTCCAGAACTATCGAATCCCCAAACCCACAGACTCATGCTTTAGGTCATCAATTTTCAAGAAACATTAAAAAGCCTGTTGATCAGGTCAATCTCTTCGAGCACGTTTTTCGTCCCGGCTTGATTTTTTTTTTCAGTATTATTGCAAATTGGTCAAATGGATTATATCAATAGTGTCAAATGAAATATTGCAAATCTGTCAAACTAACGCTATAATATAAGAAAAACATTATATCGCGGGGAATATGATATGGATTATTTGAAAAGAATAGCAGATGAACAATTACGGCTGAAAATGGAAGCTTTTGGTGCTGCTTTGATTATTGGCCCTAAAGGTTGCGGTAAGACAACGACGGCTAAACAGCAAGCAAAAAGCTATATTGAGTTTCAAGATGAAGACGAACGGGAAAACTATCTGCTTATTGCAAACACACATCCATCAGATTTGTTGAAAGGTTTGAAGCCGCGCCTGTTTGACGAATGGCAGGATGCTCCTAAAATATGGGGAGCAATTAGAAAGGATTTGGATGATTCCGGCGAAGTGGGCCAGTATATATTAACCGGTTCAAGTTCTGCAGCAGTGGATACTCCTCATACCGGCACACTCAGAATATCCCGAATGAAAATGTATCCGATGAGTCTTTATGAAAGCAAAGAGTCTAATGGGGAAGTATCGCTTCTGGAATTGTTCGATCACCAGGATTCATTTGAGACATGCAAATCGAATATGTCTTTTGATGATATAAAGTTTACAATATGTCGGGGTGGCTGGCCGGCTAGTCTTAGAGGAAAAGCGGATAAAGCTAAATTAGCGATAGCAAAAGATTTGTTAAGCCAGACATGTTCAGTGGATATATCGAAAATTGATAATGTGAAAAGAAATGCAACTTGGGCAAAAACGATTTTGAAGTCTTATGCCAGAAACTTGTGTACGCTTGCAGATGCGAAAACAATCCTAGCAGATGTTACGGCAACGTGTGATATGTCAAAACAAACATATTATGACTATATTAATGGATTTGAAAAGCTGCTGATTATTGATGACATTGAGGCATGGTGTCCGGCGATACGTTCCAAGACATCAATCAGGTCATCAAAGAAAAGAAATGTTGTTGATCCATCTATTGCTTCAGCAGCACTTGGGATTTCTCCCGAATATTTTTCGAGCGATTATAAAACATTAGGATTCTTGTTTGAAAGTCTGTGTATTCGAGATCTTAAGATTTATTCAGCTTCCGCCGGAGGAAGTGTTTCATATTATCATGACCGACTGGGACTGGAAGCGGATGCCGTCCTTCATCTGGAAGATGGCAGATATGCATTGATTGAGTTTAAATTAGGACAATCTGAAATTGATGATGGGGCAAGACATCTTTGCGAGATTGAAAGACTGGTTGCAGAACATAATAAAACGGTGAAACAAGTGCCGATAAGGATGCCGGATTTAAAACTAATAATTACAGGAACACAGTATGGATATCGCAGAGAGGATGGAGTAGTTGTCATTCCTATTGGTTGCTTGAAAGACTAATTAGGTGCGTTGATATCTTTCCGCATACAACAGCCAATCTTGGATATGTTCCCCAGTACGACCCTTGATTAAAAAAGGGCTTGGATCAATGAACTTGACAGCTATAAACTCATCTCAAAGCATTGTGAAACTGGGAAAGCTCTATGTTAAACTCCTCTACTCCCGACTTGACCAAATTAGTAACCACAAAAGATTACTTTAATCGCCATTTTGATAGTGTGAGAAATACCAGTTTGCTACTTCTCTTATCATCTTCTGGTAAGAAGTCTTCTGGAAGGATTAACTTCCTTTTCTAAAAATCTATGTAATCTGTAAAATATATAATCATTTTAAGCAAAGTGGTTAATCTTTTATCTGTTTTAATTAAGACAATATCAAATGCAAATAGTATAATATCCCGGTAATATATTTATCCCGATATACAGGAGAATAGACTATGAAAAAACAAGTCAGTATCATGCCATGCCTGGATATGCTAAACGGCAGGGTCGTAAAAGGGGTTCATTTTGTTGACATTAAAGATGCGGGAGACCCGGTTGAATGCGCTAAAGCTTACTGCAGGGCAGGAGCTGATGAGCTTGCGCTGCTGGATATAACGGCTACAGTTGAAAACCGGCCGACAATGCTTGAAGTTGTTAAAAAAGTGGCCGAAGCCACAACGGTTCCATTTACAGTGGGCGGGGGTATTTCAGATATTGCATCAGCAGCATCAGTTCTTGGTGCCGGAGCCAGTAAGATATCTACAAGCAGCGCCGCTTTTAGAAAGCCTGGAATCATTAAAGACATGGTAAATGAATTTGGTCCCGAAAGAGTAACTATTGCAATTGATGTTGATGTCAATAAAGCAATGCCGTCAGGATATGAAGTTTATATTGACGGCGGGCGCACAGCCACAGGCACTGATGCTATTGAATGGGCAAAAAAGGTCGACAGTTATGGCGTGTCTGTCATTTTGCCGACAAGCAAGGCTGGAGACGGTGCCCGCAGCGGCTATGATATTGGAGTAATTACGGCTATGGCAAATGCCTGCACAGCTGACATTGTAGCCTCAGGAGGTGCCGGGAAATTGGAGCATTTCCTGGAAGCCATTGAGGCAGGAGCAACAGTTCTACTGGCGGCATCAGTGTTTCATTTTCACATAATTGATATAGGGCAATTAAAAAGCTACCTTAAAAGTAATGGTATAAACATCAAATAAAAATACCTGGCCTGTTTTTCTTCAATAAATTTAAATTTATTTTTGCGGTTTTTATTTTATCTTTAAAGATTTATTAAATACTTTTTTTTGCTCTTTAATGATTTCAGTTAATGACCTCAATGCTTTATTTACAGAGTCATGGTCGGGAAAGTACTCTGCAACATCTGGGTCAATAACCACAATGTTTGTACCTTCATCATATTTTTTTGCATATTTTCCCTTGATACCCTGACTGAAGTCATATTCTTCAAGCATGTCGGGATCTTCTTGAATTCTCTTCATATTGTTTCTTCTCATTTTTTGTTGCTTTTCTTGCACTTATTATTCTTATTTTATCATCTTTTTCTGTATGAACAACAACCAGCAGTTGGTTTTTACAGGAATTTCCAATCAAAATGAATCTGTCTTCTTCATCTGAATGAAGGGGATCAAAAATTGTTAAAGATAAAGTGTCTTTGAAAGATGTACTTGCCTCATCAAACGACACAGCGTGAATTTTAATATTCTTTTTTGCCTTACCTGGATCCCATTCAAATGAAAGCATATTATTTATTTTTACTAATAAAACTGTAAGTAAATATTTGGACTAATTTATACCGGGTTTAAAACTTTTTAAAAGTTAATTCTTTATAACTATATTAACAAGTTTATCGGGAACTGTTATTTTTTTAATTATTTCTTTGCCCTGGATAAACTGATTTATTCTCTCTGATGAAAGCGCTGCCTCTTCGAGTTCCTTGGCTGGTGAGCCGGCCTGCATTTGGGCCTTGTCCCTGACTTTACCATTAACCTGGAACACTACTGTTACAAGGTCGGCTTTTGCTATTTCCCCGTCATATCCCGGCCAGCCAGCCCTGTGTATGCTGGCATTAAACCCAAAATGTGAGTAAAGCTCTTCTGTTATAAATGGCGCTATAGGAGAAAGAAGCATAATTGCTTTTAGGGATACCTCGTATAAAAGCTCTGTGTTTTTACTGCTGCCTTTTGCTTCATCATTATATTTGTACATCAAGTTTACAAGTTCCATTATTGAGCTGATTGCAGTGTTGAAATTAAACCTTTCCAGTATATCATTTGTAGCCTTTTTTATGGTCTGGTGGAGTTTGCGGTAAAGCTCTTTTTCTGTGCCTGAAAGTTTTTTCGACTTAAAATCATTTTTAAGTTTTTCCTGTATTTTTTCAAAAACAGCAGGCAATCCTTCATCAGCACCCCCCAAGCTTTCTGCATTCAGCAGGCCTGAAGACTCTATAGTGTCGATATTGTCAGATATTATTTTCCAGAATCTTTTTAAAAACCTGTTTGAGCCCTCCGCCCCTGTATCGCTCCAGTCTACCATTGAATCTGCAGGGCCTATAAAAAGAATATAAAGCCTTAAAGTGTCGGCCCCGAATTTATTGTATATTTCTGAAGGATTTACAATATTACCCTTTGACTTTGACATTTTCTGTCCGCCAAGAGTGACAACTCCATGAGGATAATACTTTGAAAATGGCTCAACAAAATCTACAAGCTTTGCATCATATAGCACCTTTGTAAAAAAGCGCGCATATATAAGGTGCATTGTAGCATGCTCTATGCCTCCTATATACTGGTCCACAGGCATCCAGCACTTTACCTTGTCCAGGTCAAATGCGGCACTGTCGCAATCTGGACTGCAGTAGCGCAAAAAATACCAGGAAGAGCATACAAAAGTATCCATGGTATCAGTTTCACGTTTTGCAGGACCGCCGCAGGTCGGGCATTCCGTATTTACAAAATCATCGCTGTACGCAAGAGGCGAAAGGCCTGTTGGTTTAAAGTCAACATTATAGGGCAGAAGCACGGGAAGCTTTTCTTCAGATACAGCAACTGTTCCGCATTTTTGGCAGTAAACAACAGGTATTGGCGCCCCCCAGTATCTTTGCCTTGAAATAAGCCAGTCCTTGAGCTTAAAATTAATATCAGGGCTGCCTATTTTATTGGCCTCAAGATATGAAATAATTTCTTTTTTGCCTTTTTCTGAAGGAAGCGCGCTAAACTGCCCTGAATTTATCATTATCCCTTCGCCGGTGTAAGCATTCTCAAGTTTTCCATGACACTTGCCGTCAGGGGATATAACTTCCCTGATTTTAATACCATATTTTTTTGCAAACTCAAAATCACGGCTGTCGTGGGCAGGCACTGCCATTACTGCGCCTGTACCGTATTCAATAAGAACATAATTGGCGATCCAGACAGGCACCTTTTCGCCATTTAAAGGGTTAATTACATATCTTCCAGTAAAACAGCCGATTTTTTCAATTTCTGCTGAACCTCTTTCTATGTCGGTCTGCTTTGAAATTATGCCCCTTATTTCTTCGATATTCTTTTTATATTCAGGGTCTGTAACGATTTCATCTATTAAAGGATGCTCTGCGGCAAGAATGAAAAAAGTAACGCCGAAAAGTGTGTCGGGCCTTGTTGTAAAAACAGGTATCTCTTTTTTAGCCTCTTTCTCTGTACCGGCAAGTTTAAAGACAACCCTTGCGCCTTCACTTCTGCCTATCCAGTTTTTCTGTATGGTTAGAACTCTTTCAGGCCAGCCTTTTTCTATAATGGACATATCATCAATGAGCCTCTGGGCATAATCCGTTATTTTAAAGAACCACTGGGAGAGGACTCTTTTCCTGACCTGGCTGTCGCATCTTTCGCACTGGCCCCCTATGACCTGTTCATTTGCCAGCACTGTCTGGCAGGAATCACACCAGTTAACAGGGGCTTCCTTTTTCTCAGCCAGGCCCATTCTGTAAAACAGCAAAAACAGCCATTGGGTCCACCTGTAGTAATCAGGCTCTGATGTTATAATCTCGTTTTCAAAATCATAGGTTATTGCCATCCTCTGCAGCGCCTGTCGCATCTTTTCAATATTTGCCATTGTGCTTTCTTTGGGGTGGATGCCGCTTTTAATTGCAGCATTTTCTGCAGGAAGCCCGAAAGCATCATAACCAATTGGGTGCAGTACATTGTATCCCATTCTTGAATAAACCCTTGCAATAACATCCCCAATTGTATAGTTGCGGGCATGGCCCATGTGGGGCTCTCCTGAAGGGTAGGGAAACATTTCAAGAGCGTAATATTTCTTAGTTTTTCTGGAATCTTTTAGAGAATATATTCTATCGTTTTTCCAGGCATCAAGCCATTTCTGCTCAATTTCCTGGGGATTATAATTCCTGCTGCCTGTCAATTTACCTTTCCTGCCAGCCGGACTCATTATTCAAATCCTGGTTGCCGGCTAATTCATGTTTATAATAGTAGAATGTATTTATAAAAAATATAAATTACACAGAATCTTCCTGATTTGGGTGTTTGCCTGCAGAAGCTTTACCTGGCTTTTTATCAATGGCTTTTTCCTCTTTTTTGGCAGCCCTTGGAAGCAATACCTTTGGGGCCCTCCAAAGCCTTTCAAGGTCATAGTACTGCATGTACTCATCGGTAAAAATATGCACTACAAATTCATCATAATCCATGAGAATCCAGTTGCCTTCATTTTTACCATTAATGTTTAAAGCATAAAGCCCATATTTTTTAAGGCTCTGCCCTATCTCTTCTGCAATACTTGAAGCAAGCCTTGTATTTGATACAGATATAAGTATAAAATAATCAGTGATTACAAGCCTTGGGCCGACTTCTATTATTTTAATGTAGCCGGCTTTTTTATCTTCAGCAATCTTTGCCACAAATTTTACGGTTTCGGCAAGATTTTTAAATCCCTTTTTTAACTGTGAAGTTTTGCCTGTTATCACTGATGTTTCTTCAGTCTTTTTTCCCTGTTTTTTTGTTTTACCTTCTATTTTGTATAATCACTCCCAACTATGACTGTAATATCAACATTGTCCGGATTATCTGTGGATTTTGAAATTTCCCCCACATCAAGAACATCCCGTATCCTGTCTGCAATATCTTCAATGCCGGATTTGTCTTTATGAATTATAATTTTTGTTGTGCTGTAATTTTGATTATCAGCATTCTTTACTTCTTTTACCTCTATTACCTTGCCGCCGCTATTTAGCTTATCCTCCAGTATCTTTTTTACAGTCAAGGCAAGGCCCGTTGTACCCTCGCCATTTAATATGCTTAAAACATAGGTTTGAGGCTGGGCAGCAGATTCCCCTGTTGTCTCCGTACTGCCGGTTTCAACAGTTTGGCCTCCTGCTATATTTTCAATATTGGCTTTTACAGCATTATAATCAAAGTCTTTGCCCACAATAACGACAATATCACTTGCCTGGTCAGCATTTATGTCCGATGCTGAAGCCATAAGGACTTCTGTTAGATGGCTTGACGCCCTGGTGTTTGCATCATTCTCAGATTTTATAATTATCATTGTCCTGCTGAAATTATAGTTTTCGGCATCACCTGGTGCCTGCATTTCATACCTTGGCTTCCCGTCAGAGAACTTAAGCCCCTTAAGCAATTCCGATACCTGCCCTGCAATACCCTTTGTGCCGACTCCGTTTAAAACAGTAACGCTTACGGTTTGCCCTGTTTCATATACAGGTTCTTCTTCTATAACTGCACCTTCAAGGCCAAAAATACTACTGACTTTTGATATATCCGGAACTATTACAATATTTCCCGCTTCATCAAGGGGAACAACCCTTCCGTCAAGGGTGTATATCTTATTTTTTTCACTTTTTAACTGTGAAATTGTTGCTATAATCTCTGCAAGTTCTTCAAGGCTCAAGTCAGTTTCAATATAATCTTTTATCTTAGATAAATTGCCTGCAAGATCGCCTTCCCTGCTGCCTGCTATTTTTTTCATTATGCTGTCTGTAAGTATTTTCTGGAAACCTGTGGCGCTGGGTGAAACATCCGGGTTTTCGCCGCTGTAATAGCTTAAAAAATTATAGGCAGTTTCACCATTTATTATATTTTCCCCTTCTTTAAGCAATGTCTTTGAACCATCCGGGTTTGTAATCTCTATCTCGCTGCTAAGCTCAAGCTTTATGCTCTCAAGTTTATTCACAATGCTTATAACATCCATAAGAAGGTACTTTTCCGCGTTTACGCCAAGATTGTTTTTTACCGCCAGCTTCATAAGATCCATCCCGCCAAATCCTGCAGCTTTTTTTATAGTATCCTGGCCGAAACCTGGTATTTCAAATAAAGCATTTACAGGCATACACAGGGAAACAAGCCTGGAGTCAGAGACAGTGTATTTGGATAATATAAGGGATTTTATCTGAGGCTCAACCAGGTTGCTGTCAGCTCCTGCTATTATAATGCTTAAATCCCTTCCAAGCTTAATGGAAGAAGGTATTTCTATAGAAGTTTCAGCCTGGCTTGTCTGGCTGCCAGAAGTGTCTGGAAAATATTTATTCTTAATATATCTGTAGCCAAAAACAATACCTGTAGACAAAAGGACCAGAAGAACCATTACCGTAATTGATGTAAATATAAATCTTCTTTTTCTTCTTTTTTCCCTTATTTTTGTGCTTCTTGCTCCATCATCATCCCATTCATCTCCGTATTCATTACTGAATTCAAAATCCCTGTCAGTGAAAAAATCATTTTCAGCCTGATTTCTGCTTTCTTCTTCAGGAATGGAGCTCTGTTCTTCAGGAAATCTTTTTGCGTGCCTGCCTGTATTAATTATTTCACCATTATCTTCATCTTCATAATCATTACTTTTATTTTCGTCAAAAGAATACTTTTTAAAAATATCCTCTTCATAATTTTCTTCATTATTATGCTTTGACCTGTCATCAGGTGACATTTTTATAACCTCCACAGATATAATTCCAAATCCTGCTGGTGTCCGGGTGTAATGTGCAGTTTTTGCTAATTACATATATTATATTACTTTTATAAACTTCCAGTAAACATAAATCGGGATTGTTTATTGATAATTGTCTTAAATATTCAATATTTTTATAATTTCTCCCTGCTTCAAGCTTATCTGAAATATATAGAATACGATCCAGTCCGCTCATATCACAGGAACCGGTAGTATGCCTGCTTATTGCATTATATATTTCTTTGTCATTTATTCCAAAATCTCTTTTTATAAGATATGGGGCAGCATAAGCATGAAGACACGGATAACAGGTCTTTTCGAAATCTGTCAGCCCTTTTACATTGCGGGATACTATATCCTGCAAATCCTGCCTTTCCAGTATTTTCCCGTAATCATGCAGAAGCGCTGAAATGCATGCTTTATTTACCAAATCTTCATTTATATCCGCGTCCGGATAATGCTTAAGCGCAAGCATTACTGCAAAATCCATAGTCTTTATTGAATGCCTGTAAAGGCTTTCCGGCATTTTCTGTTTAATTACTGTTTTAATATCTTTAAGTTCTTTAAGCTGCCTGCTGTTTAAAAGTTTTTTTATTTTATTTGTATAAACCATGTTTGAGCAAATAATTGGATACACTCTCAGGCAAAAGGTATTTTATGGACCTATTGCTTTTAATCCTGTTTCTTATATCAGTAGATGAAATTGCAAGCGCAGGTATTTCCATCAGGTAAATCTGTGCCTTGAAACTGTTTGTACTGAAACTGTCGAGCTTGCTTTTTAATTCCTCTATTTTTTTTATGTCATATCCAGGCCTGGTTGCAGCAATAAAACTGCAGTACTGCATAATCTCACGGGGTTCTTTCCATGATAATATTTCAAGTATCGCATCAGCGCCTGTTATAAAATAAAGGCCGGCTCTATCACTGAATATATTCTTAAGCTCTTTTAATGTATCTATTGTATAGGATGTTTTTTCCCTGTCTATTTCAATCCTTGATACAAAAAAATCAGGGTTTGAAGCAGTTGCAATTACTGTCATTAGATACCTGTCCTCGGGCCCGGCCAGAATGCCTGATGTTTTATGGGGAGGATTGCCTGTTGGGATAAATATAACCTTATCAAGGCAAAACTGTTTCAATGCTTCTTCTGCAGTTACAAGATGGCCGAAATGTATGGGATTGAAAGTTCCGCCCATAATACCAACTTTGATATGCTTTTTTGCGCACAGCTTTATAATTTTTTCTTCAGGAAACATAAGATTACTTCCTGACCTGTCCATTGCCAAAAACTATAAATTTATTTGTTGTTAACTGTTCAAGGCTCATGGGCCCCCTCCAGTGAAGCTTCTGGGTGCTGATGCCTATTTCAGCCCCAAGGCCGAATTCCCCTCCGTCGGTAAATCTTGTGGAGGCATTGACAAAGACTGTTGAGCTGTCACAGCTTTGTGTAAAGTATAGAGAGTTTTTATAGTCTGAAGTTATTATTGACTCAGTATGATGGGAACTGTACTTATTTATATGCTCAACCGCCTCTTGGATATTTTTTACGATTTTTACAGCTATTACAAGATCAAGGTATTCCTCATACCAGTCATCATTTTTCGCAGCAACCGCTTCCGGGTATATTTGCCTGGCAATGGCGCAGCCCTTTATCACAACATTGTGCTTTTTAAGGCTGACAAGCACTTCCGGAAGTATTTTTTCTGCAATGTCCTTGTGCACAAGCAGTTTTTCAACAGCATTGCATACGCTTGGCCTCTGTGTCTTTGAGTTAATGACTATGTCTTTAATATTTTGGGTATCAATTCCGTCAAGCTTATTATCAATATAAATGTGGCAGTTTCCAATTCCTGTCTCTATAACCGGGACTTTTGAATTGAGTACAACACTGTTTATAAGCTGGCTTCCGCCCCTCGGTATAAGGACATCCACATAATCCCTTAACTGCATGAGCGCATCCGCATCTTCCCTTTCTGCGGTTGGAATTATCTGTATAATGTCAGGGGGCAATCCACTGTCTTTGACAGCCTGCCTCATTATATCTGCCAGTACCTTATTGGTGCAAAGCGCATGCGAGCTGCCCCGCAGTATTACAGAGCTGCCGGGGGTTAGACAAAGAACTGCAGCATCAACTGTAACATTTGGGCGTGCTTCATAAATAATCCCTATAACGCCAAGTGGAGATCTTATGTTTTTAAGCATAAGGCCATTGGGAAGATTGTAGCCAAATATTACACTGCCTACAGGATCTTTCATCTCCTTTACCTGGTCTATGCTTGAAGAGATTTTTTTAATCCTGCCCTCATCAAGAAGCAGCCTGTCAAGAAGGCTTCCTGATATGCCTGACTCCCTGCTTCTTTTAATATCATCCTTGTTTGCAGATATTATTTTATCTGTAAACCTGATAAGATTTTGGCCTATTGCCGCAAGGGCAGCATCTTTAACCATTGTGCCTGCGGATGCTATAAAAGGTGCGGCTGCTTTTGCATTTTTTGCTATTTTTAATACTGTATCCATTTTTGCTCCGCATAAATTTTAATATTACCGGTATAATTTATCATTCATAATTATTTTCATCAAATACTACAAGGCTGTCACGGTGTATTATTTCAAAACATAAGCTGCTGCCATGTTGCTCCAGTATTTTGTTTTCTTTTTTTCCCATGACTTTTACGACATCCCTGTCTGAAAAATTACTGATGCCTTTTGCAATAAGCATTCCGTCAGTTGAATAAACATTTAAGGTGTCTCCCTTGTTAAAACTTCCCTGAACTTCAACAACCCCCACAGGGAGTATGCTTTTTCCTCCGCTTATAACAGCATTGACTGCCCCGCTGTCAATAATTATGCTGCCTTTTGAGACAATGCCAAAAGCAATCCACCTTTTAAGGCTTTTTACCTTCCTGCCGGGAGCAGGCGCAAAGAAAGTGCCGATTTTCTCGAAATTAATTATTTTTGAAATAACATCCTCTGTTGAGCTGTCTGCAATTACAGATGGTATCTGCAGAAATGAGCATATCTTTGCAGCCTTTATCTTCGAAAGCATGCCGCCAAGGCTGTACTCTGAGCCTTTCCCTCCGGCAAGCTGTTCAATAGCAGGCGTTATTTTTTCAACAAAGGATATGAGCCTTGCCCCATCAGGAGATTTTAAATCAGCAGGATTTCTGTCGTAAAGCCCACCTGTGTCTGTAAGCATAATAAGCAAGTCAGCCTGGGTGAGGCTGCTTACAAGGGCTGCAAGCCGGTCATTGTCGCCAAATTTAATCTCTTCAACAGCAACACTGTCATTTTCATTTATAACAGGTATCACTTTTAATTTAAGAAGGTTTTCAATAGTATTTTTTATATTAAGATATTGAATACGCCTCGTCATGTCCTCACGCGTCAGCAGTATCTGGCCGAAAATTTTGCCCAGGCTGCAAAAAAGACTGCTGTATTTACCCATTAGCTCCACCTGGCCAACTGCTGCTGCAGCCTGCAGTTTTGAAATATCTTTTGGTCTTGAAGAAATCCCTAAAAACTGCAGCCCTGCTGCAATGGCGCCGCTGGTAACAATTATTATCTCAACGCCAGTATCTGCGGACTTTGCAACTTCAGCTGCAAATTTGCCCATTTTTTTAATATCCGGATTACCATTGCCGGAGGTGAGGCTGCTTGTGCCGATTTTTACAACAGCCCTTTTTATTTTTTTAAGATATTTTTTTCTTTCCAATTTAAATTCTATATTTTTCAGCCTGTTGTTATTCTTCAAGTTCAAATACAAGATCGCCGATAATTACAGTGCTTCCCTCATTTATTCCCATTTTTTTAAGTCTATCACCAATCCTTAACTTTTTTAATTTATATTTTAAATAATTAAGGGCCTCCTCGTTCTGCAGGTCCATCATGGATATCATTCTTTCCAGCTTTTTATTCTTTACTGTATACTCCTGGCCGTCTCTTATTATGCTGAAACTATCATTTTCAAGCCCGCTCCTGCCGCTGTTTTGAAGTGTATAAAGCTTAAAACCCTCCCGGAGTTTTTCTTTTGCTTTTTTATCTTGCGCTTCTTTTTCTGCAGCTTTTTTTATTTTTTTATAAAGTGAGGAAATAAAACCATTTATACCTTCACCAGTTGCAGCAGAAACTGCCATTACCGGCTTTTTTGTTTTTAAGGTAAACTTTTTTATAATAGCCTTAAGTTCTTCTTTTGAGTAAACAAGGTCTGATTTGTTAAGAAGCACAAGGTAATCCCGTTTATACAATACATTGCTGTAAAGCTTCAATTCATTTCTCAAAGTCTGAAAAGTTTCTTCAAGGGTTTGTGTTGTTGAATCTAAAAGAACTGAAAGATCAAGAACTATTACAATGATTTTTGAGCGCAAAACATGGCGCAGGAACCTGTCGCCAAGGCCGGTGCCTTTGTGCGCGCCTTCTATTATACCCGGAATATCGGCGACAACAAATGTATCGTCCTCAAATTCAACAACTCCAAGATTTGGAACAAGAGTTGTAAACGGATAGGAGGCAATTTTCGGTCTGGCAGCAGAAATCCTGGATATTAATGTGGATTTTCCGGCATTGGGAAATCCGACAAGCGCAGCATCTGCAAGAAGCCTCAGCTCAAGTGTTATCCACTTCTCTTCAACTTTCTCGCCAAATTCTGCAAAACCCGGGGGCCTGCGCTGCTGGGAAACAAAGCTTGCATTGCCTTTGCCGCCAATTCCGCCTGTAGCAGCAAGATACTGCTTTGCTTCAAAATCAAGGTCAGCAACTATAATGCCATTATCTTTTATTACTGTGCCTACAGGAACTTTAATTATACAGTCTGCCCCGTTTCTGCCGCTGCGGTTATTTGGCATGCCGGAATGGCCTTTTTCTGCCTTATGATGCACTTTTTTCTTGAATGGGGGCAGTGTTGCAATGCTTGTTGATGCTTCTATTATTACATTTCCACCTTTTCCCCCGCTGCCTCCGCTGGCTATTTTTTTATAGCTTCCTTTTAAAAAGAAAAAGCTTACAGCGCCGTTTCCGCCGTCTCCGCCCTTTACATTTATTTTTGCCTCATCAAGAAACATTTTTTTTAGGATGGTTTTAAGGATGATGAAGGTTTCAGTGGTTTAAGAGCAATTTTATGCTTTTCCAAGCATGCTAATTTATGATTAAATACCATGCAAACCAATAATCAACACAGCCTGGCATGTAAATTATCCGGCAATTTAACAGTATAGATGCTTAAGCCAGCTTTAATAATATATTTGCAGCCAGCGATAGGAGAAAAACCTTACTTATTATCCGTTGAAGCTTTTTACCGGGAAATAACATTGACAAGCTTGCCCCTGGTGCTATTTGAAACAAATTCCACAATACCGTCTGCTTTTGCAAAAAGAGTATGGTCCCTGCCAAGTCCAACATTTTGGCCCGGCCTGTATTTTGTTCCTCTCTGCCTTATAATTATATTGCCTGCAGTCACTTCCTGCCCGCCATATATTTTCACACCCAGATACTGGGGATTGCTGTCCCTGCCGTTACGCGAACTTCCGACACCCTTTTTACTTGACATTGTTTAAACCTCCGATACAGCAATAAAGCTGCAATTAAAATCATTTATATATAATTAATACCCAAATTCAGTATACTTATTTATTAGAGCAGCCCTTAATTAAAGATATTTATTTTACAGTAATCTTGTCTGCATGAATAAGGGTAAGCAGCGGCCTGCTGCCGACTTTTCTTCTGTATCTTTTTTTGGCTTTCTGTTTAAAAGCAATAACTTTATCTCCCTTGAAATGCTTTTTTATTGTGGCCTCAACAGCAACTCCAGTAATGAGCGGCTTTCCAACCTGCACCTTGCTGCCGTCACTGAAAAGATTTACTTCTGAAAGTGTAACTTTTTGGCCTTCTTTACCTTCAATTTTTTCAATTACTATATTTTTATCTTCTTCTATTTTATACTGTTTTCCGCCACTTGTAATTACCGCGTAAATTTCGGGCCTCCTTGATAAATTTAAACTAAAAAATGGTTAATGCTAAAACTCTAACCAGAGAATTATATCTTAAAAATTGCAAATCCGTAATTTATCACAATATAAATTAAAATGCAATATTTTTTATCATTCCCTTATTTCTGCAACAGCGCTTGTTTTTGCAATTGAGACAATCTCAACCCTTATCCTTGTGCCGATAAATTTTCTTCCGTTTATAATCTGTATCACATTGCCTTCAATTCTTGAAAGTGCATCATTTTTATTATGCGCATACGCCTCTTCCACATATATATCCAGCATATCGCCAGCTTTAAACGGTTTTGATACTTCTGTTATATCTGCAACGCTGCCTTCCGCATCCAGTATGAATGTATCCAGGCCAATGCTTTCATCACCTTTTATTGCTATATATTTTTTTGTCTGAACTTCTAGATTCTTAAGATTTTTGCCGTTTTTGCCTATTATAAGCGATGCAATTGCAGGATTGACCTTTATAAGAAAAGCTTTTGAGCTGCTTTCCTTTGCAAGCTTTCGTATTTTACGCTCATGCTCAAGCCTTATTGTTTCCTCGGATTTTATAAATCCGTTGCCGCTGCAGCAGGGGCAGATTTTACACATGGTTCCCAGTATTCCGTCTGAGACATTTTTCCTTGTCATTTCAAGTAGGCCCAGCTTTGAAAATGCAAGCACTTCAGTTTTTGTCTTATCTTTGTCAAGAAGCTGCCGAAATCTTGAAAATACCCTCTGCCTGTCTTCTTCACTGCTCATATCTATGAAATCTATTACTATTATGCCTCCAATATCCCTGAGCCTTAACTGGCTTGTTATAACTTCTGCAGCTTCAAGATTGGTTTTAAGTATTGTCTGGGACGAACTTTTCCCGCTTGTAAACTTGCCGGTATTTACATCAATAGAGGTCAGCGCCTCGCCATGGTCAATTACTATAAATCCGCCTGATTTGAGCCATACTTTTCTTTCAAGAGCGCTGTCTATTACAGTGTTTACATTGAAACATTCAAAAAGCTCATTATCGCCGTGATGCAGTATTATATTATTATAATTGACTCCTATGCTTTTTAGGTATCTTGCTATTTCTTTTTTCGTATTTTTCTTATCAACATATATTGTATCAAAATCTTCCGAGAAAATATCCCTCATCAGCCTTATAACTATGGAATACTCCTGGTGTATGAGCATTGGTTGCCTTAAAACAGCGGATTTTTTTCTTATATAGCTCCATGCTTTAAGAAGCTGCTTTAATTCCTTTTTTAATTTTGCCTTTGAAACATCTTTTGCTGCAGTTCTTGCAATAAGCCCGCAATCCCTGGGCTTTATTTCTTCAATTGCATTTTTTAAATCTTCCCGGCTTTTTACTTCAATTTTTCTTGAAACACCCACTCCTTCATTAAAAGGCGCAAGCACAAGATATCTTCCGGGAAGTGATATAAAAGTTGTAAGCCTTGCCCCTTTGCCTTTCATAGGGTCTTTTGTCACCTGGACAAGGATAGTCTGGTCAGGTTTTAGGATATGCTGTATTTTTCTTGTTATTTCTTTTTTTTCCTCAAGTTCTATATCGTATGTTACTTCATTTATATACAGGAAAGCATTCTTTTCCTCTCCTATATCCACAAAAGCGGCATCAAGGCTTGAAAGTACATTTTCTATCCTCCCAAGATAAATATTGCCGACAAGCGACTTATTCTTTTTCCTGTCAAAGTAGAGCTGTATAACCTGTTTTGATTCCAGGATAGCAACCCGTGTTTCATTCTTGTCAGAACTGACAAGCATTTCTGTTCCCAATGTAATACCTCGCAATACATAAAAATTTATTTAAACTTAATTTAATATTCTTTTAATATCTAAACTACTTCTTCAAACGGGTCCGCCAGCCTTGCGCCCTTTATTATAAAGACAGCTGTTTTGGAGCTGTCTTTTATATGCAGGCCATTGGATTGCCCAAACTGCTTCAATGCTTTATTAAAATCATTGAATTTAAAAATCCTGTTTGAATTATTATTGAAAATTTTAGCATAACCGTAAATTTTAAGCAGGAAAATCTTTTTTTGCTGCGCCTGTGTAAAAAAACTGTATATGGATGAAGAATCATATGCATCAATAAAACTTTTTATTTTATCCAGGCTCATATTATCTGCCGCTTCAATTATAAACTCATATAAAACAACATCTATTACAGACATCAGGCTTTTTAATTTATTGCAGGTGCATGCAGCATCCAGCACAATTATATTTTCAGGAAGGCATGAGTTTATTACCTTCATAAAATACCCTGTATCCAGGCACACATCAACTTCCACATCAGCATACTCTGCAAGGCTTTGCACCCCAAGCGGAATCGGGTTGCTTAAAGTAATCCTGGGTTTTGGATTAAAGCCCCTGCTAAGCGCCGCTTTTATACCGGCCCTTGCAATACTTCTTGATAAAATCCTTAACATATCAAGATGCGAGAGATATTTGGCTTCATTTTTTTTACAGTATTTAAATCTTATTATCATTTAATCTTATGCCTGCAGCAGCTTTATTAAATTCTTTTATAAAATAGTCTTTCTTAATGCCAATGTCAATTACGTCCCACGGAAGCACTTCATCTAAACCATACTGCCTTGTAGTGTAAAAGCCGGGATCTGCCCCGGCGATTGAAAAACTTTGAACCCACAGCCCATAATCAAAATAATCTGTCCAGTTGTCAAATCTAGCGCCTTTTTTCCATGCCGCCTCAATTACATCAGGCAGCCTTGAATCCCCCCTTGAAAAAGCGCATTCAATGCTGCTTTTTTCAGGGCTGTTCCAGTGAAGCCTTACAAACCTGCTGCTAATGCTTTGCTGCAAAGCTCTTATTTTTTCTTCAAGTTTAAATATATTTTCCTGCGCGCACCACTGAAAAGGAGTGAATGGTTTGGGGCAAAAGGCATTTATGCTGACACTTATCTGCAATCTTGAAAAACTTCTCTTATCAAGGCATTGCTTTGCTATATATATTATTTCATTTGTCGTTTCTGCAATGGCTTTAATGTCAAAATCTGTTTCAAATGGAAGCCCTAACATAAAGTAGAGTTTTACTTTCGTCCAGCCTTTTAAAAAAGCAGCCCTGATGCTTTCCCTCAATTCATCAGCGCTTATATCTTTTTTTATTATATCCCTCAGGCGCTGGCTGCCGGCTTCAGGGGCAAAAGTAAGCCCGGTTTTTCTTCCGCTCTGTATTATTTCCGCTATCTCAAGACTGAAGCTGTCAAGCCTAAGCGATGGAAGCGATACTGATATCTTTTCAAAAAGACCTGATTCAGTTACCTTCTCAATTAATTTCTTGAGTTCCTTATAGTCCGATGAGGAAAGTGATGTAAATGATATTTCATCATAACCTGTCTTAAGCAGGCCCTCAATACTTTTTTCTATTAGATTTTTTACTTTTTTCTGCCTCAGTGGCCTGTATGTAAAGCCTGCCTGGCAAAACCTGCATCCCCTGCCGCAGCCTCTCATAATTTCGATATTTAATCTGTCATGGACTGTTTGTATATTTGGAACAACAGGATCTGAAAGAGTATCAAAGCTGTCAATGTCTTTTAAAACAGCTTTTCTTATTTTCTTGACACCTGTAATGCCACTGGAGCCGCCAGTATGAATTATTTTTTTTATTGTATTGTCACTGTTGTAAACAAGACTGTAAAAGGATGGAACAAAAACCCCCTCTATTGAGCTTAAACCAAACAGCATTTCTTTTTTCACTTGCTGCAGGTTTGCGGGAGATTTAAGATAATTGCTGCTGTTATTTAAATATTTTTCTTTATAATTGCTTATGATTCCAAGAATTTGGCTTATTACATGTTCCCCATCGCCAATTACCATAAAATCCATAAAAGCCGATAGCGGCCACGGGTTTACTGCAGATGAGCCGCCGCAGCATACGAGCGGAAACAGGGCCTTTCTTTCTAAAGATCTTATTGAAAGCCCGGAAAGGTCAATGGCATTTAATATATTGGTATACAGCATCTCATGGGCGGCATTAAAACCTATTAAATCAAAACAGTCAAGAAATATCCTGTTTTCAAGCGAGAAGAGTTTTGTCTTGCTTTTTCTGAGCCTGTCTTCGAAATCAGGCCATGGGCTAAAAGCCCGCTCGGCATTAAAAAGCGGGTTGCTGTTTATAATTTTATAAAGTATCTGCAGGCCGAGATTTGACATACCCACTTCATAAACATCAGGAAAAACAAGCGCTGTATTAACTGTTGCAGGATTTTTAAGAAGATAATCAGGGTTTTTGCTTTTAATGCCAAATTCATTGCCAATATATCTTCCCGGTTTTTCAATATTTTCAAGCAGGGCGCCAATTTCTGCCGGATCCAGCATTTTTAGTAGTGATTTCATGGCTTAATCAAATTCATCATATGCTATTTCGTAATCTTTCCTTAATTCCCTTTTTAAATAAACATTTTCAACAAAAGCAATTCCAATAAATACGGCAACCAGGTTTGACCCCCCATAACTTAAAAACGGGAGAGGTATGCCTATTACAGGCATTATGCCTATAGTCATGCCAATGTTTATAACTGACTGGGATAGTATAATGAAACCTATACCGGAAGCTATAAGCGTTCCGAGGCTGTTTCTTGCATTTGCAGCAATGTAGAAACACCTACATATTACCAGGGCAATAATAATGACAACAGCGACTGCGCCAAAGAAACCAATTTCCTCGCCAATCACAGAAAAGATAAAATCGGTGTGATGTTCAGGAACATAATTAAGGTTTGTCTGCCTGCCCAAAAACAGGCCCTTACCCGATATGCCCCCTGAGCCTATTGCAAGCTTTGACTGGAAAAGATTATACCCTATGCCCTGTTTTTCTATATCCGGTTTAATAAAAACAAGAATCCTGTCCATCTGGTACTGTTTTATAAGGCCTGTTTGAATTGCAGCAAAAAATCCGCCAACAGTTACAGCAAGAATGCCAAAAAAATAAAAGAGGTTTGCCCCGGATAAAAAAAGCATTCCAATAAAGGTAAGGAAAAAAATAAGGGCAGTACCGTAATCAGGTTCAAGCATAACAAGAATAATGCAAAGGGCAGCAACCAGCAGGGAAAGGGCAACTTTCTTAAAACTCACCGTGTTTGTTTTCTCGCGGGGCCATTTTGAAAGTATGGCTGCATTTACAAAAACCATTAAAACTTTAGCAAATTCTGAAGGCTGTATTGAAGTAAATCCCAGATCAAGCCAGCTTTTTGATCCGTGAACCTCATAACCAAAAAGAAGGACAACTGTAATTAAGGCTATTATAAGAATCAGTAGGGCCCACCAGAGCTTCGCAACCAACCTGTAATTAATAAATTGTACCAGGATAAAAACAACAACACCCGCAATCAGGGCATAGCCCTGTTTTTTTAAATAAAACATGGGATCAGTAACATTATTCGGCATACTGTATTTCGTGGCGCTGTAAATTATAAGAAGGCCAAAAAGCGAAAGAAGAATTACAAGCGCAGGAAGAATAAAGTCAAATCTTGTCCTCTTGTTTCTCCTGTCATCAAGCGACATTTGCTGCAGGCTGTCCCGGCTGCCAAAAATATTATTTTTATGCCCGTAAGATTTATTTTCAGCGGGCCTGCTGACGCTGCCCGGGCTGTAATAGTTTCCGCTTTTATAATCTTTTATTTTATAATCGTCCATTGTTTAAAAACATGGGGACAGTCCCCTTTTATATTCCGTAAAGATAATTAAGTATTTTCCTTGCTACAGGCGCTGCAGAGCTTGAGCCGCCGCCTGCCTCTTCAAGCATTACAACAATTATATACTCGGGATTTTCAACTGGCGCATTTT
>Ga0194127_10002212_pt1 | contig 27029 bp, 24 predicted proteins | sample TA2KigC100mmetaG_FD_148624 | JGI IMG/M metagenome (GOLD analysis project Ga0194127, IMG submission 148624) | Freshwater microbial communities from Lake Tanganyika, Tanzania - TA2015036 Kigoma Deep Cast 100m | ecosystem: Environmental > Aquatic > Freshwater > Lake | place: Tanzania: Lake...
TGGAAACCGGAAAGGGAAGTGCCCTTTGATCCGGTCCCCATTTCCAGCCCACAAATCCCATCAGGACCATCTCAAATCCGAGGGTGATGATGATCAAACCCAGGACGGTTGGATCCTTCGCCTGCCTTAAGAAAACAAGCTCAAAGAAGACGGCGAGCAGAATGGCGAACAAAAAGGTGAGGGCGAGCGCGTAGGGAAAGGGGACCTGATGCGTTTCGAGAAGGGTGAAGGCGATGAAGGTGCTGATCATGGCCATCTCACCCTGGGCGAAGTTGAGGACTTCCGAGGTCTTGTAAATGATGACCATGGCAATAGCGATCAGGGCATAACAGGCTCCCACCGCCAAACCACTCACAATCAGTTGACCAAACATCATCCTCTCCAAATGCGGATTTCGGATTGCGGATTTCGGAATTTAATCCGTATTCCGCATTCATCATTCCGAAATCAGAAGGGCCATGTTTTCCAGTAGCGTTTGGTTCGAATCCAGAATCCGAAGATGCCCAGAGGTTCGAACAGGACGATCAGAATCATGATCAGTCCATAGACGATGACTGCAATGTTCGATATCCCTGCGATGCTCATATATTTCTGAGAAAAAGTGACAAGCGCCGGTCCGATCAATGATATGTCCTGGATCGCCTGAAGTTTAATGTCGAGAAACGTCATCAGGGTGGCCCCACAGATGGAGCCCATGACGGATCCCAGTCCACCCACAACGACCATAGCGAGAAAGGTGATCGACATGATGAGATGAAAGCTCTCGGGATTGATGAAGCCGAGAATAAAGGCATAGAGGCCTCCTCCAATCCCTGCATAGAAGGCGCTCACCGCAAAGGCGAGAGTCTTATAATAGGTGAGATTGACTCCCATGGCCTCTGCCGCGATATCGCTATCCCGGATGGCAATGAAAGCACGGCCCACCCTTGTCTTGATTAACTTCACTGCACCGATCGTCATCAGAACAGCGATGATCATGATCACATAATAATAATGGATGTCCTTCATCGGTGTTCCGAAAAGTTCAAGCTTGGGAGCTTGAAGCCCCATCCTTCCCCCAAAAAATTCCATATGTTTGATCACTGTCGTGATCGTCATTCCAAAACCGAGGGTGGCGATGGCGAGATAGGGGCCCTTCAGGCGAAGGGCTGGAAGGCCTAAAATAAACCCAAAGGCGGATGTGACAAACCCTGCAATGGGAAGGGCAATCCAGAGAGGAAAGCTCCACCTCAGGACGAGGATAACGGTGGTGAATGCTCCCAGAGCAAAGAAGCCGGCATGGCCCATGGAGATCTGGCCCGTATATCCCACAAGGATATTGAGACCAATGGCCACAATCGCATGAACCGCGATGAGATTTACAATATAAATGGACAGTCCTAAGGGATGATACTTTGTGATCAACCAAGGCAGGATGGCTAAAAAGATGAGGAAAAGAATGGACCAGACGAGGATGGTGTTGCTTTTAAAAAGCTCGATGTCTTCGTAATAATTTCGCTTTATGTCCATAGAGGCTTGCCTGATATCGTGCTGGAAAGGTGATAGGTTCCCCTGGCTGGTTTGATCATGGCGAGATGTATTATAACTGTGATACCTTGATTGTCAATCTTTTTTTTTGGAGATTTTTGAAAACCACTAAAAATCTCTGAAATCGTTGTTCTTAATCAGTGTACTCAAAGAGCGTAAAGTCGTTTTTCAGAGCTCTCGATAAAATTGATTGAATCGTCCCCCCGAGTCTGTTAAAATTTAATATTTATAATATAAAATATTGTAATGGGTATTACAAGCATATTTCAGAAGGAGGTTTATCTTGAGGATCTTTCAACTTCTTAAAGGAGGAAGGCAGGGAGGAGGAGGGAGGCCTGAACCTCCGGTCCATAAGGAAGAAAGATCTTATGACCAGCTCATCGATGAGCTCATGGCATGGAATATTGAAAACACCGATATTCTGGGGATATTGCGAAAGGAGATTGATGAAGAAAGGTTATTAAAGTGGTCCGATGCTTTGGAGAAAGGGATCAGAAAAAATCTCGATCCAAACTTCGGCAAGAGGGAGGATAATCCCCTTCTCCCTGTTTATCTCGAGCTTTATAAATTCGTTAGAGGGCTGAGAATAAAGTTATTAGGAAACCCCGCGATGAAGAATGTAAAACCCCTGGAGAGATCGGACTCCCTTGTCGTTTGCATACTCTGTGGAATTCGTGCTTTACAGAAGGAGAAGGGGGCGAAACGACCCATTGACACCCTTCAATGGATGATGATGGAAAGATATCTGGGATGATTCTTCATGATAGTTTCGAAAATCCTACTGATCGCAGGAAGACACGAACCATGAACATACCCTGGGTGTTCAGGTTACGGTGACGAAGCCCGTTTCGGTTACCGGTAACGGTTACGTACAAAGAATTAAAAGACGACAACCGTAGCCTTTTACTAACGATACGGGCATCTTTACCGTTACCTTTCCACCACCGACTTTTTACTTTAATGGGGGTTGACTTTTCAGGATGCTTCTATAATAATTCTACAACAGGGCGCTTAGTTCAGGGGGAGAACGCCTGCTTCACACGCAGGAAGTCACTGGTTCAAATCCAGTAGCGCCCACCATTTTCCGAAAGTAGAATGTGGAAGGTGGAATGTGGTTTTCAGTTGCGACTCGCCACTTTCTACTTTCCACCTGCGAGAACAAAGCGATATGTCCGGACATTCGAAATGGAGCACGATTAAACGGAAGAAGGGCGCGGCGGATGCCAAGCGGGGAAAGCTCTTCACCAAGATCATCAAGGAGATTATGGTTGCCGCCCGCTTCGGAGGAGGGGATATCAATGCGAACCCGAGGCTTCGAACAGCGGTCCTCGCTGCCAAGGCAGAGAATATGCCGAAGGACAACATTGAAAGGGCGATCAAGAAGGGGACCGGAGAACTGGAAGGGGTTCACTATGAAGACCTGACCTATGAGGGGTATGGGCCGGGTGGCGTGGCGATGATTTTGGAAGTCCTGACCGACAATAAGAACCGGACCGTGGCGGATGTGCGGCACGTCTTTTCCAAGCATAATGGAAACCTGGGTGAGACCGGTTGCGTCTCATGGATGTTTGAAAAGAAGGGATTGATCGTCATCGATAAGACCAATGCCAATGAAGACCGTTTGATTGAAGTGGCCCTGGATGCAGGCGCTCTCGACGTAAAAGATACAGATAAGGATTTTGAATTGGTGGTCCCCCCCCCCAATTTTGAAGAGGTAAAAAAGGCGTTGGAAGAGTCTGGTTTTAAATTCAACTATGCGGAAGTAACGATGGTTCCCCAGAGCACCATCCGTTTGACCGGAAAAGAAGCTGAACAGATGCTTAAGTTGATGGAGGGACTTGAGGATTCTGATGATGTCCAGAAGGTTTATGCCAATTTTGATATCACCGACGAAGAGATGGAACGTCTCAGTGTTTAGAAGTCATTTTCTTCGATAAGGAAGCCACCTTCACATAAAGTTCATACTTTTGTGGGTGGCTTTTTTATTGCTAATCCTATCCCCCCTTTAGCAAAGGGGGGTAGGGGGGATTTTAAAGGGATTTTCTATGAAGGCAATTGGAATCGATCCTGGTCTGGCCATGACAGGCTTTGGAGTGGTTGAGACGCTTTCCCGTGGAGGGAAAGCCTGCGATTGGGGAGCCATTCGGACGGAATCCGATTGTCCCATTTCCCTCCGTCTCAAAATCATTTATGATGGAATAAAAGAGCTACTCGAAAAATGGAGGCCGGACCTTCTTGCCATGGAACAGGTCTTTGTGCTCAAACAATTTCCGAAGGCGGCCATCCAGTTAGGAGAGGTGAGAGGAGTGATCTTTCTCGCCGCCCAGGAAAAAGATATTCCCGTGGTCGAGGTGAGGCCCACGGAGGTGAAGAGCGCCTTGACAGGAAGCGGCCGGGCGGATAAGAAACAGATGGAGAGGGTCATCCAACAATTACTTAAGATTGAGGGATCGCTCGGGTCGAGCCATGCAGGCGATGCCCTGGCTTTAGCCCTGACCGGCCTCTCCCGAACGAGTAAATTTCGCTGGTAGATTCTGCTTCTATAGTCAAGGTTTTGTGTATATTGTTATTCCGGACTTGATCCGGAATCCAGTTTTTTAAAATGCCTGATCCCTGCTTTCGGAGGGACGATGTCTGGATTCCTGCTTTCACAGGAATGACACTCTTTTTATTACCTTGTCATCCCTGCGCCTGTCTACCACAGGGAGGGATTTCGGATTTTTGGGGTGGAAGATGATCCGGTACATCGAAGGAAAATTGTTAAAGAAGGAAGAGGATCGGGTGGTCATTCTGGCCAATGGGGTGGGTTATGAGATTCTCCTTCCTGCCATTGTTCGAAAGACCATCCAGCCCAGGAAAGCGGGTGAGGATGGGGAGGTCGTCAAATTCTACATCCATTACCACCAGACGGAAAGGCAGCCTAAACCCGTGCTCATCGGGTTTAACTACGAACCGGAGAAGGAGTTCTTCGAGAAGTTCATCACGGTGGAGGATATCGGTCCGCTCACGGCCGTGAAAGCCCTTGTCCAGCCCATTCCCAAGATTGCCAAGGCCATTGAAGAGAGGGATTCAAAGACCCTCGAAAGCCTGAAAGGAGTCGGGAAGAGGACTGCGGATAAGATCATCGCAACGCTTCAGGGAAAGGTGGGGAAATTTGCCCTGATGAGAGAGGATCAGATTCCTGTCGAGGTGGAGGTCGTGGATTTTAAGAGACAGGTGGAGGAGGTTCTGGTGAGGGACCTCGGCCACAAAATGGGCGAAGCACAGAAACTGGTCTATGAAGCGATGTTGAGGAATCCGAATATCTCCACCCCCGAGGAACTTTTTGAAGAGGTGTATCGGGGGCAGAAGGGAGCCGGGCAATAAAATTTCAAATTTTGGATGGATCCTTCTCGGATGCTTCGCCCAGATTGCAGATTGAAAATCTTGGAGATAAAGAATGAAGAAGTCCGGAGAAAAGAAAGAAACTGATCCAAGGCCAAATGCCGAGGAAGGTCGCCCGGAGGTGGAAGATTTTCTGGATCTGAGGCCCAGAAGGCTTTCGGAGTATATCGGTCAGGGACAGGTGGTTGAGACCCTGGAGATTTCGATCGAGGCGGCGAAGAAACGGGGAGAACCTCTCGATCACATCCTCTTTCATTCCCCTCCGGGGCTGGGAAAAACAACCCTTGCCCATATCATTGCCACAGAGATGGGCGTGCAGATCGTGACCTCCTCAGGCCCCGCCCTCGAAAAAGGAGGGGATTTGATCAGTATCCTCACCCACCTTGAGAAGGGCGATGTTCTCTTCATTGATGAGATCCATCGTCTTCCCAAGATAGTGGAGGAGTTTCTCTATCCGGCTATGGAGGATTTCTGTATCGATTTTATTTTTGACAAGGGGGCCCACGCACGAAGCCACCGGTATCGGCTGGAGCGGTTCACGCTCGTCGGAGCCACCACACGGGCGGGTCTCCTCTCCGCTCCCCTCCGTGAACGCTTCGGGATATTGAGGAATCTCGAGTTCTATTCTCTCGAGGAACTGGGACGGGTAGTTAAACGCTCTGCCGCTCTCCTGGGCGTGCCCATCGATCGGGAAGGAACAGAGGAGATTGCCAAACGTTCCAGGGGCACACCGAGGATTTCGAATCGTCTCCTCAAGAGGGTGAGGGATTATGCCGAGGTCCGCGGAGAAGGAAAAATCACCAGAGAGATTACCGATGAGGCGCTGCGTCTGGAAGGGGTGGATGAGATGGGTTTAACCAGTCTCGACCGGAGATTCTTGGAGACGATCATCCGCTATTATAAGGGAGGGCCGGTGGGTTTGGAAGCGATTGCCGCAACCCTTCAGGAAGAGGCCGATACGCTGGTCGATATGGTGGAGCCTTTTCTTCTTAAGATCGGCTTTGTGGCAAGGATGCAGAACGGAAGAAAAGCAACCGAATTAGCCTACGAACATTTCGGGATTCCCTATCATGAGTCCGGAAGACAGCTCTCGCTTCCCACCCGCAAAAAACATTAACATCGTATTCCTATTCTAATTTCGCTTTCGAAGGACATCCTCAAAATAGGAGATCGTTTTTTCCAGGCCTTTTTCTAAGGGCACTTCCGGGGTCCAGCCGAGTTTTTCTTTGGCCAGATCAATGAGGGGCTGACGCTGTTTGGGATCATCGGCGGGGAGGGGTTTGAAAGAAATTTTTGACTTCGATCCTGTCATTGCGATGATTTTTTTTGCCACTTCGAGAATGGAGAGCTCGATAGGATTTCCAAGATTGACTGGACCGGTAAAATCGTCAGGAGTATTCATCAATCGGATCAAGCCACTGATCATATCATCCATATAACAGAAAGAGCGGGTCTGGGATCCGTCGCCATAGATGGTGATGGGTTCATTCCTCAGAGCCTGGAGAATAAAGTTGGAGATGACACGGCCGTCATCGGGGTGCATATTGGGTCCGTAGGTGTTAAAGATACGGGCCACCTTGATCCTGATCCTATGCTGGCGGTGGTAATCGAAGAAGAGGGTTTCGGCGCATCGTTTCCCTTCATCGTAACAGGAACGGGGTCCAATGCAGTTGACATTTCCCCAGTAATTCTCAGGCTGGGGATGGACAGAGGGATCTCCGTAAACTTCGGAGGTGGAAGCCTGAAGGATTTTAGCCTTAAGACGCTTGGCCAGTCCCAACATGTTGATGGAGCCGTGGACATTGACCTTTGTCGTCTGAACAGGGTTGTTCTGGTAATGGATGGGTGAAGCAGGGCAGGCCAGGTTATAGATTTCGTCCACCTCCACATAGAGAGGAAAGGTGATGTCATGGCGGAGGAGTTCGAAGTAAGGTTGATCAAGGAGATGGGCAATGTTTCGTTTTGTGCCGGTATAAAAATTGTCCACACAGAGGACATCATGGCCTTCCTTTAGAAGGCGTTCGCAGAGATGAGAGCCAAGGAAACCGGCCCCGCCTGTCACCAGGATCCTAATCTGATCTGAGCTTTTCAATTTAGCCTCCGACGTTCTTTTTGAATCCATTTTAGGTTTGGGTTACGGTTACGAAGCCCGTTTCGGTTAATGGTTACGGTTACGTTAAAAGAATTAATAGACGATGAACGTAGCCTTTTATCCACGATACGGGCGTCCTAACCTTAACCTTTTTAACCTATCCTTCTCAAAGGACCTCTTTATTAATTTCGACCTTGGCCTTGGATCGAAGATGCTGGAGCCAGTTTTTGAAGAACTCCTCCTGCTTCTGATAGATCAGCCGTTTTTCGAGGTTCTTCTTAACCGATTCAAACTTCTTTCTATCCGCCGGTTCCGAGGATAGCAACCTCACCACAAAATATCCTTCCTTTGTCCGGAAGGCCTCTTTTGGGAGAGGTCGTTTTTCTGTCAGGGAAGAGAGAGAAGCCATCCATTCTCCGGCCGGCCCGATTTTTGGGATCACGCCTCCTGTCCGCTGAAAGGTGCCTGTCTCTTCGAGGGAATACCCTTTCCCCGCAATGACCTTGCTCATCTCTTTCCCCGATTTCATCTGATTGAGAATCTCTTCCGCTGTTTGATGGGCCTTCTCTTCAGCCTTCTTTCCGGTGATCTTTCGAATGACCTCCTCTTTTACCTCCTCCAGAGGAGGAATCCGGGATTCCTTTTTGTCCACCAATTTCAGAATGTAAAAATTGGGCAGAATGCTGACCACAGGAGAGATCTCTCCTGTTTTTAATGAGAATGCGCTGGAGTGGAAGGAAGGATCCTTACCGATTCCCGGGATCTCGTCGCCTTCTTTGAAGAAACCGGTGGTCTTTATCGGAACATTTTTCTCGCGGGCAAACGTCTCTATGTCCCTGCTACGGAAGAGAGAGTAAAACGCATCATCGGCTCTGCGGGAGGCTTCTGTCTTCGCCTTTTCCTTTTTGAAGGCCTGATGGATCTGGTCTTTTACCTCTTCGAAAGTTTCCTGTTTCTCCTCGGTCACTTCCTCTGCCTTGAAGATGTAGAATCCGTCTCCTCCCCTAACTACGCCGCTCAGATCGCCGACCTTCAATGGAAAGAGAACCTTCTCAAAGGATTCATCGATATTTCCCTTTTGAAGCCATCCGAGATCTCCTCCCTTCTGGGCGGTCCCCGATTCGGAATACTGTTTGGCCAGAGAAGCGAAGTCCTTTGTCTTTCTGGCCTTCCCAAGAATCTCTTCAGCCTTCTTTCTCTTCTCCTCCATCCTGTCAGGCGGGTCCTGGGGATCCACTTTGATCAGGATCTCCCTGGCCCTGACCTGTTTTGGAACTTTAAAGCTCTCTTTGCGCTGGTCATAATAGCGTTTGATTTCATCAGGAGAGATCTGGATCTTCGGCTCAACATCAGAGGGACGGAAGGCAAGATATTGGACCTGGAAATAGGCGGGAATCCTGAACTCCTCCTGATGCTTCTGAAAATAGTCCTTGATCTCGACATCATTGGCGCTCACCTGGCCCCTGAAGGCCTCAGGAGCAATCTTCACGAAATGGAGATTGACCTTCTCGTTCTCAAAGAGATAGGCCTCCAGAACCTCTTCCTCCGAGACCTTTCCTCCGTTGAGCCGGACGATGTTCACCACCTTGGAATAGAGGAGGCTTTCCCTCTGCATCGTTTCAAAATCTTCCGGATTCATCCGGTTGAGGCGAAGGAATCTCTCATAGAGGCGCGAATCGAACTGGCCGTTGATCTGGAAGGATGGGATCGATTCGATGGCCATTCTCAATTCCCCATCCGAGACATTGAGGCCCAACCTCTTTCCTTCCTGCAGGATAAGGGCCCGGGAGATGAGCTCTTCCAGGACGTTCTCCCTGATGCGAAGTTCCTCGATCATCTTGTCGGTCAATGCAGGGCCCATTGCATCCCGGTAACGCTTCATCACTCCCTGAAGGGTTTCGTGATAGTCCTTGATGTGGATGGCGGCTCCGTTCACCGTGGCCGCATAGTCGTGTTTTTTATCCCGGAAGAAGGAATATCCTCCCCAGGAGATAAAAGTCACTGCAACCAGCAGAAGAAGCCCCTTAAGCAACCAGGAGGTGGCATGTTTCCTTAAGATCGTCAACATCATGATTCTCCTTTCAACGAAGGAATATTAATCAATCCTCCTGAAAAAGACAAGGGGGAAGGGATCGAAAGAAAGGCTTTTTATATATGACGACATAGGTCCGGTGCAGTTTGTCATTCCGGGCTTGACCCGGAATCCAGGAAAACACTGGATTCCTGCTTGCGCAGGAATGACTCCTTTTGGCATGATTAATGTTAGTACGCATCCCCCCCTTTTTTTCTGAGATTGAATTTCCTTGAATCGGAGAAAGGGATTTGTTAATATGGGTAGACATCCATCAATTAAGAGGAGAAGGGAATGGTATTCAATTCACTGCTGGGTTTGTTTTCAACGGATTTGGCCATCGACCTGGGGACAGCCAATACCGTTGTTTATGTGAAGGGGAAGGGAATCGTCTCTTCGGAGCCCTCTGTGGTGGCTATCCAGAGGGATTCCAGGGGGGACAAGCGCGTCCTGGCCGTTGGTCGAGAGGCCAAAGAGATGTTAGGCCGTACACCCGGAAGCATCTTTGCCATCCGGCCGATGAAAGATGGGGTGATCGCCGATTTTGAGATCACCGGCGAGATGCTCAAGTATTTTATCGCCAAGGTCCATAACCGGAAAGCCCTGCTCCGGCCCCGCGTCGTCATCTCCGTTCCCTCGGGCATCACGCCGGTGGAAAAGAGGGCGGTTCGGGAATCGGCTCAATCCGCGGGCGCAAGGGAGATTTACCTGATCGAAGAGCCTATGGCCGGAGCCATTGGTGCGGGGCTTCCCATCACCGAGGCTTCAGGAAATATGGTCGTGGACATCGGAGGAGGGACCACGGAGGTGGCTGTCATCTCCCTCTCAGGAATTGTGACGAGTCAATCGATCCGGGTGGCAGGGGATAAGATGGATGAGGCCATTGTCCAGTACGTGAAGAGAAAGTATAACCTCCTCATCGGTGAGCGGACAGCGGAACTGGTCAAGATCAGTATCGGGACGGCTTACCCCGAGGAGAATCCTGAGACCATGGAGGTCAAGGGAAGGGATCTGGTGACCGGCATTCCCAAGACCCTTGAGATCAATAGCGAGGAGGTCCGGGAGGCCCTGGCTGAATCGATCAATATGATCATCGATACGGTGAGGATCACCCTCGAAGAGACGCCGCCGGAATTGGCCTCGGATATTGCGGACAAAGGGATCGTCCTAGTCGGGGGAGGGGCGCTCCTGAAAAACTTTGATGTCCTTCTCAGAGAGGTCACAGGACTCCCCATCACGATTCCGGATGATCCGCTCTCGGCCATTGTGTTAGGGGCGGGCAAGGTTCTCGACAATGAAAATCTGCTTCGAAGCGTTACATTCCAGTACTAAGATTTTTGAGAAGGTTCAAAACTCTCTGGGTGATCAAGAGAGCGTCAAATAGTTTTTCAGAGCTCTCATATTAAAGATTGATGAGGATAAGAGACTTCCTCTTTCGAAAATATGCCATACCCACAGTCGTCATCCTCCTTCTGTTATCTGCCCTGATTCTGGTATCCTTGAGGGTAAAAGAGCGAAAGGGAGTGGCCTTTATGGATGGTCTCCTGATGGAGGTCTGCTCGCCCTTCCAGAAAGGTTCCACCTTTGTCATCAAGAAGATCAAGGGAGTCTGCGAGGGATATCTCTTCCTGATCCATCTTCGCAGAGAGAATGAGGAACTCAAAAAGAGGATGGCCGATCTCCAGAGGGAGAACGATCAGATGAGGGAGATGGTCCTCTCCCATGAGCGTCTCCGAAAACTCCTTCAGTTTCGGGAGACGCTTTCATCAACAGCGATTGCCGCCGAGGTGGTCGGTCGGGACCCCTCCTCGTGGTTCAAGAGCGTCACCATCAATAAAGGGGAGAAGGATGGAGTTCGGAAAGGGATGGCGGTGATCTCTCCGGAAGGGGTGATCGGCCAGATCCTTAAAACCGCCCCTTCCCATTCGGTCGTCCTCCTCATCACCGATTACAACAGCGCCATCGACTCCATCATCCAGAGAACCCGGGCCAAAGCGATTGTGAAAGGAGGGGGCGAGAACCGGTGTCAGTTGAAATACCTTCTCCGTGCGGAAGATGTGGTTGCAGGAGACAGGGTGGTCACCTCCGGTCTGGGCGGAAATTTTCCTAAGGGGCTGATGATCGGAGAGATCAGGGAGGTGGATAAGAAAGGCCATGGCATCTTCCAATATGCGGAACTGGCGCCCAGTGTTGATTTCACAAGACTGGAAGAAGTCCTGGTCATCAAGGAATCTCCTCCTCCACCCCGGGAGGAGAAGGGCAAGAAGGTGAAGAAGACAAGGTAAGTTCGGAGTTGGCCTGCCTACGCCAGGGCTTTGGCGGGCAGGGAGTTCGGAGACAATCAAGAAGAAAACAAAAAGGTTGATGGAATTGTAAAAAGTCGTCATTCCCGTGAAAACGGGAATCCAGAGAATTTTAACTACTTGAAAATACTGGATTCCGGCTGGAGTTTACCCCGCACCTAATACGGGGCCGGAATGACGATCATTAGGTTTTTCGACTTTTTACGAGAACATCAAGAAGAAATGAAAAAAATTATTTTTCCTCTCCTGTTAGGAATCTTTTTCCTGATCGTTCAGACGACCTGGCTCACTTTTCCTCCCATCTGGAGGATCCGACCGGACATCGTCCTGATCCTGACCCTCTATGTGGGCCTTTCCTCTCCCCCCTTCTCCGGAGGGATTTTAGTCTTTTTATTAGGGTATTTGATGGACCTCTTCTCGGGAAATGGCTTCGGCCTCTATGCCTTTTCGAGGCCCTTTCTTTTTTACTGCGCACAGCTTTTCAAGGACCGCATCTATCTTGAAAGCTTTCCCTCCCGATCTCTTTTCGTCTTCCTCTTTGCCCTGGCGGAAGGATTCATCCTCCTGATCCTTCTCAAGGCTCTCAATCCGGAACACCTTCCAAATCTCTATCCTCTCTTCTTCACCGTTTTTCTTCCTCAGTCTTTCAGCACAGCCCTCCTTTTCTCGGTTCTCTTCTCCCTTTTGAAGAAGGGATCCTCTCTGTTATATGCTCAGCCCGGGACAGGAATCGGAGGCAAGTTATAAGTCATGATGGATCTCAATATCCAGAGGATGGAAGATTTCAAAGAGAGGTTCCGATACCTTAAGTTCTTTGTAGCGGGGGCTTTTCTTCTGATCTTTGTCTATCTCTGGTACCTCCAGGTGATCAAGGGAAGCGACCTTCGGCAGTTATCGGAAAATAATCGAATCCGGATTCGCGAAATGGTTGCCGACCGTGGAATGTTGCTGGACCGAAAGGGGCAGATCCTTGCCCATAATCGGCCCTCCTTTGAGGTCTTTCTTGTGCCGGAAGATATCAGATCGAATCCGGAAGTGCTGGAGAAGATCGGCGAGATACTCAATCTCCCTCAGGAAGAGATCGGCGAGAAGGTAAAGGGTCTGAAACAGCAGCCCGCCTTTAGACCGGTCAAGCTTAAATCGGACATCGACTGGGACAAACTTGCACTGCTCGAGTCGAACCGGATTCATCTACCGGGGATTCTCGTAGAGGTGAGGCCGAGGAGGGCCTATCATTATGGTTCTCTCGCCTCCCATCTCATCGGTTACATCGGAGAGGTGGACGAAAATGAACTGAGGCAGGCGAAGGAGAGGACTTACCGCATGGGGTCCATGATCGGAAAGTATGGAGTGGAGTACGAATGGGAAGCTCATCTCAAAGGAACAGACGGCGGCCGTCAGATCGAAGTGGATGCACTGGGAAGGGAGATCAAGCCCCTCCGGAGTGTGGAGCCCTTTCCCGGGAATAATGTCGTTCTGACAATCGATTTCGATCTCCAGAAGGTGGCTGAAGAGGCCTATCAGGATAAGAACGGAGCCCTCATTGCGATGGATACTAAAACAGGACGCATCCTCGCCATGGTGAGCAAGCCCTCCTTCGACCCCTCCATCTTTGCGAGAGGCATCAGTGCCGAAGAATGGGGGGCGTTGATGGATCATCCTTTCCATCCCCTTCAGAACAAGGGCCTTCAGGGGCAGTATCCTCCAGGGTCGGTATTCAAAATCGTCACGGCGATCGCAGGTCTGGAAACGGGAGCCATCACCCCCCAAACACAGATCACCTGCACAGGTCTCTTCCCCTACGGAAACCGTGATTTCCGGTGCTGGAGAGAGAAAGGACATGGAACCCTCAACCTCCACCAGGCCCTTGTCGAATCCTGTGATGTTTACTTCTATCAGGTTGGATTGAAAGTTGGAGTGGATGCCATTGCCCATTATGCCGGAGAACTCGGTCTGGGTAGAAAGACGGGGATAGGGCTTCCCCATGAAAAGGCAGGGATTGTTCCCTCCACCTCCTGGAAGAAGAAACGGCTTGGGGTTCCGTGGTATAGCGGAGAGACCCTCTCTGTTGCCGTGGGTCAGGGATACATGAATGCCACCCCCCTTCAACTCCTGACGCTCATCTCTGCTGTCGCCAATGGAGGCAGTCTCTATCTGCCACAGGTCGTGGAGAGGGTGGAAAATATTTATGGGGAAAAATTGAAAGAGTATCCCCCTGAGGAGACAGGCAGGGCGGACATCTCAGAGAAGACGCTCCGCGTGATCCAGGAGGCCCTAATGGGAGCGGTCAATGAGCCGCGTGGAACAGGATATGCCAGCGCATTAAAACAGGTGAAAGTGGCGGGAAAAACGGGAACCTCGCAGGTCGTTCGAATGGCCGCCGATTTTAAGAAAGGGGATATGAACCGGATGCCAATCAAATTTCGAGATCATGCATGGTTTGCCGCCTATGCTCCTTTTGAAGATCCCCGGATCGCGGTTGTCGTCCTTGTTGAACATGGGGGGTATGGGGGGGCGGCCGCCGCTCCCATCGCCAGAAAGGTGATCGAAAAATATTTCAATCTCGAAGCCTCTGCGCCGGCAAAGGCGAAGGTGGCAGGAACGGATTCTGTCCATGATTGATCGACGCCTCTTCATCCATTTTGACTGGGGTTTGCTTGGGATGGTCCTCCTCATCGCTTCGATCGGGATTCTCAATCTTTACAGCGTCACTTCAAACGGAGAGACGACCGGCACGCCCCTCTATCTGAAACAGATGATCTGGCTGGCCATCGGTTTGACAGCCATGTTGGTCATTGCCTTTGTGGAGTACCGGTACTATACGGATTTTGCCTATACCATCTATGCCACTGCGGTCGTGCTGTTGATCATCGTTTTAGGTTACGGAATCATCACCTCGGGCGCTCAGCGGTGGATCAGAGTGGGCACGATCCAGTTTCAGCCTTCCGAATTTGTTAAGATTTCACTCATCCTGGCCCTGGCGAAGTTTTTTCAAAGATACCCCGGCCGGGAAGGCTATTCGCTGAAACATCTTGCTTTTCCTTTTTTCCTCCTCTTTTTGCCGATGATTCTCATCCTTAAACAGCCCGACTTGGGAACTGCCATCATCCTTTTCCTGGTCTTCTTCTCGATTCTGATCTTTGTTAAAGTTCGCTGGTCCTCCCTCATCACCCTCGGGGTGATCGGGGTTTCCATCCTTCCCCTTGCATGGAGATTCCTGAAGGATTATCAGAAGCGGCGGATCTTCACCTTCTTCAATCCGGACCTCGACCCCCTGGGCGCCGGCTATCACCTCATCCAATCCAAGATAGCCGTGGGATCGGGTGGGATCCTCGGGAAAGGTTTTATGAAGGGAACGCAATGCAAACTGGGATTTCTGCCTGAACAACACACCGATTTCATTTTCTCCGCTCTGGGAGAAGAATGGGGCCTGGTCGGATGCTTCATTGTGATCGGTCTCTATTTTTTATTGATTTTGTGGGGGCTTCGCATCGCCATAGGGTCGAAAGACCGGTTCGGCGCCATCGTTTCTTTTGGCGTGGTGGCGATGCTCTTCTGGCATACCTTCATCAATATCGGAATGGTATTGGGATTGATGCCTGTGGTGGGAATTCCTCTTCCCCTGCTTAGCTACGGAGGGTCTTTCCTCCTCTCTACGCTGATCGGAATCGGCCTCCTCCTCAATGTGAGCATGAGGAGGTATCTCTTTTGAATGCGGAATGCAGATTGCGAATTGCGGAATGAAATCTAAAAGCCCAATTCTTCATTCCGCAATCAGAAGGGCACATCATCATCGGGTCCTGGAACACCGGGATCGATATCAAATTCCTTTTCCGACGCAGAGGCTTCAGCAGGGGCGCCCATTGTCCCCAACATTTGCATCTGGTTGGCGATGATCTCCGTGGTATATCTCCGGTTTCCGTCCTTGTCGTCCCAGGTGCGTGTTCGAAGCCGGCCCTCGATATAGACCTGTTTCCCCTTGTTGAGATACTGTCCGCAAATCTCTGCCAATCTGCCGAAGGCCACGATCCGGTGCCATTCCGTGAGTGATATCTTTTCTCCGGATCGGTTGACCCGGTTTTCGGTCGTTGCAATCCGGAAATTGGCGACCTGGGTGCCGCTTCCGAGGAATTTGACCTCCGGGTCTGCTCCCAAATTACCGACGAGAATCACCTTATTCACCCCCGCCATAGCCCCCTCCTCTCTTGAATGAACCTTATGGAATTCATACCTTGTTATGGACCTAATTTAGTTCAACTTTGGCGTGAACCTTACATGGTTCACACCTTACCATTTCTCAAATCCGTTTTCAAGGAAATTCCTCTCATAAATTAGACGAATTACACGAATGATAACGAATGTTACGAATAAACCCTATTCGTGCCTGCACGCTGAAGCGCTTCGGTGCGCAAGCGTGTTATTCGCTGTCATTCGTGCGATTCGTTTCTATTTTCTATCCCATATTGACGTCGTCTCATTAATATTTTAGCCTTCAATTATGAATCTGCTTAAAACGCCGGCAAGGAGAATGAGCCTGTTGTTTCTAATTGTTCTGGTGACCGCTTTCCCAGACATCGAACCGATAGAGGCTCAAACTTCTTCCCCTTCTCTCCAGAAGACCACTGCCTGCGAGTCTTTTGGCGTTCGGAGATTTGAGACCAGAAAGGAGGCGCCTTCCTTTTCTCTCAAAGATTTGAATGGAAAGCAGATTTCCCTGAATGAATATAAATGGAAACCCCTCCTCCTTTTTTTCTGGGGTTCCTGGTGCCTGGCCTGCAAAGAGGATATCGCTCTTCTGGAAAAATTTTTTGAGAGAAACAGAGGTCATCTTGAGATCCTGACCATTGCAATTGACGGGGAGAAAGAGAAGAGGGTGAAGAATGTTGTTAAGGATCAACAGATCACCCTTCCTGTCCTTTTAGATAAGAAAGAGATGGTCGCACGAACCTATGGGGTCAGAATGATTCCCACCGCTTTCCTGATCAACAGGGAGGGCATGCTGGAAGGAATGATTGTTGGTCAGAGGGACTGGTGCTCGCAGGAGGCCCATTCTGCCGTCAAAGAGCTTTTAGGCCTTCGTTGACAAACCTCTCCTTTTTCGTATAATATTTTTGTGCCAATTCAACTAAGATGAGGATCTTTTTTGAAATACCTCTCTAAAACAGAAACCACATCCATTCCTCAACGGTTGCCCTTCATCACCCTCAAGGATACGATCATCTTTCCTTGTGTGGGGGTTCCTCTCTTTCTTCAGTCAGAGGACGCCTTAACTGTTCTGAATAAATCAGTGATGGAGAACAGTCTCATGGGATGCGCCTATCAGCGTGCTTCTCTTCCTAAAGATCCTCAACCCAAAGAGATCCTCTCCGTCGGAACGGTCTGCCGGATCCTTCAACTGGTGAGATTGCCCAACAGAGGGATGAAGGTCTTTGTTGAAGGCATTTCGCGGGTCTTTATCCGGAACATCGTTCAGGAGACACCCTATTTCAGGGCTGACGTGATGGAGGTGGTCGAGCCCGAGGAAAAGAGCCTCCTTTCCGGGACCCTTGTCCAGAGCATCGGAACACTGTTTAAAATCTCCCTCTCTGCGGGAAGGCCGCTGCCCGATGAAGCGTTAAAAACGCTCGATCAGATTGAACATCCGGGCCAATGCTCGCTCGCTGGAGGTCCCGGAAAATTTCTATCAGGAATGGGATATCCACATCCACATCCCGGCGGGAGCAACCCCGAAAGACGGGCCTTCGGCAGGAATTGCCATTGCCACGGCTGTCCTCTCTCTTTTGAGAGGGAGGCCGGTTCCCCACGATGTTGCCATGACCGGAGAGCTGACATTGAGCGGCAGGGTGTTGCCGGTGGGAGGGATAAAAGAGAAGATCCTGGCCGGCCGGAGAGCCGGAGTGAAGACCATTATCCTTCCTAAAAAGAATGAGGAGAATCTGGAGGATATCCCCGAATATGTCAAAAAGGAGATGAACTTCATCCTGGTCGAGCATATCCAGGAGGTTCTCGATTTTGCCTTACTCATAGATGATGGTCTCGTAAAAAGTCGTCTCACCGGTGAAAACCGGTGTCCAGGGTTTTGATAATTACATGAAATTACTGGATTCGGGCTTTCGCCGGAATGACGACTTTTAACTTTTTTCGACTTTTTATGATTTCATCATAGATATAAAAAGTTCGGAGTGATGAGTTCGCCCCGGTAGAGTCGGGGTAGGGAATTAGGAGAAAAAAGCATTCGGAATTTAAAACTCCGAACTGTCAACTGCGAACTCAAAACTTTGCCTAATGCAAAACTTCAAGTCCGGTTTTATCTCCATCTTAGGAAGACCCAATGTTGGGAAATCGACCCTTTTTAACCGGATCATCGGAGAGAAGATCGCCATCGTCACCGAGAGGCCGCAGACCACGAGGAATCGAATCCTCGGCATCAAAAATGTCGAAGGAGGCCAGCTCATCTTTCTCGACACCCCCGGCATCCATGAAGGCCGGTCCGAATTGAACAAGCGAATGGTTCAGACCGCCATTGCTTCAAGTTGGGATGCGGATATCCTCCTCTTCATGATTGAAGCTTCATCCCCTCTTGTGGAAGAGGACCGGAGGATGGTCAACTCCCTCAAGGGAAGCAGGGGGCTTCCCTTTCTGGTGATCAATAAGATCGATTTGGTTCGGAAAGAGAGACTCCTCCCATTGATGGATCAGTATCAGAAGCTCCATCCCTTCGAGAAGATCATTCCCGTTTCAGCGGTCACTGGAGAAGGAATGGGCATCCTGCTGGAGGAGGTTCTGAAGTCCCTTCCCGAATCCCCGCCTTACTATCCGGAAGAGGTCTTTACGGACCAGACGGAGAGGTCTATCGTTTCAGAGATGATCCGGGAGAAAGTGATCTATCAAACCTATCAGGAGGTCCCTCATTCATCCGCCGTGACCATCGAATCGTTTAAAGAACATCCAGACAAGAACCTGGTGGTCATCCAGGGGACGATCCATGTCGAAAAGGACTCTCAAAAGAAGATCCTAATCGGCAAAGGCGGTCAGAGACTGAAGAAGATCGGGGAGGGGGCACGAAAGGAGATCGAGGCCTTCCTTGGAAAGAGAGTTTTTCTGGAGTTGTGGGTGAAGGTGGAAAAGGATTGGTCCCGGGACCCTCGCGCCCTCGATGAGCTGGGTTATTCGCCCTTCCGGAGGTGATCGTTCGGTGAAGGAAAAAGAGACCCTTGGAGAATTCCTCAAAAGAGAGCGGGAACTGAAGAACATCTCCCTGAGAGAGCTGTCAAAGAATACGAAAGTGAGAGAACAGCTTCTCAAGGCGATTGAGGAGGACCGGCATGAGCTTCTTCCCTCTTCCATTTATATCAGAGGATTTCTTTCGGCTTATGCCAAATATGTCGGGATCGATCCCCATGATGTCCTTCTCCGTTATGAGCGTTCTTTAAAAGGAGATCCGGTTATCCCTTCGGAAGTCAAATCCGAAAGGAAGGCTGAAAAGAAGGCCGAAAAGAAGGCCGAAAAGAAGGCTGAAAGAAAGGCTGAAAGGAAGGCTGAAAGAAAGGCTGAAAGAAAGGCTGAAAGAAAGGCCATATGGAACCAGAAGCAGATATGGATTGTTTCAGGAGTCATCGCCATCAGCCTACTCATTTCTTATTTTCTGCACCCTTATTTGTCCGGTCCCCCTGTGAATCCCCCTCCGAGCAAACCGGAAGCCCGCGAAACCCTTCCCGTCATCCCAACCACTCAAATTCCGGAGGTCTCCCCCTCTGTTGAAGAGAAACCTTTCTCTCTCGAGCTAAAGGCTATTGAGGAGACGTGGGTGAAGATTCAAATTAATGGCCAGTCACAGACGGAGGCCCTCTTCAAACCCGGAGAAGGGAGTTCTTATCAGGCAACCAACCGAATCGAACTCCTGATTGGAAATGCAGGCGGTCTTGACATGGTCTTCAATGGAAGGATGATGGAGAGATTTGGCAAGTCAGGCGAAGTGGTGATATTGGTCTTCACTCCTCAGGGAGTGGAGAGGAAGAAACCATAAGAGGAAAAGGCCGATGATGATAAGGAAGCCAGGAATGCAGACAGCCAGGGGAAAAATTCCCTGCCCCAGGTCCTTTGGCCCTGGTTTCTTCATGGCTTCACGGTTTCCTTATTAGGAGATCAAGGGAGGGAAGGAAGCAGATGCCGCAGTATGACGACAAAGATGAGAGGGAAAAGATTTCCTGGAGGGAGATTGACCGGAGAAGGGACCGAAGCCCCCATGCCCCAAAAGAACCTCCCGGAGAACAGAAGAGGTCTCGTCGGTCGGAATGGGTGATGAAGAAGTATCGAAAGGAGGCGGATAAACTCTTCATGGGAAAGAAAGGGACGAAGAAGCACAAGAAGGCTCAGGGAGACATCGATCGTTTTCATGGCACAGGGCAGTTTAACGAAGCGGTCAAGAACTATTTGGATCAGTATGGCTTGCCCGATGATTGGCGCACACTCTCTCTTCTATTGGATTACTCCGATCCGGAGAAGGTTTTAGAGGCCATCCATGCAATGAAGCCTCTTTATGAGGGGAGGTCCCCGATGGAGAAGCAGGGCTTTAAGGCCAGGCTCGATATCCTGGCGATGACCGCCAGTCATAGCGACCTTCGGGATGCGGCCGAAGAGATGCTGAAGACATTATAATTTTGCTCTGTTTGTGTCCAGGCGCTTCAAACCTTAGGACTCTTTCTTCGGGGAAATGTCAGAGTGGTTTTTAAAGGAAGGGGGTGGCGCCTCTTCTGGCACAATCGTTCAAGTCTCTTCTACTCTCCATACTTTCCAAATCGTCCGCCTCTTTTCATATCCTTACAATTTATAATACATCGTCATGAGTCGTGAGGATTCCTTCTCCACCCAGTCCGATAATGGAGATCTCCTCTCCAGTCTTTCCCAGCGGTCTTTTGGAGAGTATGTTCTTCTCAACCCTCTTCCGGATCTCTCCTTAACCTTTGGAATTTCAATTAACACGAATCCAGATAGGAATCAATCTGGAATGTTCTTCGTCAAAGCGTGGACTGTTCGGCAAGACGGCGGCTTGTTTCATTCGAGGAGGTGGTCTGAGAGGAGGAGAAATGGTGGAGCTGAACGGGATCGAACCGTCGGCCTCTTGAATGCCATTCAAGCGCTCTCCCAGCTGAGCTACAGCCCCACCTGATTTTTTAATAGATTAGCATATCAAAAGAAAAGTTGTCAAATTTCTAATGGTATTAAAGAAATCTCCCTCTCCCTTGATGGGAGAGGGAAGGGGTGAGGGGGAAGAAGAATTTCTTTAAGAATTGACATCGGAAATAGTATTTTTTATATTGATGTCTGTGCCGGAGTGGTGAAACTGGTAGACGCACGGGACTCAAAATCCCGCGGGGCTCAAACCCCGTGTCGGTTCGATTCCGACCTCCGGCACCATATTTAGGCTCATACCATTACTTTCCAGGCTGTTTCTTACCTCCCTCAACAATTCCCTGTTTCAGTTTAATCAATTGAGCCAAGATTTCATCAAATCTTACATCGGGAATGCCAGCTTCTCTAACCATATCTCTAACTAACTTGAATTGACCCATCTCTTCAGTTTCATCATCTAAGATTCCTTTAACAATCTGGACTGTTCTTAGGTTTGATATTTTTGCCATGTCACGGCCTAGCAATCGGGTACCCGCTAGTTTTGTATCAAAATTCTCTTCCTGAAGCAGGGATAAGTCCTCCTCATACAGTCGCTCGGTGTTCCCAGCTTCCTCATACTTATTCATAATGAACAGTAAATCCTCGGCATCCCTTTTCCGGTTTGGAAATCTCTCATTCCAAGAAATAAGCTTCATGATTGCCAATCCAGGCAGAGAGGCCAATTTGATATCGAGTTCAGGATCTGAACTTAATCGGAAGGTTATTGAATATTCATATGCCTCTTCAAATCCAACCATGCTCATAATGATCTCATGCTCGGGAGGCCAACTGATTTTCTTATCTCTGTCGGTGATAGGACCAAAGGGGAGAATATCGATGAGAATAGTTCCACAACGTAATCTCTGCTTGTCCGAAGTTGGGGAAAACTGACCTGTTGCAATGAGTGATTCTTTCAATTTCTCGAACTGTTTCCAGTTGGCAACTTCCACTCCTAAATCAACGTCCCCGGTTTTTCTTCGAGGGTCAATACCGTAACCGTGTTTGAGAATGAGATCTCTTGAGAAAGCTCCAACGATAAAGAAGGGAATGCCAAGAGAGTCCGCTATCCCCTTCAAGAGATAAAGCGCGTCCACTATGGGTTTTTCAATCTTCCCTGATAAGTTGAACAATATGCTGGTCATGAATCATTTTCGCGGTCTCAATGTTTCTCTCGTTGCCTGTCGCTAAGAGGTCCGCGTAGATAAGAATAGGATGGACGAGATCTTCATACTTCCAGATCTCCGCTGGCTTCCAGAACCTCCTAAGTATTTCAACCTCTCCAGCTTGGTCTCTTTTGAGCCTGTTTTTAATTAACAACTGGTCGAGCTCCTGGGGCGCTGCATAGATCGTTATGATTTGAGGCTGAAGATATTGTGTAAGCTTGGCAGCAGCAACCTCCCCTCCCCACTGCGCTTTTGGAGGATCGAGCTTCTTTTGTCGCCACCATTCCGGGTCGCCTCTGAAGTGTCCTAATGTGAGGTTTGGTCTCAATTGCTCCGGATAAGCCGTGACCCATCGTTGCAGCAACTTTTCCTTCTGGAGTAGCCTGAGGCCCCGTCTCCCCATGTCCAATAGAAATCTTAATTCTTTTAATTCCTTCATGATCCAGTCAACAGTCCCGAGGGCCACGTCCGTTTTAGCGGCAATCTCTCGATATGTTTTATTTTCAAAGCCAGGATTGCATAGGAAGCCATAAATTACTTTAAGCCCTGCAGGCTTGAAGGCTCTTTTTAGGGGAGGGGCTTTGACAATATCAGGCTTGTTCCCTTTTACGAAAACGTATAGAGGCGGCTGATTGATAAACGCATTTCCAGCCGTATCTATGAATTCTGTTCCATTCTGCTTCAGTTCGTCCGCCAAATGCGTATTTACGTATTTGGTAACCAGCAGAAGCGGGTGGTCGACCTCACCTTTGCGCATCATTACCAACAACTTGTCAGTCTTCGTCACATTAGCTTTGACCTCAGCATAATACCTTATTTCTTTGCCCTGCATTACTATTCCCAACAGGTAATCTGCACGAAGCCTGGGATCTCGGAGAGGCTTTACCGTTTTAATCTTTGCCTGCCCAGGTAGATTTTTTCTAAGTGCCCCCAAAGCAAGTTCCAGAAACTCATTTTCTTTTGCTTTTTCCATAGAGGTGGCCTTATTGTTCAATATATATTAGTGTTCACTGATTATGAACATACAATAATAATGAACATATGTCAAGGCATTTTTGAAATCGTCGTATCCTACTCTTGTGTTTCGTCTGTCGCTAATTCAAATAAAGATCGGATTTTGTTAAATATTTTAATGCATTCGCGAAAAATGAACGTTAAAAAGAATCGTCATTTCAGATTCAACGCGCTGTTCAGTTCACTATGTCATCTATGCTTGCTGTTGACTTAGTTGAACGACGCCACCTTTTTTAGATAGGGCAACTGGGGGTAGTGTTGATGCAGCAACTAATGTTATTACAATTTCCTTAGCGGGGTAATTTGAACCCTGAAAATATCACTCTAAACCCTGGAATAGGGCATTTATTTCAAGATTGCCTCATAAGATCAAACTCTTGGCTTGGTCCGACCCCACCCCTACCAAAGTGTTTCCAAAATCAGAAGGGTCTTATAAGTGGTTGTTTCTACAGGAGGTAAAATTTTTCGAAATATTTTCATTTCCCTCTTGACAGGAACATTATAGGATGCCCCCTTCTTCTAAATCCGCATATCTCCGTTTCTACCCATCTTTCTTATTAATGGGCAGGCCAACTTTTATAATGGATGACACCATAGACCCGTTACAAAACGTGAATTAAAAATTAAGTCAAGCACTTTGGTTTTGATTTTAGGTATTAGCCTTCGGCTCTGACCTTTAAGCCCTGCTCTGTGTGGGTCTTTGGACAAGGCCAACATTTTTAGGGATGACGTTTTTCTTGTTTTTCGAAATGTAGGATTGCAAGACCTGACCCCGCCACAGACCACAGAGTCCGAGAGGACATTCCTATCGGTAGGAACTGAAACCCATGGCGGGGGCCATCCCAGCAGCAGTAGACGGTCCGAGAGGACATTCCTATCGGTAGGAACTGAAACCTGTCCGGCGACGAGGCGGTGGTTCTTGTTGGTCCGAGAGGACATTCCTATCGGTAGGAACTGAAACATTGCGCAGGCGTAGTTGTATCGCCAAATTTTAGTCCGAGAGGACATTCCTATCGGTAGGAACTGAAACAGTCGCGGTTTTTGTTCCAGTTTTCCACGATTTTCGTCCGAGAGGACATTCCTATCGGTAGGAACTGAAACAATTCTGAAAGAGCTAACACTCTTGGCGTAGTCCGAGAGGACATTCCTATCGGTAGGAACTGAAACAGAAAATTCCAACCTTACCTTTTTGTCGCATTGTCCGAGAGGACATTCCTATCGGTAGGAACTGAAACTTGGCTAATGTCGCTTTGTACGTTATTTTCTGTCCGAGAGGACATTCCTATCGGTAGGAACTGAAACTGTCTTATGCCTTTTTGGCCTTTTTGGCCTTTTGTCCGAGAGGACATTCCTATCGGTAGGAACTGAAACCCTCCTTGGTCGGCAGAGAGAAGTCGCACATCGTCCGAGAGGACATTCCTATCGGTAGGAACTGAAACCAAAGTATCCACCTTCTGTCCGTAAGTCTATGCCAGTCCGAGAGGACATTCCTATCGGTAGGAACTGAAACCCAATATCAGATTGGTCGGCGATTTTATGTATTTTGTCCGAGAGGACATTCCTATCGGTAGGAACTGAAACTTACAAGATGCTTGAGGTCAGGCTTCCGAACGTCCGAGCACCTATGGGGACGTTGGTTCAAATACAACTTCATCCCATCCCACTGAAACAATCAAGGACTCACTCCCTCTCGCCTTTCAATTTCTCCGGGGTGCTTTCCTGAAGCCATAGCTTACAGATGTTCTTCCATCCGATGTTTCTCCACTTCTTAAACGCTGCCTTAAGCTCATCCAAATCTTTTGCGGCCAAGAGGTCTTTCTGGGCATTCCTTAAATCTTCAATCGGTGCAATCGCTGGCATGGGTTACTCCTAAGTGAAAACGTGATTCGTGAATCGTGACCGTATGCTCAATGCCTTTTAAGAATAGGCTTTTGTTGGAATATCCATGTTATCCACACCCACCGGAATTTGCCCCAATATACCAGAAACAGAAATTTATGACAATCCCTGACTCACAACTTATTCAAACAGCCGGCATAAGATCAACGCAATTGCGGAGGTGAATTCTTGGAGGGCGGAGGCTTTAAGAACCACCTAACCAAAAGTCATCCTCACTTTTTTTATTCGGAGGAGATATTGCCCATCGTTATACGCATGTACGACGAAGGAAGATTTACTGAATGGAAGGACGCATTGGTGGGAGACATGATAAAAGCGAGTTTGGGACGCCAGGGGGGACGTTGGTTCAAATGCAACTTCATCCCATCCCACTGAAACAATCAAGGACTCACTCCCTCTCGCCTTTCAATTTCTCCGGGGTGCTTTCCTGAAGCCATAGCTTACAGATGTTCTTCCATCCGATGTTTCTCCACTTCTTAAACGCTGCCTTAAGCTCATCCAAATCTTTTGCGGCCAAGAGGTCTTTCTGGGCATTCCTTAAATCTTCAATCGGTGCAATCGCTGGCATGGGTTACTCCTAAGTGAAAACGTGATTCGTGTAACACCTATGGGGACGTTGGTTCAAATACAACTTAACCATCACCGAAACAACCCCCAATCCTTCTTCTGGAAAATCCTCAAATCTTCAATCGGTGCAACCGCTGGCATGTCTCAACCTCTCGCATAGAGCAGAGAGCATAGCGTTCCCTTAATCGTAAAACGTGAAACGTAAGGCGTAAGGGGAACAGAACTTCACAAAGCGAGTCATCTTTTCCCGACCTCTTTGACCTTTTCTTCAAGGAAACGCTGGATTTGCTCTTTCTTGGGGAGTTCAAGTTGGTACTTGGAGACGAATAGTTTATTGTCCATCCCCGCGAGGGCGTACTCGGCAAGCACATGGTCTTTCTGGGTACAGAGCAGAAGCCCGACAGGCGGATTATCGCCATCGCTCATCATGTTTTTTCGGTACCACGTCACATAAGTGTTAAGCTGGCCGAGGTATTCGTGTTTGAATTCATCCACCTTTAATTCCACTAAAATGTGACACTTGATAAGCCGATGGTAAAAAACCAGATCAATAAATCCATGGCTCTTTCCGATGAGAATGCGCTTCTGTCGGGCCTCGAAACAAAATCCATGCCCTAGCTCGAGCAGGAAGTCTTGAATTTTGTCGAGCAGAGCATCTTCCAGATTGGACTCGCCCATAACCTCCTTTGATTTGATCCCTAAAAATTCAAAAACATACGGATCCCTGATCATCAGCCTGGCCTGGGACCTATCCGCAGTGGATTGGACTAATTGCGCAAGCTTCTCCTTGTTGTCCGAAAGACCGGACCGTTCGTAGTAGAGGGTTGCGATCTGTCTTTTAAGCTCCCGTACAGACCAGTTGCCCCTAATGCATTCAATTTGGTAGAAGGTGCGTTTGAGGGGATCGTCAAGATCAACGATGGATTCGAGGTGACTGTAAGAAAGACGTTCGAGAATGGTCTTTGGTGCAATCCCCAATGGTGGGGACACTGTACCCACTTTCTGAAGGCTCACAGATTGCAGGGGCAAGAGTTTCCTTAATTGTGCGGACAGTGTCCCCACAATCCCCGGATAAAGCCGATAAAGACGTAAATAGCGATAAAGTTGGCGGCGATTGCAGTTACTGATGTTCAAACGCAAAAGACGTTTTGCCAGTTCGATTAGAAGGTTATCACCATATCTGGCACGATCAGCCCCCCGCAGTTCATATTCGGCGATATAGTACCCAATCATCCAGTTACGAAGTGTCAGGCTGATGTTAACCGCTTTTCCGGCTTGAGCCGCAAGGTTTTCGTGTACCTGCTGAATTGCGGTAACCAATTCACTGAAGTTGAGGGCTTTGTTTTTATCTTTTCTTTCCGTATGCCTTTCTCCTCACTGATGCGATGGCGATCGTGTTCCTTCAAATGTTTTTTTCGTTTACATATATATTACCAAAGAGGATGAGGGTGGTTCAAATGCAACTCCATCCCATCAAACCTTCCTGGGCGGACCTTAACTCTTCAATCAGTGCAATCGCAGGCATAGGTTTTTTCGGAAACATGTTACGGGTTGCGGGTTACGAGTTACGCGTTTGAGAAATGGGGACGGCAATTCAAATGTCTCACCCCGTATCATTGTTGTTCCCAAGGATGCCCCAATTTATCAAAAATGGATCAAAAGATCAAATCCGTAGGTCGTAAGGAATAGTCAAGCTCTCTGTGTAAAGACGCGCCAGGGGGGACGTTGGTTCAAATGCAACTTCATCCCATCCCACTGAAACAATCAAGGACTCACTCCCTCTCGCCTTTCAATTTCTCCGGGGTGCTTTCCTGAAGCCATAGCTTACAGATGTTCTT
>Ga0194127_10002217_pt1 | contig 26985 bp, 25 predicted proteins | sample TA2KigC100mmetaG_FD_148624 | JGI IMG/M metagenome (GOLD analysis project Ga0194127, IMG submission 148624) | Freshwater microbial communities from Lake Tanganyika, Tanzania - TA2015036 Kigoma Deep Cast 100m | ecosystem: Environmental > Aquatic > Freshwater > Lake | place: Tanzania: Lake...
GTTGGCCGAGGACCTGGGACGCGAATTTCGCCCCTTCCCAAGGTAGCATGCGGCATGCCGGCACTTGCACGACTCGTCCGCCCGCGGGTCCTCGCGTTCGCGCTCATCCTCCTCGCCGCGAGCGCCGCCGCGGCGGACGTGCGCTTCACGGTCTCCGCGGACAGCCGCGAGCGGCGCGACCGCTTCCGGCACCTGCCTGGCGAGGTCGCCGCACGCGCGGGCGGCTGGCTGGCCCCAAGGCCCCCCGTCAGAACGCGTCCGGCCCGACGTCCAGAAGCCAGTCGTCCGTGAATTCCAGCGGGTAGACGAACCCGTCGGGCGCGTGCGTTCGCGCGGCGGCCTCGACCCCGGCGGCGTCCAGCGCCGGGCCGTTCGCGACCCACCACGCCTCGCGCCCGGCGTTCGCGGTCGCGGTGTCGCGCAGCAGGTCGAACAGCCCGGCGGGGTCGTCGCCGACCTCGTCCTCGAGCCGGCCGCCCACCAGGTTCCGCACGATCCGGCGGCGCGCTTCGCGGACCCAGTCGCGGTCGAGCACGGACACGTTCAGCTCGCCCTCGTACAGGAGCCCGCGGTTGTTCTTGTTGCACGACCCGACGGACAGGTACTCGTCGTTCACGATCAGGATCTTGGAGTGGGTGTCGATGTCGGCGAAGTAGAAGGCGGCCGACTCGTCGCCCTCGGCGGGCGGCTCGGGCCGCGGCACGGCCTCGAAGCTCTTGAGTTGGAGCAGCAGGTAGCGGTCCGGCGCGGCCTCGCGCAGGCGGCGGTCGGTCAGGACGGAGTGCTTCTTCCCGCCGTCCGTGGACGAGATCGGCTTGGTGACCACGACCAGCCGCATGCCGGGCTCGCGCCGGATCGCCTGCTCCATCACGTCGATCAGGACGGGCATCCGGAAGTACTGATCCTCTATGTATACGAGCCCGGTCGCGTTCGACAGCGCCTTCCGCCACGTCTCCAGGATCGACTGCTCCGCCGCGGGCGGCGGCATCGTCGCGACCACCTGGCAGAGCACGCCGCGCTCCGCGGCCGCGGCCGGGCCGCACGCGAACGGCGACGCGTGCTCCCAGTACATCGCGTGCGCGGCGATCCCCTGGTCCCATCGGACCCTGAGCACGTCGTCCACGTCGCGCGCGGCCGGGCCCGCCACGCGGATTCCGTAGTCCTTGCGCGGCCCGAGGTCCGGGAGCTGGAGCCGGCGCGCGACCCGGTCGCGCTCGTCCGACGACGTGCGGAACTTCATGCGGCGCGAGTCGAACACCGCGTGCGCGCTGGTGTCCCAGTCCGTGCTTTTCACGTTCATGCCCGACACGAACGCCACCCGGCCGTCGATGACGAACCCCTTCTGGTGCCACGACGCCGCGTCGAGCGAGTCCAGCACCGCCGACACGACCGGCGCGGGGGGGAACGCCTCGCCCGCGGCCTCGCCCGACGCGGCGACGCGCGCGCGGAAGTCCGGGCCCGGCGCGGTTCCCGCGTACGGCTCCGCGACCGGCACCGGGGTCTCGTTGCCCTGGAGCAGGACCTCGAAGCCGTCGCCGTCCGCGGTCGCGCGGGCCCGCAGGTCCGCGTCGGTGTTCAGGTACGCCATCCCGGCCGCGGTCTCCGGCAGGAAGCGGTTGACCAGCACGCGCTTGACCGCGGTCAGGCCGTCGAGGATCGCGATCATCGTGTTCGGCCGGCGCTCCTCCGGGGTCATCCACTCGTGCCCCTCCGGCCGCACCAGCTCGAAGTCGGACTGCCACCACCACGTGGTGCCGCGTACGTCGCCCTCCGCCGCCGCGAGGTCGTACTGGACCGCGCCCCAGAACTCCTCGCCGTCCATCAGCAATTCGGCCGCGTTGCCCGCGGTGGGCGCACGCCCGGACGCAGCGAACCACGGCGAGTCGAGGCCGATCCAGAGCGTCAGGCGCGTGCAGTCCGCGGACACGGACACCGCGGTCCGCGCGCCGCCCTCCAGCTCCTCCGCCACGCTCGCGAGCGGCCCGCCCGCGTCCGGCGCGAAGCGGACGCGCGCCGGCACCAGCCCGTCCGACGCGGCCGAGACCTCGACCGGCCCCACCGGGAACGGCACCTGCGGGTCCGCGTCCGCGGTCGCGGCGCCGTCCACGGTCGCCGTCCAGGCACCGACTGGCCTCGCCCACACGTCCCGCACCGCGACCCGCAGCACGGCCGGCGTGCCGCAGTCCGGGGGCGGGGCCTCGGCGGCCGGGTCCGTGCCAGGGTCCGTCGCGTCCTGCCCCCCCGCGACGCCGGCCGAGGTCCCGGAGCACGCCGCACACGGCAGCGCGACGAGCACGACGAGGACGTGCAGCGCCTTCATTTCGCTTCCACCAGGTCGCCGGACAGGACGAGCGTGCCGCCCGCCCCGGGCAGCGTCCCGACCGCGACGTTCGCGACCGTGAAGCCCCCGAACGACGGCATCGGGATCGTGCCGAGCATGCCGTTCAGCAGCGGGCCGAGCGAGTCCAGCAGGCCCGCGGTCCCCCCTTCGAGGTACGACTCGGCCTCGTGCAGGGACCCGTCCGGGTCGAGCAGGTCCAGCGCGACGTCCAGCGCGTGAAACGTCAGGCGGACGCCCCCGACGCCGGCGGGCCGCACCTCGCCGTCCACGCGCACGGTGACCGCCAGCCCGACCAGCGGAGTGCCGTCCTCCGTCGCCACGTCGATCCGCAGCTCGCCGAGCCCGATCCGCACGCCGCCCGACACGGGGAGGTCCACGTCCGCGACCGGCGGCAGCCGGGCGTCGATCGCGATCGAGATCGGCGTCTCCGGGTCGGGCCGGCCCGGCAGCAGGTCGAGCACGCCGCCGAGGAAGCCCGCGACCAGGCCGACCTCGACCTTGTACCGGTCCAGGAACGGCTGGTCGACCACGAACCGGACCAGCCCGGACCGCCACATCTCGTGGAAGACGCCGTTCAAGAGGTCGTCGCGGATCGCGAGCCGGACGCCTTCCGGCTCCGGCGGCTCCGGGTCCCCGGCCGTGCGGAGCGCGCCGGGCGTCTCGACGGTCGGGTCCGGGTCGAGACCCTCGACCGCGACGTCGAGCGCGACCTGGACGCCGGCGGGCCGGACGTCGACCTCCGACGGCCGGAAGCGGACCGCGAAGGACCGGTCGAGCAGCGAGAGCGGAACCGGGTCGCGCAGGTGGCCGAGCGCGGAAGAGACCGCGCCGGGCACGTAGCCGAGAACCCACGCCTCGATCTGGCCCGCGACCGCCGCGACGATCCGGTCGCGAAGTCCCGGGAACGCCTCCAGCACGTCGCCGACGCCGCTCACCTCGAGCATCATCGGTCCGAGATCGACCGCAAGGTCCGAGAGCACCGCGACCACGTCGCCCGCGTCGTCGACGTCCAGCACCAGTTCGCCGCGGACCTCGACGCGCTCGGACAGCACGCCGATGTCGTACGTCTCGCCGCCGGTCAGCTCGAGCCGGACCCATGCCTCGAATCCGGACACCGTCACGTTCGCGAACACCCTGTCCCAGGCCGGGACCAGCGAGACCACCGTGCCCGGCAGCCGGTCCACCTTGCCCCCCACCACCCGCAGCGAGGACGTCTCGTACAGCGTGCCCATGGTCGCGAACGCCGCGGTCAGGTCCGCGGCATCGAACGTCGCGGACGCGAGGCGCCCGACCGCGGCCAGGGCCGCCCTGCCGAGCCACACGTCCGCGGCGTGCGGGACCGCCTCGCCGGGCGGCGCGTACGCCCCGCAGAGCACGGCCCGGTGTTCGCGCCCGACGCGGCCGGCCTCGTCGCGCGCCGAAGCCTCGAGCAGCGTGAGCCCGGGGAGCGGGTCGTAGGTCGTCTCGGCCTCGCCGGTCGCGGGCTCCAGGTGCTTCCCGTTCAGCGAGACGCGGGCGACGGGGAGGTCCGCCGACACCCGCAGGCGCGCCATCGCCGGGGAGTCGCAGCCCTGAAGGAAGGTCGGCACGATCGGCTCCAGGATGGCGACGGAGGGCGGCAGCCCGGGCGGGGGCGCCTCGCCGGGAGCGTCCGGCCGGACCTCCGGCGCCGCCTCGGCGGCGGGATCGAGGCCCGGGTCGGGGCCCCCTTCGACGTCGGCGCCGACCGTCGCTGCGGCGTCGCCGCACGCGACCGCCGCAAAGACCAGGAGGGACGGGGTGATGCAGGGCCGCCTCATGGGAGTGGAGGATACCACGCTTGCGGGAGTCGCCGCGCCGAGTCCCGGGGGCTACTGCTTCTTCAGCACGATCACGAACTCGGTCACCTTCCCGTCGCTGCTCGTGTCCCTGACCTTCACGTGCGCAGTGCTGCCCTTCACGCAATACTCGGTGGGCGTCCCGTCGCCGATCACGATCGTGTTCCCCTGGATCGAGTAGGTCTTCTCCTCGTCCTCGGGCTCGCCGGTGCTCTGCGTCGACTTGCACGTGCAGCGCCCGCCGCTCTCGGTGCACGTCGCCTTCATGCTTTCGCCCGCGGTCGCGCAGGTCATCTTCATGTTCGTGAGGCAGGACGTCGGGATGTCGAGGGTCGCGACCACGTCCTGGGCCTCGAAGTGCATCTTCACCTTGTCGCTGGTGAACGTGAACGACCCGGCCCAGTCGAACTCGTAGACGAGGGTCGCCTGCGGACACGTGTCCTTGAAGGGATTCTCGCCGAGGATCGTGTCGGTCAGGCAGACGTCCTCGAGCGCCCACGTGCCGACGACGCTGCCGCCGCAGGCCGTGAAGCTCTTCACGGTGTCGGCGCAGTTGCCGGTCAGGACGGCCTTGTCGTCCACGAAGATGATCGTGAACCTGGTGAAGTGATCGATGCTGCCCGTGACCTTGCCGTCCTTCAGCGCGGATCCGGCGACCTCGGTCCAGGTCGAGCCGTTCTGCCACGCGAGCACCGCCTTCTGCTCGGAGCCGACGGTCCCGTCGAAGGCGATCTCGATCGTGACCGGCTTCAGGAACGGCATGCTCGGGCCGAAGTCGTAGATGCTCGCCTTGGCGTCGCCCGTTGCCGCGGAGACCGCGACCGTGAGCTTGGCGTCCGCGGGGAGCGCGCCAGGCGGGACCGTGACCGACGCCTTGCCGGACGCCGTGGTCAGCGTCCCGCCGTCGGCCGCCTTGATCTCCTTCTCGACCGCGGCCTTCCCCTCGTCCGGGTCGGGCGTGCCGGTCGTGCCGCCGCCGGCGGTGTCCGAGCCGCTGCACGCGAACGCCACGACCAGGGCCAGGATCGCGAACGGGATCACGAGATGCCGGGACCTGTTTCCCTCCGAGGCAAGCCTGTCAAACCCTCTACCCCCCGACGTCGGTGGGGAGTGTACCATACCCCCGTCCACTGCGGCGCGCAAACGCCGCGACGGCGAGGAGAGCGATGATCCGGGTCCCTTCGATCGCGATCACGATCCTGGCTTCATGGTGCGCCTCCGCGTGCGGGGCAGGGGAGGGCGGCCCGGGCACGACGCCGCTCCGGGCCGGCGTCGCCACGCGCCCGCTCCCTGCGCCGGTCGGCGTGTCCATGGCCGGCTTCTTCGTCCCCGGCGACGACGAGGGCAGTCCGTTCGCCGCGAACCTGATGCCGTCGCGCGGACGGTTCATGGAACTCGACGTGCGCGCTCTCGCCGTGGAGGGCGACGGGGGCCGGCTGGTGCTGGTCCGGGCCGACGCGATCGGGATGTTCTCGCAGATGCGCGAGGAGGTCCTGGATCGGCTTCGCGCGCGGACCGGGCTCGACCTGTCGGACGCGCTGGTGATCGGGGGGACCCACACGCACTCCGGTCCCGCGTGCATGTACGACGGCGCCCTCGGCTGGCTGACCGACGAGTTCCTGCCCGAACTGTACGACCGGGTCGTGGACGCGATCGCGGAGACGGTCCGGGACGCGCTGGCCGACCTCGAGCCCGCCCGCTTCGGCTGGGCGATCGCGCAGGACGCGACGCTTGCCGAGGACCGCCGCTGCCAGAACCCCCCCCTGTCCTCGCCGGACCTGGGCGTGCTCCGCTTCGACCGCGCGGACGGAGCGGTGAAGGCGCTGGTCCTGAACCACGCGATCCACGGGACCGTGCTGCACCCGGTCGCGCACCTGCTGAGCCCGGACGTGTCGGGGGGGATCGAGCGGAAGGTCGCCGAGGCGTTCGACCACCCGGTGCACGTGATGTTCTTCAACGCCTGGGCCGGCGACGCGAGGCCGCGGAACGACCCGCCGCTCCCGGACTGGGGGCTGCCCGGGTACGACCCGCAGGCTGCGATTGACGGCATCGAGCGCATCGGGGCGCGCGCGGCGTCGACGGTCTCCGCGGTTGCGGCCGCGATCGCGACGGCGGACCGGGCGGCCGTCGGCGCGCTGACCCTGTGGGCGCCGCTCGGGCGCGACGTGATGGGGTACGGTCCCGACGAGTTCCCGTTTCCCGACGGGGCGATGTGCGGCCTCGGGTCCCAGGGCGTCTGCTGGAAGGACGGGGGGACTCCGATCCCGAACCTGGACCACGAGTGCATCCCGATCGAGCCCGAACCCCCGTTCGCGCGGCGCACTCCGCTGACGGTCGGCCGCATCGGCGACGTGGCGTTCGCGACCTTCCCGGGCGAGGCGGTGACCGCGCTCGGGCTCGGGGTGCGCGAGGACGTGCTGGCGGCGACAGGGGCCAAGGCAGCGTTGTTCCTGGGGTATTCCCAGGACTTCCTGTTCTACGCGATGCCCGAGGCGGACTGGTGGCAGGGGGGGTACGAGCCGAGCTTCTCGCCGTGGGGGCCGAGGCAGGGGGACTGGCTTCGCGCGCGGCTCGCCGAGGTCGCGAGGCGCTTCGCGGACCCGGCCGCGCCGCTGTCGTTCGCGCCGGAGGCGCCGTTGCCCGCGCGCAGGCCGTCGTTCGTCCCGCGGGCGCCCGCGCCGTCGATCGACGCGGGCACGACCGTGAAGGCCGTCGAGGCGTCGTCGAAGCCGGACGGAACGGTCGAGTGGTCGGTGGCGGGGGGGGATCCGTGGCTCGGGACGCCGCTCGTGACCCTCGAGCGGGAGGGGCCGGACGGCGGGTTCGCGCCGTGGAAGCGCCGCAACGGGACGACCGCGGGCTCGGACGGTGTCGAGATCGTGCTCTCGCTCCGGCCCGAGCCCGGGTGGCGGGATGCGCCGGACGGCTCGGCGCGAAGGTTCGTGTGGACCGCCCGGGTTCCGCTGGCGCGCGCGGTGCCGTCGTCCGCGCCGGTGGGAGCGGGCCGGTGGCGACTCCGGTTCGCGGGCGACGCGGCGGACGCGGGCGGGGCAGTGCGTCGGCTCGACGCGGTGTCCGGGGTGTTCGAGGTCGTTCTCGATTGAATCGCGGGTGGCGGACGACTACGATCCGCCGCGGAGGTGACCCGATGAGACGGACTCCGGCGGTCCCGGCGATGGCGGTGGCGATGGCGGTGGCGGCGCTCGGGGCGGCGGCCTCGTGCGGCGAGGGCGACGCGGTCCCGCTCGTGGGGACGGACGTGCCCGGTGCCGAGGGCGTGACCGACGGGACCGGGGGACAGCCCGGGGACGTGGAGGAGCCGGACGTGCCGCTCGCGGACGGCCAGGTGTGCCGTCCCGGCGAGGGCCGCTGCATGGGGTCCGTGTTCCTGCAGTGCAACGCCGACGGCTCCGACTGGGTGTCGTTCCCGTGTCCCGCGGGGACCGCGTGCAAGCCCGCCGGGTGCGTGGTGGTGTTCGATCAGGGCTACCAGCCCCCGCCTGGGGAGGTCATCGAGCCCCCCGCGGACGTCCTGCCGGCGGGCGACGTGCAGCCGCCCCCCCAGGACGTGAAGCCGCCCCCCCAGGACGTGAAGCCGCCGCAGGACGTGCAGCCGCCGCAGGACACGACCCCCCCGAAGGACGTGCAGGGACCGATCCCGTGCCAGGGGCCGAACGACTGCCCGCAGAGCCTCCAGTGCTGCCAGGTTGGACCGCCCGGGACGCCGGGCGAATGCCGCTATCAGTGCGACGGCGGCCCGAACACCCCGACCTGCGAGAGCGACGCCGAGTGCATCGGCGGCCAGACGTGCGTGCAGGCGATGGGCTACGGGCTGTGCGTGTCCGAGTGCGGCTCCGACGCCGACTGCGGGACAGACAAGTGCCAGGAGATCGGGGGGTTCGGCTACGTCATCGCCAGGGTCTGCGACTGCGCGCCCGACACCGGCTGCGCCGAGGGCCTGACCTGCTGCGATATCCCGTACGTCGGGGGTACGACCTGCCTGACCGGGTGCGTCAGCTTCTGAACCGGTCCCGCAAGCCCGGCATCAACGCCTCGTCCTCCGCTCCGCCGCCAACCGCGTCAGCGCCTCCTGCATCGCGGACTCGACCCGCGCGGCGCACCCGGCCACGTACGCCTCGTCCGCCGCGGCCTCGGGCCCGGTCCGCGCGAAGCGGATCGGAGGCAGCACCTCCAGCAGGATGCGTGACGGCCAGGGCCAGAACGGCCCCGGGACGAGCATCAGGCCCCAGGGGAGCGCGAGGGAGATCGCCCATGCCTTGATCCGCAGCCGCTCCAGCCGCAGCGCCCTCGCGATCCGCTGCCCGTCGGTCAGGACGAACAGCGTCTCCTGGGCGCCGGCCGCGACGAAGGGCACGATCGGCACGCCGGCCTCGAGCGCGAGGCGGACGTACCCGCGCCGCCCGCCGAACCGGATGCGGCCGCGGTCGCGCCAGGGCCGGAACGCGTCGTACTCGCTGCCCGGGAAGACGAGGACCTTGTGGCCGGCCGCGAACGCCCGGTGGGCCATGACGTGGCCCGCGCGCACCGCGCCGAGGGGCACCACGAGCTGGCGGATCAGGGGGAGCCGGATGGCGTGCTCGTGCGCGAGTCCGAAGGGCATGTCGGCGAGCCCGCGCTCCCGCCAGATCGCGAACCCGAGCAGGAACGATTCCGGGGTCATGATGAGCGCGTTGTGGTTGCCGACGAGCAGGGCCGGGCCGGACGGGATGCGATCGACGCCGCGGACCTCGGCGCGGAAGTACCGCTCGTAGGCCGCGTGGAAGATCCGGTACACCGCGCCGATGAACGCTTCGTCCCGCTGGTCCAGCCGATCGACGTCCGGGAGCAGCAGGCGGCGCCAGCTCATCGGTCCCCGTCCGCGTCCGTGCCCCCCGGGCACCTGCCTTCCTCCGTACCCCCCGGCCGCAGTGCGACGACCGTCGCGCCCCAGCCGCCCTCCCAGGCGGCGGCGGTCCGGAACGCGACGACCGCGGGGTGACGCCGCAGCACGGCTTCGACCGTGCGCCTCTGCACGCCGACGCCCTTGCCGTGGATCACGCGCACCTCCGGGATCCCCGCCGCGAGGCATTCGTCCAGGTACGTCGCGACCACGTCCGCCACGTCGCGCGGCGCGAACGCGTGGAGGTCGAGCGTCCCGTCGATCGGCACCTCGACCGGGTCGCCGGGTCCGGTCGCGCCGTCGCGATCGTCGCGCGCGTCCGGGCGCTCCTCGTGGCCGTCGGTCGTCAAGCCCGTCTCGAACCCGTGCCGGATGGATTATGGCACGTCTGCCGGCGCGGACTGTCCGGGAGCGGCGCGCCTTCAGGCCGCTCTCATTCCCCCCATCCGCACTCGGCCAGACCGATCGCGTGCAGGGTGTCGCGCAGGTCGATCACGGCGCCGGGGACCGCGTTCGACGCCTCGGACTGGCTGCACCACTCGGTCCAGAATCCCCCCCCCGGCCCGGGGCCCGGATCCCACCACACGGACATCGACGTGGCGATCTGGTCGCAGCAGCAGTCGGGGTTGTCGGCCGGCTTGTAGGACTTCGCGACCGACTCCCACTCGACCTTCGCCGCGGCCGCGTAGAGCGCGTGCATCCGGCCGGGACCGAGCGCGGCCTGGCAGTTCTTCGGGTCGCGGAACGGGGCGTACCCGGTCAGGCCGGCCGACGACACGTTCCAATCGTAGCCGCCCTGGCCGGTCTTCCCGCCAGCCGTGTGGACGCCGACTTGCAGGGACGCGGAGGTGCATGCGGACTCGCACTGCGCCTCGGTCGCGAACGCGCCGGGCCCGCCGGGGTGCAGGCAGGAGGACACCTCGGCGCACCCGGCGCCGTCGAAGGCCCACCAGGGGACCTCGGGGATCGCGTCGTCGCACGCGCCGTCCCAGACGCCGCACGGCCCGACGCCGCAGGCCGCCTCGCAGTCCGCCTCGTCGGCGAAGGTGTGCGCGCACGCATCCCCGCACCCGCAGCAGCCCAGGCAGGTCCGCACGCACTTCGAGCCGTCCCAGACCACGAGGCTCGCCGCGTCGCAGGTCTCGGCGATGGTCGCGGGGTCGAGCGCGACGCAGTGGGGGGGAAGAGCAGGATCCGGGGCGGGATCGGGGACAGCGTCGGGGGCAGGGTCGGGAGCAGGATCGAGGACAGGGTCAGGAGCAGGGTCAGGGAGAGGATCGGGCGCGGGATCGGTCCCGGGCTGCGGCTCGGGTACGGGGTCGGGAGCCGGGTCGGGAGCCGGGTCGGGCGCCGGGTCGGGAGCCGGGTCGGGCGCCGGGTCGGACACCCCGTCGGGGGCCGGGTAGGAACGGGAGCCCGGCGGCGACAATCCCCCGCAGGCGGCGAGCGCGAGAACCGGGAGGATCGTGACCAGTCCGCGACGGGTCGCCATGGAATGCCCTCCGCGCAAGGGGTCCGGCCCAGTATACGGAATCGACCTCGCCTTCCGTCGTCGGGATCAGGACGCGCGTGGACGCGCGCACCGTGCACTCCCCCCCCTCCCACGCCACGGCGAACGTGTCCGCGCACGGGTCGTTGCAGGCGATGACGTGCAGGGGCGATGGCCGCGCGCTTCCGCGGGTGCAGGCGTCCGGTCTGTGGAACTGCCGTGGGGTCGACCAGCGGGACTACCTGGCGAGCCCGGTCCGTGTGCGGCAGTGGGTCCGGGGCAGGGGTGGGCGGATGCCGGGCCTCGTCGCCGGGCTGACCGCGCTCCAGCGGCTGACCGAGATCGCGGGCGACCGGCTGCCCACGCTGGCGCTGGCACCACGCGACCTGAGGATCGAGATGCCGACGATCCGCGGCCCGACCTCGGACCGCAGGTGCGACTCGATCCACCGGCCCTCGGGCCCTTCGGCCGGCCGGATCCTCGGGCACCACTCGCCCGAGTTCACCGCGCGGCGCTACGCGCAGGTCTCCGAGCGCCGGCTCGTCGCCGGCGCGGACCTGTGGGGGACCTGCCTGCGGCAGCGCGCCGCGGGTTGGGAAGCGGGGCGCGGCAGCGCTTCCACGTGCCGGCGGAACCGGCTACCCTCGGGGGCACGTGACCCGGGGTGGGAATGACCTTCTTCGCGTACATGCTGCGCTGCGACGACGGGACCCTCTACACCGGGTACACGCGGGACATCGCCATCCGAACTGCGGCGTCCACGCTCCAATCCCTCATGGCCGGGCTCTCCGGAAATCGAGACGGATCGTACCGCCGTGCGAGGGGGGTGTCGATGCCCCTGCGACCTCTCAACGGCCGAGGCTGGCGCCGAAGGCGAACGCCAGCACGAAGCCGCCGACGACCCGTGCAGCCTTGATGACGAGTCCGCGGAATGGCGGCGGGCCAGCAGCCGGAGTCGGTTCGGCGAGCCGACGTTGTCCACGCGGGGTCTGTCCACGCGGGGTCTGTCCACGCGGGGTCTTGATCCCAAAATGGGATCTTGCTACCTTGATCACGAGGTGCCGATGCGAGTCATCGCCCGACGGACGCTGAAGGAGTTCTGGGAGGCAGGCCACCCGGACGCCGAGCAGCCCCTGAAGGCGTGGTTCGTCGAAGTGAGCCGGGCCTCGTGGGCGTCGATGGCGGACGTGAAGGCGCTGTACAGGCACGCGAGCGTGATCGACGCGGAGCGGGTCGTGTTCAACATCGGCGGGAACAAGTACCGCCTGGTCGCGAAGGTCTGGTTCGCGGGGCAGGCGGTATGGGTGAAGTTCGTCGGGACGCATCGCGAGTACGACGGGATCGACGTGGGCTCGCTCTGAGCCCCGGAGGAGTGGAGATGGACATCCACCCTATTCGGAACGACGAGGACCATGGTCGGGCGCTCGCTCGGATCGAGGAACTGTGGGGCAGCCCCCAGGGGACGCCCGAGGCCGAGGCGCTGGAGGTCCTCGTGACGCTCGTGGACGCGTACGAGGCTCAGCACCATGCGATCGAGGCGCCGGACCCGATCGAGGCGATCCTCTTCCGGATGGAACAGCAGGGGTTGACCCGGCGGGACCTGGAACCGCTGATCGGCGGGCGCGCCCGGGTCTCCGAGGTGCTGAACCGGCGGCGCCCGCTGACCCTCGCGATGATCCGGCGGCTGCGCGCGGGGCTTGGTCTGTCGGCTGACGTTCTCGTCGGCAAGGAGCGGGCCGCCTGACCGGCGTTGCCCCCGCGGGCGTTCGTGCCCCCCCCCGCACGCGCAAAGGTGCGACAGAAAGCGCGACACGCGACGGATCGCGTCGCGGCGGTGCGGCGCAAGTGCTTGATTTCTTGTGGATCTGAGGGGGATCGAGCCCCTGGGCTCTAGAGTGCGATTGCTCCAATTGGGGCCGATTGCTTTGCCGCTCGCGAGAATTGACCCGGGTCCGCTCGCCAGAAGTTGACCCACTGGACCATTGCACGCCTGCGTGAACTGCCCCTCGAACGAGTTCGGGATGCACGCTGCCCGCTGCGGTTGCGAGCGGGGTGCTGGATGGGAGCATCGAGCGGGGTCAAGCGGTGTTGTTTCCCGCGTAGTTCCGTGCTGGCCGAAGTGGATCTCGTGCTCGACTGCACCGGCTCCGATGTCGCGTTGGAGGCGCTGGCGCAGGCCCCGTTCCCCGTGCCGCGGATCTTCTCCTCGGTATCGGTGGGTTTCCGCGCCAGGCGAACCTTCGTCTTCGTCGCTCGCGCGGACCGCTTTCCAAGGGAAGCTTTCCTGGAGGCGGTCAGACCCTGGCTGCGGCAGGAGGCGCACGAAGCGGAGGGCCGCTCAGAGGTGGCGGAGGGTGCCGGTTGCTGGTCCCCGCTCTTCCCCGCCAGACTGGATGACTTGTGGATCGCCGCAGCCGGCGCCGTCAAGGTGTTGGAAGAGAAGGTTCTTTCGCCTTCCGCGGCGGAGCTCATTGTGCTGGAGCAACAGCCCGGAGCCTCCTTCGCCGGGTTGAGGCGGGTTCCCGGCACCGAGGTGCCCTGTGGCTGAGGGCGAAGCGATTGTCGATGGTCTCCGATATGCAACGCCTGACTCGTCACTTGTGGTTGAGCTCCGGAAGGAACCGCTGGTCAAGATCTGCAGGCTGAGTCTGGGTGCCGGCGATCGTGAGACCGGGGGCATCCTTGTTGGCAGCTACTCTGCTGACGGTCTGGTCGCGGCTGTCTCGGAGGCATCCCGGGCACCGCCAGACTCAAAGAGCGGCGACGCCTACTTCGAGCGTGGCACGGCAGGGCTTCGTGAGTATCTGGCGTCGAGATGGGATCGGGACGAGCGCACCTACTACCTTGGCGAGTGGCACTACCACACCCTCAACATCCCGGTGCCGAGCGAACAGGACCGCCGCCAGATGCGGGAGATCTCGGTAGACCGGGACTACCGTTGCGATAGTCCACTGCTGGTGATCACGACGCCGCGTTCGAGGCGCGGAATCGGGATCTCAGTCTTCCTGTTCTCTTCCGGCTCTTCGCAGACCGAGCTTCTGCAAGTTGGGATCGTTGGTCGCGAAGACCAGTGCGAGTGTCCCCGAGCGGGTGGGACGGTTGACAACCGTGACGAGGGAGCGGTGGCGCGACGTGCAGGATCCCGTTTCAGCGGGCTCGGAGCGGACACCACGCCGGCGCCGTTCCCTTCGGCCCCGAATTCGCCTACCATCGTTGACGGCGGAGGCATTGGAACGGATGGAGTTGTTCCGGACGATGCTCAAGGACGGGACGGGCCGTCCGGTTCGCGGTGCGGGAGACTTGATGTTGGGCGTCAGGGCGATCGACATCCGACCGAGCCCTAGTGGGAAGGTCCGCCCTGGGCAGGGCGGCATGTCGGTCACCCCCGGAGATCCACGCGGTCTTCCCGTGCACCTGCGACCCGAAGCATTGGGCGGCAGCAGTAGGCTCCCGTTGTTCGAAATCGAGGTCGCGGCCCTTGGCTCGCACCTAGCGTTCCGCGCTGACAGCCGGAAGCCCGACCGTCACGGGTACGTCGAGCCTTCTTCCGAGATGCCTCTCGACGACTACCAGTCCGCCCTTTTCCGGACCGCGCCGGACTGGAAGGAATGGAGGCTCGCATGATGCGAGGCGCTGCGGCGAGGTATCGGGAGTTGCTGATCGAGTTGCTTCTCGAAAGGACGTTGAGCGGCGGCAGTTTGCCCGAGGGGCTCGAGGCTGCGCGCGCGGCCCAGCTAGACAGGTGCTGGCAGTTCATGACGGACGAAGAGCAGGACGACGCGGAGCGGTGGTGGGCTTCGTCGCCCAAGGCGCCGGCCCGACTCGGGTCCCAGGACGTGAAGGTGGGCCGGGGAGAGCAGTTACTCCCTCGCAAGGCGGCGTAGATGTACTTGTCCTCGCAGTGGGTGATTGCCCGAGACGGCGCCGAGGGCGTCAACGTCTTCCACTACCACCATGGTCCGATCGACTGGTCCGGAGTCCCTCCCGAGGGCATTCCCTACGAGAAGCCCGGAGCACTGGTGGCCGAGAGCGTCGTGGTCCCACCACCCGGCAACCGGGTGCGGGCCTACCTCGACATCTCCGCGCCCGACGACGCGGACTGGACCGAGATCCAGCACAGTCTGGTTGCATTCGTGGCGGCGACCGAAGGCGACTCCCTTCCTTGGGAGGGCATCCACGGCCGATGCTTCTTCCGGGTAGAGTTGGAACACGACCTTGCGGCGGACTGGCGCCGCGCACTTGGCTCACTCATAGAGGCAGCCCGTCGGGTTTTGTCAGCAAGCTCAGACCCGGCCGCAGGTTGAGGCACCGGCGCGATGGACGTGAGCGCGTTGGCAGCTTCGGGAGTACCTGCAGCGAAAGGAAGCACGCCAGATGCGCCGACAACTCGAGTTGCGGTCGCAACCCCGGACGGCGCCTGGACCGGCACGGGCGTACGCACGCCACATGGCCGCTCCCCGATCTATCTCGACAACAACGCCACGACACCAGTGCTCCAGCCAGTTCTCGATGCGATGCTCCCGTTCCTGGCTGTCTCTGGAAACCCCAGTACCTCAACGACGGCCAACCGGGTGCTCCTCGAGTGGTGGGTCCGGCAGGGCGAGCCCGAGTCCGGGTGGATCGTGCCGACGCGGAGCGGCACCCGCCGGGAGCTCGGGGCCTGGCTCAACCGGAGTACCCAGGCCACCTGCCAGGCCGCCGGCGTCCGCAAGGTGACGTTCCACGGACTGCGCCATTCCCACATCTCGCTCGCGCGGGAGGCGGGAGTGCCGCTATCCGTCATCTCCAAGAACGTCGGCCACCACTCCGAGGAGTTCACCGCCCGGGTCTACGCCCACGTCGCGGACGAGTTCTGCACGTCCGCGGCGGAGCGGTTCCAGACCCATCTCCGGGCCTGACCTCGGGACCTCAATCTGTGATTCTTGTGACTGGACCCGAAGAGAGTCGAAGCTCGAAAGTGCTTGAATTCGTTGGTGGAGCTGAGGGGGATCGAACCCCTGGCCTCTAGAGTGCGATAATCGGCCCCAAGTCGTTTCCGTACGCAAGTCCGTGGCGTTGCACGACGCAGGGTGCGACAGGTCATTGGGCCGATCTGCCAAATAGCAGTCGCAACGAACGGTTGCGCTAGATCGGACTGTCGCACTGCTGGTTGGGCAGTGATGCGGACCGTTGCGGTGAACAGTCGATTCGACTTGATTTGTACCGGCTGTCCGTACATGATCTGAATCGGCAACTGTGCACGAGGTCGCGAGATGCGCACGAACGTGGTCCTGGACGAAGCGAAGGTCGCGGTCCTGATGCGTCTGACCGGGGCAAGGAGCAAGGCGGCCGCCGTGGCGCGGGCCGTGGACGAGCAGATCCGTCGCGAGAAACTGGGGCGTCTTGCCTCGCTGCTGGGCAAGGTGGAAATCGACGAAGACTCGATTCTGGCCCTGCACGCGGCGGAGGTCCGGAAGGACGGCAAGGTGTTCGGTGAGGGTCATCACGATGAGCGATGAGCCGCAGGTGCTTCTGGATACCTCGGTCTGGGTGGACGCACTTCGCGGCCGCACGGCCACGGTCGTGGAAGCGGTTCGCGACTTGCTGCGGGAGGATCGGGTTGTAAGTTGCGACGTGGTGGGCGCCGAACTGCGCGTGGGACTGCGTGACCGCGAGCGCCGGAAGGTGTTGGATCTGTTCAACGCCGTGCCCAACGTGTCGGTGGAATCGGCCGATTGGGAGGCCGCGGGCGACCTGGGCGCCAGGTTGCGCCTTCGTGGGGTCACCTTGCCGTTGACCGACCTGCTGGTCGCGGAAGTGTGTCTACGCCACGAGATCGAACTCTTCTCGCTGGACGGTCACTTCGAGCACGTCCCGGGACTGAAGCTGCGTCGGGCGTGACGGCCGGCAACTCCAGTTCGTTGTCCCTGGCCAAGACTTCGTCGACGATGAAATCGTAGCACTTTCCCGCTTCCCACGATACCGTCCGCAACCATGTTGACGATGCTTCGAGTCCTGTTCGCCACGGCGCTTTCCTGCTTCCAGACGAGGGAGGAGATGGCCGTGGAGAACTTGGCCCTGCGGCAGCAACTCGCGATCGTGACGCGGACGTCGCCGAGACCCCGGTTGACCGCCGTCGAGCGCTCGTTCTGGGTGCTCATGTCGAGAGTCTGGCCCGGCTGGAAGGACCTCCTCGTCATCGTGAAACCCGAGACCGTGGTCCGCTGGCATCGTGCCGGGTTCCGGCTGTTCTGGCGGATGAGGTCCACCCTGACAAGGGCACGTACGCAGGCGGGGCTGTCGCGCCCGGCACGGAAACGATCGCGATGAAGTACGGCGCCCTGGTGGATTTCGCTTTCGAGAAGTGGCTGCTCCCGGGCCTGTTCGGGGACGGGTCCGACGGCCTGCCAGCGGAGACCTCGTGGAAGGACGCACTGGGCGCATTGCTGGCGGGCAAGGCCTGCTTGGTCGACGAGAGTTGCTGCGAGATGTTCGGAGCGCAAGTCTCTAGCCTGACACCGCAGTTGACCAAGGAGACCGTCAGGGCGGCCTGCGACGAACTGATTCTGCACGGCGCGCAGTACCTGCGAGAGAAACTGACGACACTGGACGCTACGTCTTCAAACCTCAACCTCGCCACGAAGAGCCCTTGCGCAGTCTTCGACGACACGGGGGATGGGAAGGCGGACGGATTCGGCACCGCGGCGGTGCCCTGCGTGTGGGCGGCGACATGGCTGGTTGGGGGAGAAGCGTTCAGTCCGGCAGCGACGTTTGTCGGTGAGAGGTTCCAGCAAGGCCTCGGCTCGAGTCCACCAGCCTCGGTCGTCCGATTGCCCGGCGACAATTACACCTGGGCGACGCACGAATGTAGTTGACGCCGGGGATCCGATCCATCCGCGGGTTCGCCGGCGTCCTTGTCGAGAGGGGTCCGCATCTGGGTGAGGTCGTCGTCCTCCAACCGCCCCGTCGCGAGGTGTGCATCGACGCCCCGCTCCGCGCACCATGCCGCGTTCGCGTCCGAGTAGTACCCGTTGTCTGCGGTCGCCGTCTTCGGCAGCAGTCCGCACTCGCTCGCGACCAGCAGCATCATGGGGATCAGGTGCTCACAGTCCGGCGGCTGGTTCGTGACGGCCTGCGCCACGATGACCTGGCTCTCCGCATCCACCGCCGCCTGGCAGTTGTAGCCCTGCACGTAGTCTCCGCCCTGCTTCATGATCCGGCTGTCCGGGTCCGTGAAGTTCCGCTGCGCCTTCGGATGCGGGTTGCCCTCCGCGTCCGTCTGGACCTGGTGCGACGGGAGCGTCTCGGGGTCGCGGGGCGAGAGGTCCAGTTCCGAGATGCCTGCCCCCTCGGCCTTCTCCTGTGCCCGCTTCGCTGCCCCATCGGCCACGGATCGCTTCTGCGCAGCCCCTGCCTTCCCCGCGGCCTCGGCCTCCTCTGCACGCTCGGCCAACTCGCGTGCCCGGGCCGCAGCGGCCTCGGCCTGGAGCTTCGCCAGCCCTTCCCGGATCCGCTCGCGCCGCGTCTCACGCCGGGCAAGTTCGTCCGGAAGCTCGTTCCCGCGCCGGTCCTTCCCGTACTCGGCGTCCTCCGCCCGATCCGTCTCTTCCGCACGATGGAGCAGCGCATCGATCTCGGCTGCCAGTTCCGCGTCGTTCTTCAGCATCCGCTCGTAGCTCATCGCCTTGTGCTTGCTCGCGTTCGCCTTCACCTTCGTCCCGTCCAGGGCGACATGGCCGAGCTTCACCAGCCCGGCGTTCCGACAGAACCGCAGCACCTGCACCCACACGGTCCGAAGCGCGTTCAGGTGCTTGCGCCGGAACTCGCTGATCCTCGTGTGGTCCGGATGCTCGCCTCCCGCCAGCACGCGCATCGCCACGTCGTCCGACGTGGCTTGCTCGATCTTCCGCGACGACGCCTCTCCTGTGCAGTACGCGTACAGCAGAAGCGCCGTCATCATCCTCGGGTGGTACGGCCGCTCGCCGCGGTGGTCCTTCACTTGGTACGCGCGGTCGATCTCGCTCAGGTCAAGCTGCTCGACAAGGTCCAGGATGAAGTACGCCAGATGGTCAGCCGCCAGCCAGTCCGTCGGCGACGGCGGAAACATCAGCGGGTGCCGGGGGAGCCAGGGCCGGTACTGCTTCTCCATGCACCGACGGTACTACGCGTGTCCCCTCTGTCCCACTTCATGAACCGCAGAAACTGTGAGCGAGATCAAGGGCTTGATCGAAGTCTCGGAAAGATGGCTCGCACGCTTCCGCGCGCTCGAAGCTTCGACCCACGCGATCTACGCGCAACAAGCTCCTAGAGCAGCGTTCTACAGGACGGTCGTGCGGAACATGCCGAGCACAATGGGGAAACGGCCCGACGAACCGCCCTTGGGAAACGGAATCCGCCCGGGATTCCGTCTCCCATTCCGTCTCCCAGCGTCGTTTTTGGGGTGGGTAATGGCGATCCGTTGGCCGAAAAGCCCAAAGGATTCCGATGGTCACGAGTGGAGCTGAGGGGGATCGAACCCCTGGCCTCTAGAGTGCGATTCTAGCGCTCTCCCAGCTGAGCTACAGCCCCGTCTGTCAAAGCGCCCGGCTTCGCCGGACGGAGGCGAATACTAGGGCAGGGCAGGGCGGCTGTCAAGCGAATCGTGGCGTCAGCGAAATGACAGGTCGCCCCACGTCGTCACTGCGGATCCCCAGGAAAACCGGGGCGGATCTTTTTTTTCGCACCTGTCGGAGGGCCGCATGGGAGCTTGCGGACCCCCCATCTGTCATTTCGCTGCATGATGAGCGATCCGCGCTGTGGCGGTTTCGGGTCGCCGGCCACCCGCGCTCCAGCGGGGCGCCCGGCGGTCCGACGCCCCCTTGGAAGGCCATCTCGCGTGTCTCGCCCGGCCGCGGCGACGCGAGCCGGCCGTCCCGCGCGCCCGCCGCTGACACGCCCCATTGGCGCGCGCTTCGCTCGGCGAGCCGGCGGTGGTCGGGGGGGTAGCTGCGACGCGGGACGTCGTTGCAGGGATGAGACGGCTGGGGAGGTGAGGGCGCCGGCGGCCCGGGGCGGGGCCGCCGGCCGGTGTGCGTCAACGCGTGGACGGCGATCAGCCCGCGGCCGCGCCGGGCTCCTCGATCGGGGGGACCTCGTCTGGCGGCGTGGCCTAGTACTACTGTGTTGCGACAAGTCCGACCACCCACGCAGCGAAGCGCCGGCGTAGCCGCGCGAGGATCCCGCCGGGCGCGGTCGCCGGGTCGGGCGGCGTTGGGGTTATCGGGTGCGGCGTGGCCCGCGGCCGCGGCCGGTGGCAGCACGGGCACCGGTCGAGTTGGTGCATGGGGCAGGCGGCGATCAGGAGGGCCGCGGTCCGGATCGATGTCGGCTGGTGACGCTCAGGCCGGATCGGCGGATCCTCTGGGTCGGAAACCACTTGGAAGGGGAGCCGCTTTGAAGGGAGATGTTCCCGAAGCTCGAGGGGGGGAAAGCCGAGCACGCTCGGCCACGAGGAAGGCGTAGGCCGCGATGGATAGCGCCGCGTGGTGGTGGAAGCCTCGCCAGCCACGGCCCTCGAAGTGCGCGAAGCCAACCTCCTGCTTCAGCTCCTCGTAGTCCCGCTCGATGCGCCAGCGCAGCTTTGCGAGGCGCACCAGGGTCGTGATGTCAGTGTCCTCCGGCAGGGTGGACAGCCAGTGCTTCGTCGGCTCCGGTTCGGACTCCGGCCATTCGATCAGAAGCCACTCCGTGGGAGGCGGCTCGGTGCGCCTGTCGTCGAGATGCGCCGCCCACACGCGCACGCGGGCGAAGCGCGACGACATCTCTCCCTGCGTGCCCTCGCGCCAGTTCACCTGCTGCCACGCCTCCGGGGGCAGAGCGGTCGCCGGTTTCAACACCGACTCCGGCTTGTGGTCCTTGTCTCGACGGAGCCTTGTCGCGGGTCTGCCTCGCCCCGGATATTCCGGGGCCGGCGCCGGCCCCTTCCCGGGCCCCCATACCGCGATCCCCTTCCGGATCCCCACGACGTACGCGCGCCCGAGCTTCGTCAATCCGTCGCGGAACGCGGTCACGTCGCCGTACCCGGCGTCCGCGCCCACCACACCATCCGGGATTCCCGCCTTCATCATCCACTCGACCTGGTCGAGCGCGATCTCCCACTTGGTCCGGAACTGCACCGAGTCCGAGACCCCGGCCTTCTTCCGCCGCTCGGGATCCGCAGCCCACTTCTCCGGCAGGTACAACCGATGCGCGACCGGGAGGCTGGCCGACTCGTTCGCCACGAACGTGGTCACCGCCGCCTGGCAGTTCATCGTCTTCCCGAGCATCCCGCAGTACTGCCGAGCCACCCCCACCGAGTGCTTGCCCTGCTTTGGGTACCCCGTATCGTCCACGAGCCACGCCTCGATGGAGCCGTGCTCCTCCATGACCGGAAGCGCGTACTCGCGAGCGGCCGTCAGCACCGCCTCGTCGCACCACGCTGCTTGCGACACGAAGTTCTGCAACGACTGGTGCATCGCCTGAACTCGGGTCGGATCCAGCCGGGCCGCCATCGGCTCCATGCTCTTCCGCTCGCCCGGAATCAGCAGACCCGTGCAGTAGGCGCCCAGCGGCCCGCGTCGGCGGCTCTTGCCCCCAACCGCCACGGACAGCCTGTCGAGGTACTCATCGAAACGCACGCTGCGATCGGAACGTTCGTCCATGTCCCACCTCCCTCATCGTAGTGGAGCACGGCCCGCGACTCACCGCCAAGACGGCGACAACACAGTAGTACTAGCAGGAACCGGACCTCGAAGCTTCATGGTGTCCTCCGAGTCAGCCAGTCGTTGATCAGAGCTTGATGAGGTACGTCACGACGAGCGAAGGCGGCATGTTGGAGTGCGGCTCGTTGCCCCCCGCCGCTGCAATGACGCCGCCGGAAAAGCTGGTCGAACCTCCGGTCGCGGACCAGGAGCCCTGGGCGTTGGGACCCCACCAGCCCGCAGTGCCTCGATCCAGACCGATGCCGGAACCCGTAGCCGCGCTGTGGTTGTGGGAGCCGCCGCCGTGGTCGTGGCTCGGCATCTCATTCACGGTGAGCGCGTGGGACTCGCCGCCGATGGCCTGCCCGACGGTGCGCTCCGTGAGCCCCCCGCCCGCGCCCGCACCGATCGCCGCGCGCCCGCGAAGATCGGGCAGATTGAACGTCCCCGCGCCGCCGCCGAAGGTCTCGCCGATGACGGCGTAGAGGGCGGGGTAGGCGGTCGTCGAAAGCTCTCGGCCATCGCACGGCAGCCACCCCGCCGGCACATCGCCACCGCCGAAGGCCACGATCGTCGCGGGCGGAGCGACGTCCGCGAGGATGGCCGCGTGCGACGCCACCTTCTTCTCGAGCGCCGCCTTCTCCGTCAGGAGAACCGCTATCTGGCTTTCGGCCGTCTGCCGAAAGGCCTTGAGGGCAGCGACATCGGCGAGGAGCGTCTGCACCGTGGTGGCGAGCCCGCCGCCCGCCGCCCGCGCCACCTCGGCGACCTGGGCGTGGTGGGCCTGGGCCGTGGCGCGAAGCGGGATGCGGGGCGACAGCTTCTCGGGGGCCCCGCCCATGGTGATGGTGATCTCGAGCCAGAGCGCGCCGTGGTCGGCGATGAGCGCCTGGATGGCCGTGCAGTCGCCGTTGCCCGTGGCGGCGTCGCCGATGGCCACGCGGAAGCGGCCGCCGCGGACGGCCACCATGCCGACGTTCCACTCGCACTCCTCGTCGGTGGCGGTCGGGGTGGCGAAGAAGCGGAAGGTCATGGGCATCGCCCCGTCGGCGATGGAGGCGCCGTCGGGGCCGGTGAGGTAGCCCTCGTAGGGCAGGATGCTGGGAATGTCGCCGGCGCGCACCAGGCGCCCCACGGCGAAGGTGGCGGCCACGGCCCCGAGACCGAAGAGCACGAGCTTGAGCTGTTTCATCGCCGCATCCTCCCGTCACTTTGTCGGCGCCGGGCCGACGTAGAGGGTAGAGTCGAGGACGAAGCTCTGGCTCTTGGCTCCGCCTTCCGGAGGAGCCATGGCCTCGAGCTTGTCGGAGCGTAGGCAGAACGAACCCGACGCGGACAGGCAGCCGCCCGTGTCGGCGGTGCCGCCGGTGCCGGGGAAGGTGCCCCACAGGCACAGGCACTCGTGCGACGGTCGACACGCCTGGGGCGTCCCCGTCCCGCAGTCGCGCTCGCAGCTTCCGGGGCCGGTCGCCACCGCCGGGTCGCAGCCGCGCAGGCACTGGGGGCCCGCCCCGGCGTCGCCGCAGTAGTAGCCGGTCCCTTCGCCGCAGGCGGCGTTGCCGCCGACCGTGCAGTCGGTGCGGATGCACTCGCCGCCGGCGCACACCGGGCGCTCGGAGCCGAAGGCGTCGGCGCAGTAGCCGATGGCGACCTCCTCGCACGGCACGCAGCGCCCGAACTCGTTGCACGCGCCCGCGCCCTTCCGCCCGGTGCAGGGGCCGGTCGCCGCCAGGGCCGGGTCGCACTCGCCAGCCACGCAGGCGCCGCTCACGGCGTCGCACAGGGTCTTCCCGCCCGGGTAGGCGGCGGCGCAGGTCGGATCATCGACGCAGCTCCGGCAGCGGCCGTCGGGGCCGCACTCCGGCTGCCCGGGCGGGCACGCCGCGACGTCGACGGCGGCGCACGCGTTGCCGATGCAGGTGGCCGTGCACTGCTTCGCCTGGCAGCCGCCGGCGAGGCAGATGAGGCCGGCGCCATGGTTCTCGACGCACCACACGTCGCGGTCCTGCCCGGCACGCGCGGCGAGATCGTCGCAGCTCCGGCAGGCGCCGATCTCGCCCCCGAGGGCGTCGCAGTAGGGCTTCTTCGCCGTCGCCTGGCAGTCGGCGGCGCTCCGGCACTGGCCCGGCGGCAGCGTGCCGCCGCCGTCTCCGGCCGTCTCGAGCCCGGCGTCGACCGCCGCGCCCGTGTCGCTCTTGCCGTCAGGCACGTGCGCCTCGCCGATGTCCCAGTTGGGCTGGATGGTGGGGCTCCCGGAGGATCCGCAAGCCGCAAGCAGGGCCACCATGACCAGTGCTCCGTGCGGCGGTCGCACGTGCCACCTCCTTCGATCGAGACCCGACACTCGGACAACGATGACGCAGCGATTCTAGCCTGGCCAGCACCTCCGTCAAGGCGAGGATCTCGTGGACCTTCCTCCCCGGCGTCAACTACATTCGTGCGTCGTCTCGAACCTCGTCGTAACGATCACCTGCGACGATTCCGACCCCTCACGACGCGATTCGGCCGCTCTTCAACCAGCCTGGAACCCGTTTGGGAGCGCGGATGGAATACTGGCGAGCCACAAGGGCAGGCCGTCAGCCGCAGAGGGTCGGGAGGTCGGGGGTTCCGGGCCTGCCCAGTTCCAGCAGGTCGTTCAGCAGCGAGGCGAAGGACAGGTAGGCGCTGACGCCGGGAAGGACCCCGGCCAGCGGGTCGGCCACCTGCCCGCAGGCGTACGCGGCCAGCGGATCCCACGGCCACCCGGGGTCCGGGCCGCCCGATAGCACGATGGTCGCCCGGGTCCACAACTTGACCTGCACCTTCGCGTACAGGACCCAGCCGCCCAGTTCGAGCCCGAAGATCCCGCCCATGTCCCCGAGCAGCGAGAGGAGACCGTCGCTCTGCTGCATCGTGCGCGTCGCGTCATCGACCACCCCGCCGCCGGAGCCGTCCGCCAGCACCCCCATCAGGCTGCCGGAAGCCTTGTGGACGGCCCAGAACGCGTCGCCGGGCCCCTCCTCCGGCATCAGGATCCACCAGTCCGAACGGAAGGGCTTCGCGGCCAGGGAGAGGGCCTCGGCGACCGGCCCCTCCCCGAGGTCCCCGCCGTCGACCCGGCGCAGCGCGCGGCCGGCGAGGCGCGACAGGGTGGCGTCCGGAAACAGGTCCGACTCGGCCACCGCGAGCCGGGCGCCGGCCTCGATGGTGGCCGTCCGGGTCGCCAGCGGGTCCCGCGCCACCGTGGTCCAGCGCATCAGGGGAAAGAGGTCCGACTGGATCAGGCGGGGGTCCCCCGGAGGCGACTTCTCGACCAGCAGGACCGCCCGGAGCCCCGTGTCGAAGGACACGGCGTCCGGGCTGGCGGGAGCGGGGATGCCCGCCAGCAGCCACTGGCGGGGCGAGGTCACCTGGAAGCCGGCGTGGTAGGCCTCGCGCACCGCCGCGTCGTCCCGGGCGGCCACGGCGGACAGCAGCGGGGGGGCCTCGATCCGCTCGGTCAGCAGGTCGTCCAGGAAGACCGACGGGGTCGGTGCCGGGCCCTCGACCCGCAGCGTGACGCGCCCGAACAGCAGGGACTCGACGTCCTGGAGGTCCGCGGCCGCGACCGTGACCGGCCCCGAGACGAAGTCCCCGCCGAAGCCCGCCAGCGTGCGGACGACCTCGCGCCCGCCAACGCGAAGGGTCAGGTGCACCCCGGAGAGCACCGGCCCCGGGACGGGATCCGGCGGCACCTCGTAGGAGGTCGAGGCCGCGACCCGGCCCCGGGGGACGAGCACCTGCACCTGGCGTGACGGCGGGCCTTCCCGGGGAGCCGGGTAGGCCAGCTCGTAGGCCTCGACGGACCGTCCTTGCAGGAAGTCGAAGATGCCGTCCGCGACCTCGGCGGGTTCCGCCGGGGGAAGCCAGAGTCCCCCCGTCAGGGCCGCCACGGCCCGGAGCCACTCCCCGTCCGGTTCCCCCACGCCGACGGCGACCACCGGCGGGCCGCTGGCGAAGGCGTTCCCGTGCAGGCCCGGATCGAAGGCGTCCGTCGAAACCCCGTCCGTGAGCACCACCACCAGGGTGGCCCCGATGCGTCCCGCGTCAAAGACGGCAGTCCAGATCTCGGACCCCGGGTTCACCGCTCCGGGCCCGGCCAGCCAGGCGGCCTGGACCGCCGCCTCGTCCGCCGTCGTCGCCCAGGTCTCGGCCGCCCAGCGCGCCCCCGCGCTGACCGTCGCGACGCGGATCCGGGTGCCGGGATCCCAGGCGAACGCGCGGGTCGCCAGGTCCTGCGCCAGGGCGGCGGCCCCGGCCCCGCGGAAGGCCTCCGGGACGCTTCCCGACTGGTCGAACAGCATGGCGATGCGCGGGGGTGGCGCCTCGCTCCGGCGAAGGGCGAAGGGCACGGGAACGCCATCCTCCCGCACCTCGAAGGCCTCGACGCCAAGCCGGGGCACGTTCCGGCCGTCCGGGCCGAGGGCGCCCACCCGCACCCGGATCCTCGGGAAGGCGCCGGCGCTGGCCGAGGCCCGGGCCGAGGCGACGGAGGCCAGGATCGCGGGGTCGGTCCCGGGGTCCGGGAGGGGCTCGCCGTCCAGCAGCGCGGCGTCCCCGACGATTTCGATGACCTCGCCGGAACGCGTCACGGGCGTCCCGACACGGGACAGGGCCTCGGATCCGGCGCGGTCCAGGCCGGGGCCCGACACCCGCAGCACGGGGACGAAGGCGGAGGCGTCGCGGACCTTGAGGGCGGTGACGTCCTCGGGACGCGCCGGAGGGACGAAGACCAGGGAGACGGTCCGGCCGGTGACCTCCTCGGCGGTCCACTGGCCCTCCGCCAGCGTGAATCGCTCGAAGGGGCGGTCGGCGTGGCTCCCCTCCACTTTCACGCGGACCGCCTCCGGCGCATCCGCCAGGGTGGTGCCGACCGGCTCCCCGACCGTGCCCGGGTCGCCGAAGGGAAGCCCGGGGACGGAGGGGTTCGCATGGACCCAGGCACCGTCCACCCTCACCCGGACCAGAGGGAACGCGTCCGGCAGGCCGAAGTCGAAGGCGGCCGCGCCGGCGGGCGGCAGTTGCGCGTCCAGGGCGGCCGCCAGGTCCCGAGCGCGGCGCTGCTCCGGGTCCGGGTCCGCGAGGGGGGGCGCGTCTCCTCCGGCGGCCGCGCGGAGGCGCTCCGCCTCGTCGTCCGGCAGGTCCGGCCGGAAGTGCCGGTCGGGGACCCGCATCAGGAGGGCCGCGCCGTCCACCTTCGCCGGATCCGGCCTGCCCCGGACGACCTCGGCCTCGAACCCGGCCTGCCGGTAGAGGTCGGCCAGCAGGTCGGCCTTCTCGCGAGGGGTCCCCCCGCCGCCGCGCAGGGTGCCGCGCACGCCCCACCGGACCCGGGTCAGGGCGTCCGCCAGGGAGCCCTCGGACGGGGGCACGGTGCCGATGCGGTCCCGGACGAACTCGAAGAGGGCCGCGGGATCCCCGGCCACGACCAGGTCCGCGGCGCGCTCGGGGAGGTGGTCCGGGCTGGCACGCAGCGCCTCGCGAAGGCGGGTCCAGGCCTGGAGCGTCGCCCGGGCGGGATCCCCGGGGGGTGCGGCGGGGCCTTGCGCTCCCTCGGCACAGGCCAGGGCGCCCAGCAGCGCCAGGTGTACCAGCAATCCCCGATGTCGCAACGGCGCCATGTTACTCCTCCCCGCCGGGATCCCCGGGCGACGGATGCGTCACCACTTGAATACGGATGGTAATGGTCCTGGTAGAACGCAAGGGGCCGGCCCCGGGGCCCC